>Ga0213863_10002483_pt1 | contig 13078 bp, 11 predicted proteins | sample PICome_8_FD_160128 | JGI IMG/M metagenome (GOLD analysis project Ga0213863, IMG submission 160128) | Coastal seawater microbial communities near Pivers Island, North Carolina, United States - PICO497 | ecosystem: Environmental > Aquatic > Marine > Coastal | place: USA: North Carolina... | reverse complement strand
TAGATACGGACTACGCGGCCGCTACAGCAGAGCTCGCGAGAACTCAGATTATCCAGCAAGCGGGAACCGCGATGTTAGCGCAGGCAAATCAATTGCCACAGGGCGTGCTAGCACTGCTGCAGTAATAGACAACCCCCCTGATAAGTAGTCGTTCTCCCAGAGCAATTTATCAGGGGTTAAGCAAGGCGCAGGCTGAGATAAATATGGTCTCAACCTTGTTCAAACAATAGCGTTTTAGGAGGCCATTATGGCTGTAGTAAATACAAATATTGCATCGTCTGTAGCCCAAGCGGCTCTCGCCAAAAACGATAGATCGCTGAACACTGCGATGGAGCAACTGTCTACCGGCAAGCGGATTAATAGTGCTGCAGACGACGCGTCTGGTCTCGCAATCAGCGCTCGTATGACCTCGCAAATCCGAGGACTAGAAACCGCTGTCCGAAATGCAAACGATGCAATCAGTATGGTGGATACCGCTGAAGGTGCGCTGGATGAGATCTCTGAAATGCTGCAACGTATCCGTGAGCTCGCGGTTCAGTCCGGCACCGGTACCACACATGCCGACGATCGAACGTACTTAGACGCGGAGTTCAACGCACTCCGGACAGAGATCGAGCGAGTTGCCAGCAATACTGAGTGGAACGGTACAACAATCCTAGACGGTACCGCCGGTGGCGGTGCTGGCTTGTCTGGAGTGACTTTCCAGGTAGGAGTCGACGGTGGTCAAACCATGTCTGTCGAGTTTGGAAACTTCGGCAGCGGAAGCGGTGAATTAATGGCTTCCCTGAATGTCTCCACTGTCGGCCTCAACGGGACCACGGCGTCTGCGGGCATAGCCATGGCGGCAAGTGTGATCACCATCACAGACCTTGCAATCGCCGCGGTATCAAATCAGCGAGCCACCTTTGGTGCGACGAGCAATCGGCTCACTCATGCTGTCGATAACCTGACTAACGTGAAGACTAATGCAGAAGCATCACGTAGCCAGATCTTAGATACGGACTACGCGGCCGCTACAGCAGAGCTCGCGAGAACTCAGATTATCCAGCAAGCGGGAACCGCGATGTTAGCGCAGGCAAATCAATTGCCACAGGGCGTGCTAGCACTGCTGCAGTAATACCTCACTGAGGTAGGGTTCCCCCAATAAATGAACTTATCCAGAGATTTTATTGGGGGTTAGGGAAGAGCTAGGCAAGGCGAGAAACTTTTTTCTTGTCAAGCTCTTATGACAGTTGTTTAAGGAGGCCATTATGGCTGTAGTAAACACTAACATTGGGTCATCTGTCGCACAAGCAGCGCTGGCCAAAAACGAGAGATCGTTGAACACTGCGATGGAGCAGTTGTCTACAGGTAGAAGTATTAACTCTGCCGCTGACAATGCGTCTGGCCTAGCAATCAGTGCTCGTATGACGTCTCAAATCAGGGGGTTGGATGCATCGATCGCAAACGCAAACGATGCAATCAGCATGGTCAACACAGGTGAAGGCGCGCTGGATGAGATCACGGAAATGTTGCAACGCATCCGTGAGCTCGCGGTTCAGTCGGGTACCGGTACCACACATGCCGACGACCGGACTTACATCGACGCGGAGTTCAACGCACTCCGAACAGAGATCGAGCGAGTTGCCAGCAATACTGAGTGGAACGGTACCAAAATTCTAGATGGTGCTGCTGGTGATGGATCGCTCGTCACTTTCCAAGTCGGTGTAGATGGCGGTCAAACGATTGGGGTTACGTTTAGTGATATGAGTAACGCCGGTGCCATGGCTTCGCTGAACGGCGGTGCTGTGGGTCTCAACGGGACTACGGCCTCTGCGGGCATGGCCTTGGCGGCAAGTGTGATCACCATCACAGACCTTGCAATCGCCGCGGTATCAAGCCAACGAGCCGACTTTGGTGCAACTACCAACCGGCTCACCCACGCTGTTGATAACCTGACTAACGTGAAGACTAATGCGGAAGCATCACGTAGCCAGATCTTGGATACGGACTACGCTGCTGCTACCGGAGAGCTTGCGAGAACTCAGATTATCCAACAAGCAGGAACAGCGATGTTAGCGCAGGCAAATCAGATGCCTCAAAGCGTGCTAGCACTGCTGCAGTAATACCTCACTGAGGTACCTTTGCCCCTGGCAAGCAGACATCTTTTTTATAATGTTTGCCAGGGGTGGTTTCAAAAAAATTTAAAAAAAACCTAAAGGTTTTCGAAAAGCATCCGATATCCCGTTTTGAACGAAGAAAAATGGGAGATTCGTCATGGCTGTAGTAAACACAAATATTGGATCAACGGTCGCGCAAGCAGCGCTGGCCAAAAACGAGAGATCGTTGAACACTGCGATGGAGCAACTGTCTACCGGTAAGCGGATTAATAGTGCTGCAGACAACGCGTCTGGTCTCGCAATCAGTGCTCGTATGACCTCGCAAATCCGAGGACTAGAAACCTCAGTTCGAAATGCAAACGACGCGATCAGCATGGTCAATACTGCTGAAGGTGCGCTGGATGAGATCACGGAAATGCTGCAACGCATCCGTGAGCTCGCGATTCAGTCCGGTACCGGCACCACGTCCGCCGATGATCGAACGTACTTAGACGCGGAGTTCAACGCACTCCGGACAGAGATCGAGCGAGTTGCCAGCAATACTGAGTGGAACGGTACAACAATCCTAGACGGTACCGCCGGTGGCGGTGCTGGCTTGTCTGGAGTGACTTTCCAGGTAGGAGTCGACGGTGGTCAAACCATGTCTGTCGAGTTTGGAAACTTCGGCAGTGGAAGCGGTGAATTAATGGCTTCCCTGAATGTCTCCACTGTCGGCCTCAACGGGACCACGGCGTCTGCGGGCATAGCCATGGCGGCAAGTGTGATCACCATCACAGACATTGCCATCACGAATGTTTCAAGCCAGCGAGCCACCTTTGGTGCGACGAGCAATCGGCTCACTCACGCTATTGATAACCTGACTAACGTGAAGACTAATGCGGAAGCATCACGTAGCCAGATCTTGGATACGGACTACGCGGCCGCTACAGCAGAGCTCGCGAGAACTCAGATTATCCAGCAAGCGGGAACCGCGATGTTAGCGCAGGCAAATCAATTGCCACAGGGCGTGCTAGCACTGCTGCAGTAAATGGCTAAACCAAGCTAGGTTTATAGGAGTATAAATCCCGTTTCATTGGCACCAATGCCTCTGAAATGGGATTCGCTTCTGTGAGACTAACTGGCGGAGGAATCGATGACAAATGTATCTCATACTCAAGAGTCTCAGCTCATTGCCAGCATCAGCAACCGAGCCCTTCAAGAGACCACTTCTACTCTAAAGCCGTCGACAGGTAATGTAACCGTTGCATCAAGCAGCCCCTCAATCAGAGAATCAGTCAATGAAGCTGCACTCGCGGCAGCCGCTGACAAAAAACATGCGCTCGATTCATTAGAAAGCCTTTCCGAAAGCATCGAGGAGGCAATTGCTCTCCTTAACCGAACGCTAGATAAATCGCCCACCAAGGCGTTGATACACAAAGATGAAAAGCTCAATAGATTTGTAATTCGAATTGCGGACAAGTCGTCTGGAGAAATAATTCGCGAAATACCCAGTGAAGCGGTATTAAAATTCGCCCGAAATTTAGAAGAAATAAAGGGTTTATTGTTCGATAAAACTTTGTGAGAAAATAGGCATTAGGACTTCGAGCGATAGTTCAGACCAACGATCACTGAGACCTCCAGTCCCATAAGTCACATCGAATTTTCACTGACCCAGACCTCCATAACTTTTATCTGAAATTTCTCTCTGCTCGAGCTAAATCTTCTAAGGTATCTATGTCTAAAGAGCTGTGGGCCGACATGATGTAACCGTGAGACTCGTCTGAAATCAGCGCTTTATTTTCTTTAAACCAATTAACATTTACGCAATATATTGCTCCGTTAATTCGAAAAGCACTTGGAAGATCTTGACGTCGCAAGGATACTCCGTGGCCCCTTGAGACAAACGGCTTTAAATCTCCAAACTCCCCCCGCTCGTATGCCAAAAAAGGGTGCTCATTTGACTTGGTTATCGAAACCAGAGATAGCAGTTCCTTAGTGACTGACAGTTGGACGCACGCGTCGATATCCTCGGACCGGCGTAGCGGTGAAGTGGGCTGTAGTAACACAAGGTAACAAAAATCATCTTCGCGATCTAAAACATCTCTTACTACATCTACCGAAGAGGCCACATCAGTTGAAAGAGCCGCGGGACGCAGAAAATCAGCTTTACAGTCATTCTGTTTCGCGTAATCTTGAATAATAGGATCGTCAGTTGAAACAATTACCGCGTCTAGATACCGAGATTTTTTTGCGGCCATGATTGTCCAATAAATTAAAGGCTTTTTGTTCAGTAATGCCATATTTTTATTTGGAATGCCTTTAGATCCCGCTCTTGCAGGTATGACCCCAACAATACGCTTATTATTAATCAAAAAATAATCCTAATGCTGAAATATCATGGATTTTTATTTGTAAGAGGAATTTCATATTTTGACTTTGCCTTTATAAGATCTGCGGGACTTCCTACATCCAACCAGGGCTCATACATAGCATATGCCGCGACAGTTTTATTTCCAGAAATAGCTTCAGATAGTAAGTCTGGCATATCGTAATATTCGCCTTTTTTTAGATAGCCTAAAATATCGGGGGCTATCGCATAAATCCCTGTGTTTATATTACTACGGCTGACTGGTTTCTCTTTAAATGAGACGATCTTATTCTCTTCAATTTTAACTACTCCGTACGGATTGACGATTTCATATTCCTTTGTAGCAACTACTGCAGACGCCTTATAAATATTGATACACTCCAGTAAGCTAGTGTAATTGATATCTGCGAGAACATCGCCATTTGTTACAACAAAAGGCTCACTTGGTATTGGATCCAATAAAGAAAGCGGTCCTGCCGTGCCAAGCGGCTTTGCTTCTGAGACGTAATCAATATTTATACCCAAGTGACTTCCGTCCTCAAAATAATCTTGAATCATCTCGCCCAAATGATTAATGCATAGAGTAAAGCGCTCAAAGCCTTGGTCTCTGGCTCTTAGAATAATGTGCTGAAGGATCGGCTTGCCAGCGACGTTCACCATAGGCTTAGGCACATCGTTAGTGAATGGCCTAAGACGTGTTCCCTTACCCCCAACCATTATTATCATTTTGTTTTTGGACTGAGTAGAACTTTTAAATTCGTCGGCTAGAAAGATCCCAACTAACTTTCCTTGACTGTCGATCGACGGTATCTGAGCTACTTTTTTTCTCTTCATTAGAGCATGAGCTGCAGACTCGGTCGTCCCATACGGAACAGTAAGAGGCGACCGATTTAGGAGTGTCGCTATAGAATTGCTGAGGTCTAAGTCCTTCAGCAGACCACGCCTAAGATCACCATCGCTCGCCACACCTAATAGCTTATTCTCTTTGTTTACACACAATACAAGTTTGATGGCGCCATCATCAATTTTTTGAAATGCGACTTTTAGTGTATCAGTTTCCGCAACAAGAGCTTTGTGCCAGTAGGGTTTAGCCATGATGAGGGTCTCTCATTTAATTATTTTTGTGCTAAAGATCATAGAAAGTCTGAGGCGTATCACGCCAATCCCAAGCGTGTAGAATACTCATGACACGTTTCGATGCACCAGGGGTGCCATATGGGTTCACAACTTCCCGCGCCAGCTTTCGAAACGATGGATCCAGTACTTTATTGATCCCTGCTAAAATATCATCACTCGAGGTGTTGCAGTTTAGAACGCTGCTCGCGTGTATGCGCCCAGCTTGGCGGCGTCCAATATTAACGGTACCAATACCAAAGCTTGGAACTTCTATAATGCCAGAAGACGAATTGCCGACTACCGCTGAGACCCTGCGCAATAAAGATAAGTACCGGTCTTGGCCCAACGAGCGATGTAGGCATGCACGAGAACTATTCCCAGCCACAAACGATTCTATTAAGCTCCAAATTTTTCTTCCTCCCGCATCTGCGTTAGGCATTGTAAAGATTATACTCGCTTCAACACGAGCAAGGGCATCGAGCATTCCTGCAATCTGATCCTCCACTGGCTCGGCCTCATGGGTTTCAGGATGAAATGTCACTAACAAAGAGTCACCCGATAAAGACACTCCTAGAAAATCTTCCATAGTCCGCAGACTAACAGGCTTAACGTGTTTTACAGCATCCAATCCCAGCGCTCCAACCACATGAACCGATTCTGGCCGCTGACCCATTTGTATCACACGCTTCCGGTATTCAATTGTCGCAGTGAGGTGTAGCGACGATAGCTTGGTTATCCCATGACGATAGCCCTCATCTAGAGAGCCCTCTGTCACTTCTCCGCCATGAAGATGCACGATGGGTATACCCATGGTGTAGGCTGCGGAAGCGGCCGCAAAAATCTCAAATCTATCGCCTAGTAAAACGACGTAATTAGGCTGCAAATGTACAAACGCGTCTGCAAATCCCATGACGCCAATACCTATCGATTTTGCGATGGCCGCTGGACTGTCTGAATTGAGTAACATATCGACCGTCCAAGAAAAATCAAAACCATCATGCTCCACCTCTACGCGCGTTGATCCAAAGTCTCTGGACAGATGCATACCCGTCACAATGACTTGAAGCTCCAGATCTGGGGAAGCTTTAACTTCCCGCATCAACCCCTTAAGCAATCCATAGTCAGCCCTCGAGCCAGTGATCACACAGACTTTAGCGTTCATAACTCAATTAACTCGTCAATCTCGAAGTCCCTAATAGCGCTACTACCCACCACGTCATCCCAGCGCATTGGCGATATACCAAGTGCCGGACGCTTTGCAGTCAAATTATCATCGCCTAGGCGCTCGCCCTTAAGGATCTTTTTTGACGCAACAATCGATTTCCTAACTAAGCTAAGATTCTCCCTTTCGCTGCTAGTGGCGATCTTGTGACCGTCGCCCAGCGCTTGCTCAATCGCCCTTATGCCTCTTACCATCTGACCAAATTCTTTGGGTTCTATGCTCGCAAAATGATCAGGGCCCAGCATAAATCGATCAAGGGTCAAATGCTTTTCAATAACACGCGCGCCTATTCCCACCGCCGCGATCGCAACCTCAATACCATCAGTATGATCGGAGTACCCTACGCGACCACCAAATGCCTCTTTAATGGAGTTCATTGCTAATAAATTCACCTCGTGTAGTGGCGTTGGATACGCAGTCGTACAGTGGAGAATCACCACATCATCCAAAGTCAAACTGCCCGAAAGTAAGATATCCAAAGCTGCTTTCACTTCTTCCAGAGAGCTCATTCCTGTGGATAAAATTATGGTGTCTGCGATATTAGCGATACGTCGTAAATATGGGAGATTAGTGATTTCACCAGACGGAATCTTGAATAAAGAGATACCGATACTGCGTAAGTAATCCAAGCTGTCTAAATCAAACGCGGTAGACAAGAACCCAATTCCAGCAACTTCACAATGAGCTTTGATTAAAAGATGCTGCTCATGACTTAGTTCAAGTGCCTTAAGAAGTTCTGACTGGCCTACCTGAATATTGTCCGATCCTTTCCCTTCGGCAAACTGTTTTTCCTGATATTTCGCTAAGCGTGCGCTAGCGGTGACCAGCTTATGGGCCTGAAAAGTTTGAAATTTTACGATGTCTGCACCTGCATCTACCGCAGCATCTATCAATTGGAGAGCCGTCGATACATCACCGTTATGGTTTACACCGACCTCCGCTATCACAATTACGTGGTTATGATCACTCATATCTAGTGCCGACCTTGTCTAGAGATCTTGGTCCCTTCCTCGACATCACTTAGTACTATGGATCCAGCGCCAATTATTGATCTGCTTCCGATTTTTACGCCCTGGCCAATAATAGCACCCGAACCTACGAAGCAATGATCTCCAACCTCGGAGCCACCATTAACAATTGCTCCCGTCGAAATATGAGTATGACTACCGACTATCGAATCATGCTCAATTAATGACTTAGTGTTAATAATTGAATTATTGCCGATTTGCGCGCAACTATTTATCACAGCGTTATGCATTACCACAGTACCGAGACCAACAGTCGATGACGTTGAAACGAGTGAATATGGCGAAATAATTATTGGGATAATTGCACCTAACGCAACCAACCGCTCAAAAGCAGCCGCTCGTGGAGCCGAGGTCTTGATCTGTCCCACAGTCACTAAAAAAGCATTGGCATCATTTATTAAAGCTGAAATCAAATCATCATTACCCAGCAACGGATAGCCTGAAATAATAATTTTTGACTTAATATCTAAAATGCCGAGAACTGACCAATGCGCATCAGTCTCGATCACATCGATTACTGATTTACAATGCCCTCCACCACCCATTAATATAATATTTTTCATCAAAAGTATTCGGATAAATAAGGGGAAGAAGGTAGACTAATAATTTTATTTGCTATCGACTCGGTAATAGGAAGACTTGTTCTGGGACAATTTCTGTAAATTTCTAAATAATGCATTGGCGTCCAAATAGGTCGAGCATTTATCCCCATATAGTTCAATTCTTGAATTGTTTTTTCACAAATATTCCCCTGGGAGTGATCTAAAACAATATTATTTAGCCAATAATTTGAGTTACTGTTTTTTGGTTGCTCTAAGACGCTTCCCTCATCAAAATTTTTAAAATATTCATGATAATGAGTAGCAATTCTTCGCTTCGCGGTCAGGAGATCACCTAGATTTTCAATTTGAGATAGCCCAAGCGCTGCATTTAAACTAGGCATTCGAAAGTTATATCCAATTTGGTCATGCACAAATGACCAGCGATGAGACTTTTTAGCAGTTGTACTGAGATGCCTAGCGGTGTCCGCAAGATCATGGCTGTTCGTCACGATAGCTCCACCTCCGCCCGTAGTAATCAGCTTATTGCCATTGAAACTAAGGACGCCTAGGTCACCAAAGCTCCCAACTCGTCGCCCCTCAAGTTCGGTTCCAAGTGCTCCGGCTGCGTCCTCGATTAAACGCAGTTCAAACTCGTCTGCGATCGCTCGTAAGCCGCGCATATCAGCAGGATGTCCAAAGACATGTACCGCTAAAATTGAACTTATTTGCCGATTAGTTTTTTTATTAAATAGTTTGCCATTCCGATAGGTAGAGCACCGCATCAGGTGCTGTCTCAATACCTCTGGGTCCATTGCTAACGTTTGGGGATCGACGTCAACAAAGTGGGGAATCGCGCCTAGATAGCTTGCAGCATTTGGTGTGGCGACGAAAGTGAGACTGGGCATAAGTGATTCGTGGCCAGGCTCTACGCCAGAGACACGCATTGCTAGCTGAAGGGCTGCCGTTCCACTGACGGTTGAGACGCAAAACTCTGTATCACATGCTTTTGCAACCTCCTCTTCAAAAAGGGTTACGCATGACCCCGCAGATGATACAAATGTAGAACGTATACAGTCGATTACCAGTTCTTCGCTCCGCTCATGGAAAACTGGGCTGTGTAAAGGCATTACACCCTCGTGTCCCGGGAACATGAGCTTCAATCGAAGTAATATTTCTTTTGCTAAATACTTGGCGTCTGCCTTAACTTTATAATCACTATTTTTCATATATTATAAATTTGGGCTTTATAGCGCGCAGCATTACCGGGATCAGTGAACCACTTTATGGTTTTAAGAAGTCCATTGGTCAAACCATTTTTACCTTTATGAATCGCCGACCAACCCACAAGATCGTGAAACTTTTCAGAGCTTGCAATTAGTCGGTCAACTTCAGATGCCTCGGGTCGAGTCCGGTCATTGTCGCTAACGATCTTAACTTCCACCTCCATTGTTTCGGCTATTAAGAAAGTTAAGTCTTTTATTGAAATTTCAAACCCAGTGCCAAGATTCAACTCCATTCCAATTGTTTTTCTAGAATTCAACACATCCAGGAAGGCCCTCGCGGTATCAGTTACATACGTAAAGTCTCGTGTAGGATAAGTTGATCCAAGCCTTATCTCTCTCGAACCATTAAAAATCTGACTAATTATAGTTGGGATTACTGCTCGGGCAGATTGCCTCGGACCATAGGTATTAAAGGGTCTTAAAACTGTGACTGGAAGATCGAAAGAATAATAAAACGACAGAGCCAGCTGATCAGCGGCCACCTTTGACGCGGCATATGGTGACTGCGCGTTAGCTGGGTGACTCTCAGTAATTGGAACAAACTGTGCGGAGCCATAGGTTTCAGATGTTGAAGTACAAACAACATGTTCCACGGAATGTCGACGCGACGCTTGCAGCACATTCAGTGTCCCCAAGACATTTGTTTGAATATATGACTCAGGCGCCAAATAACTGAATGGGATGGCAATAAGGGCAGCTAAGTGAAGGACATATGCGCAGCCAGACACAGCAGAGTCGACGCAGTCGGGGTCGCGAATATCACCGGCCATAACCTCTACTGATAGCATCGTTGCTGGTGGGACATTATCTAGCCATCCCCAGCTCCCAAAAGAATTATATTGAACGAATGCTTTTACGTTAAAGCCGGCATTTACGAGGACTTCAACGACATGTGAGCCAATAAAACCGTCTGCTCCAGTCACGAGGACTTGTTTTTTCAACTAAATGCCTCCTGAGCCTTAAGTAAGGACTTCCGGGATCGCAACTTGGCTTCTCACTGAAGGGAGCCGCCTTACAACCTCACCCGCACTTTTTCGAGTGCTTATTTATCGAATTTTCCCATATTAGCCCAGGTATCTGTCAGTGATTCGCGCGTACTGTTTAGCTGGTTAACCAAACTCTCCATGACAGTAAACTGTGCAAGGTACCTTTCATATACCGCTTCCATCCTGGTTTCTAAATCTCGGAGTTGAGTCTCATAGCGAGTTATCGCCGTTCTTGCAGAGGCGGTTCGTGTAGTAAAAACGCCATCGATCGAATCTGTGAGTACGTCTAGGGCTTCAATGGCGTCAGCAGCTAACCCTTGAGCCCGTCCATCATATTCTGACTGATCATTAGTACCAGCACTTAGCATCACTGAAATATCTGAAAAGCTTGTATCTGCAACAGTGTCAAACGTAGTTTCGTCGAAGTTAAGGCTTCCTGTCATGCTGAAATTAAAGCCAATATCACGTAAACCGTTTATGCCGCCAGAGCCCGTAGACGAATCCTGAGTAATTGCTCTGTATATCGTATCTTTCACCGTTCTGATAACAGATATATCCCGTGCCAATGCTCCCCCGACCTCTTCTTCTTCTGACTCAGGGTCGGAGATTTCATCAAGCGCAAATCTTAAATCATTATAGGACGCGACGAGAGCCTGAAGCTTATCCTTTAGAGTCGAACGATCGCTTTCAATGGTGATAGATGTGGAGTCGCCAGAGCTGTGCGTGTCAAGTAAGTTAACGGTAGCGCCGTTTATCACGTCTGTCAGTACGTTACTTGACCTAGTCAAAGCCATACCATTAAAGCTTATTGACGCGTCTGTAGAACTTTGCTGTGAGTTAATACCACCCGAGGTCTGAGAATTTCCATTTGAAGAATCGTGAAATCCCAAATCAGCATCACTGAGGGTAGAGCTGATTGTAAAACCGTTAGTGGAGCCCGTCTGTCCCGCTAGAACAATTCTATAGCTAGGGCTCGCACCATCGCTTTCCGCAACCAATGAACCTGTGACGCCTAAATCTGCCGCATTGATGGCGCTCACAATTTCCTGCGGAGTATCAGCACCAGCTGTAATACTCACTGAATTACTCGTTCCACCAGCAGTGGTAATTGAAAGACTAAAAGCGCTACCGCTATTTAGCGACTGCGAGGCTGAGCTAAACTGATTGGATATATTACGCTGTGACGCTGCGAGTGAAGACACGGAAAATTCATGACTCCCAGAAGGAGTAGAACCGTTGGTACTAGACACTTTTATTTTCAAATCATTAGAACTAGACGCTGACGGTGTAGCAAGCTCATTCTCATCGTTAAGGCTATTGAAGGCGCTTACCAACTGATTCACGTTGTACTTTAATACCGCATACGCTGATATTTTTGCCTCAGACGCAGTCTTGGCAACATTGAGCCTATTCTCCCTAGGTTCCTTTTCAACATCCGTAAGATCACGAGCTAACTTTGTGATATCTATACCAGACCCTGAACCCATGTTTGTAATTATAGACGACGTAATACTCTCAGTAGACATCACAAACCTCTTTACGATCTGGCACTTCTATCATCTTATATAGTTGAAAAGAGAAAGCTGGGACAACTTAGAGAAGGAGGCTTGCAAAGCTTGAAGAGCAAGTGATTCACGCGACAACTCGGTCACAGCCTGAGCATAATCAACATCATTTTCACTCATCAAAAGCTTGTCTAGTCTTAGCTGCGTATCTTCAATAATCTCAAATTGAGAATCGAGCGCAGTCATCCTGCCAGCCATATCGCCGAAAGATACTGTCAGCTTGTCCAGAATTTCATTTGCATCTGTGAGCGAAGCACGTATTCCTGATCCATTATTGGAGCCAAGATTTACGACCAGCTCATCTAATGCTGCAAAATTTTCGGTAGAAAACAATTCAATTCCAAGTGTGTTGACGCTTAAGGATCTAACGTCAGATATATTGATATGCTGTCGACCATGATCCCCATTGTATTCGACGGTGCCATTGGCATTCTCTATGAAGGCAGGAGCTTGAGTCTTGTTACCAGAAAAGATGTAGTTGCCTGATAAGTCCTTCGTATTCGCTAAGTTTAATAGTTCATCACGCAGGGCTTGTACCTCAGCTGCGATAATATCTCTATCTTCATCTCCAAGAGTGTCGTTACCCGCTTGAATCGTCAGCTCAACTACCCGCTGGGCAATATCTGTCATTGCCGTCATCACGGTTTCCTCTGAAGTCATGCGTGTTCTCGCCGCTTCCACATTCCGTAAATAAGTAGCCTGGAGTTCTTTTGCGCTCTCCAACTGCGAAACTAGATTTGCCTTTCGAGGTGCGTCACTCGGGTTAACTACCTGCTTCCCTGAACCAAGCTGCGCCTGTATATCCGATACAGTGCGCTGCCGCGACTGCATTTGCTCGGTCGAAGTTTTAAAAAATTGTGTCGTAGAAATTTTCATGGCTTTCTCAACTC
>Ga0213863_10002482_pt1 | contig 13083 bp, 5 predicted proteins | sample PICome_8_FD_160128 | JGI IMG/M metagenome (GOLD analysis project Ga0213863, IMG submission 160128) | Coastal seawater microbial communities near Pivers Island, North Carolina, United States - PICO497 | ecosystem: Environmental > Aquatic > Marine > Coastal | place: USA: North Carolina | collected... | reverse complement strand
TACAAGGCTTTGCAAGAGGAGACTTGATTGGTAATCCTGGTAAAGGTGGAGGATTCCTATAATGGCAGAGTATCGCAGCGACAGTCCTTATGCAAATACATCTCAGTATAGTTATTATTTAGATGTGATGACACCTAGACGTATTCCAGCATACAGAGATGATGTGCTACACACACTAACACTAGTACACCAACACAGACCAGATCTGCTTGCGTTTGACTTGTATGGCAACAGCAACTTGTGGTGGGTGTTTCAAGCTCGCAATCCAAATGCATTTGAAGATCCAATTTGGGATTTTCGTGCAGGTGTAAAATTTTACATTCCTAAAAAGGATATAGTAGAAACAGCATTGGGAATCTAACATGCCTGATCCGTTTTTTAAAAACAAAACAAACAACCCAGCACCAGAGGACTTTACACTCTACGAACCTCCTCAGGCTGATCCTATTCGTGTTACTAACGCTGAGACACTTACTGTGCCTGCAATATCACCGGGCGATGTTGATGTACAAATAAGTTCAAGTGGTAAGTTAGAAAGAATAACTCTTACACCTGGCAGAACAAACCGCAGCGGCAGACAAGATGTTGATCTAACAGACAGAGGTAGCAGTAATCTAAGTGTAAGTCAAGATGCGCCAGAAGAAAACTATTTTGAAGAAGGTGATTTTGAACTTGGCTCTAATTATAGTTTAACTGATGATGGTAGTGAAACCGGATCGCCGCTGGGCTTAAATGCAAGCCGAAAATCTAAAACTAAAATTTCAGGTGCAAAGGACGCTACGGCACTTAATCAAGGTCCTTTTATGGAAGATTTGAGTAAAATTCAAATCAATCCTCGTCCAAACGAACTTAATCGTTTTTCAAGTATGACTTACAATATTGCACTGTATATAATGAACAGCAAAAGTTATGTTAACATGCTTACACAGCCTCGATCACCGCAAGTTGCACTGAGTCCGCCCAACAGTTATTTGTTGATGCGCAGTGGCGGGGTGGGACTAGATGGTGGCGGAACAGATTTTAGTAATGATTTCTTTATCGACGATTTAGAGATTAGCAATGTTGCTGTTGGTCCTAACAAGTTTAAAGCAAACACAAACGCAACAGATATTCGCTTTACAATTACAGAGCCACGTGGCGTTACTTTGCTAGAAAGATTGCAACGAGTAGCAGGCACAGTTTTAGCAAGTACACGAGAAAAGTATATTCATGCTCCATATTTGCTGGAAATAACATTTAAAGGATATGATGAAAATGGCACACCGTTGCCTACATCAAGTGCTGCAAAGTATATTCCTATTAGATTAATTGATATGCAATTTGATGTTACTGCCAGTGGCACACAATATAAAGTCCAGGCAATTCCTTTTGCTAATCATGCAATGGGTAGTATAATGAGTACTATACCTTTTAACGTAGAACTTAAAGCAAGTACTGTTGGTGATATTTTTAGTGCAGGTGTGATAGTAGAAGAGACAGTTCAGACAACTGAGACTGAACGAGTACAGCCGTTTGATTCTAGAGCAGGCACAAGAGAAAGAATTGTAAAGAAAAAGAAAAAATCACAAGCAAAAAATCTTGCTGAAATTTTAACAGACTATCAGAAAAAACGCACACTGGAAAGCACAACACTTGTCGATAAGAATTTTGAAGTAAAAGAACAACCAGTGCCGCCTGCTGCAGAAAAATACGACACATACAAGTTTTTAATTGCACAAAATATTGCATCAGCAAAACTAAATTTAACTGGACTATATGATGCACTTAATACACCTGCTCCCACAGAGGACAGCAAAGAAAAAACAGACAAAACCAAAAGTGATAAACGTCAGTTTGATGCCTATGTAAGAGGTATATCACAAGGCATTACACTAGACAAAGAAACACAAACATTTAAGATCAATGCTGGTACAGATATAACAAAACTATTGAATCTTGTTATACTGCACAGTGACTACATGGATCAAAACATTGTAGACAATCCTAGTCAGCAGGTCAGCGAAGGCGGCGGAATTGATTGGTTTAAGATTAGGCCTATTATTGAAAGTGCTGAAAGTGTTGGCGGCGGTATGGACAACAAAGATGGAAGATACAAATATCTTATCACATATGCAGTTGAACCAAACAAGATATACTACAGTGATTTTCCGTGGGCTAAAAAGAGTAAACCCACTGGCATAGGTGTTCATAAAAAATATGATTATCTCTTTAGCGGCACAAACACAGAAGTACTAGATTTTGACCTTAAGTTTAGAACTGCATTTATACAAGTAATGACTGCGGGCACAGGAGCTCCTTTTGGAAGCAAAACTGCCGACGAGCATTTTGCAGGCATAGTTAAAGAATTGCCACAAAGTGCTGAAGGCAACACAATTAACAGTCAAGATGGTATGAAACGAGCAAGAGCAAAAGATTTGTTTAGTAGTGTTATGAGCGACGGTGTTGATATGATAGATTTGAATTTGCAGATCATAGGCGACCCAGCATTTATTCCTACCAGTGATGCGTATTGGCAAGACAAGGTAAGAGCAGGACAACAGTATACAGAAGCATTTATGCCAGACGGAAGTATAAACTATAACTTGACTCCTCCCTTTGTTCAAGTTAATCTTAAAACACCAGTTGACTATAACGAAACAAGCGGACTTGCTAATCCTAATAGATATGGCAATAGCAGTTTTAGTGGAGTATATCAAGTAACCAGTGTAGATAGTACATTCAGCGGCGGCAGATTTGAACAAAGAATAAACGGCTTTCGTGCTATGTTGCAGCCTACATCAAGTGGAGTTGCTAGAAGCGAAGCACAAACTGCAGGAAAAGAAAGAACTGCTTTTGCAAAAGAAGCAGCAAACAGTTTTGCTGGAGGAAACCTATTAGGCGAGTTTGATACTAAACCTAAAACCAACAGCGGTGTTGCTACAGTTGTTGATACTGCAGCCAGTGAAGATGCATATAATTACGAAGATACTCCTTATACAAGTCCTACAGTTAATAATGCTAGAACACAGCAAATAGCAAGAGATCAGCAGGACAGAACAGTACCAACTATTACTGACAACGACCCAACTCAAAGTGAGGCATGGGCAAGCAGATACACAGCATATCCAGACGGAGCAATATAATCAATGAGTGTAGATATTTCAAGACAAGGTACCAAAGGCGGCGATCCGCAGTATAATACCGCAAATCTAACTGGTGTTAGAGAAGAACGAGGTATTGTAAAAGGTGTTGTTAAAGCCAATGTGCATGGTGCACACATGGGCGTCATCAAAGTGTGGATCCCTACTTTTAGTACAGATCCAACAGAAAAAGCACAGTGGCGCACAGTACGTTATTGTACTCCTTTTTATAGTAGAGTAGACAGTCAAGGCCCAAACAACGATTACATGAGTACAAAGGTAACAAGTGGTATTGTAACACCGCCACCGGATCTTGGTACAGAAGTATTGTGCTTTTTTCCAGAAGGACGCAATGCAGAAGGTTATTATTTTGCTTGTGTACCTGATACATTTATGCTGCAAACAGTTCCAGAGGCAACAAGAAAACCTGATGGTGAGCCAGGCGGCGAGTTCAACGACAATCCCAACGGCGAACGTTCAGGCAAAAAAGTAACTAACTTTAAAAAAGAACCTAGACCAACTGACTTTTATACACAAGCCTATCTTCGTCAGCAAGGACTGCTAGATGACGCAGTGCGTGGCGTAAACAACAGTGGATATATGCGAGAATCTCCTAGTGAACTTATTGGTATTAGTTCAAAAGGCAGACGCATTACTGAACAAGGCGCCGACTTTTTAACAACATACAACGCACAGGTTAAAAATCCTGATACTGCAGATAAAAAAGTTGTAGACGGATTGCTCGGTCCTTATGCCAGACGCAAAGGGCATAGCATTACACTTGACGATGGCGACATTGATGGTAATAGTAATCAAATACGTTTCCGTACCAGCACTGGTCATCAAATTATGCTTAATGACAGTGAGGGTGTTATCTATGTTGGCAACAGCACTGGTAGTTGTTGGATTGAATTGAGCAACAATGGAACAATGGATGTGTATGCACAGGACAGTATTAACTTCCGCAGCACAAATATTAACTTTCACGCTGATCAAAATATAAAGTTTCACAGCAAAGGTTATACACAAATTGTTAGTGAGCAGCAACTTGCACTTGAAGGCAAAGCAGAACTTACTGCATTCAGCGAAGGCGAAGTTGGAATTACCGGCAAAAAGAATTTGCACTTGCACACAGACAGCGAGCTGTTTGCAACTAGCACCGGCGCAAGTTATTATAATGCCGGTGGCAATATAAGTGTAGCAGGTAGTTTGGTATTGTTGCAAGGACCAAAGACACAGGCAAAGCAAGCAAAGAAAATTAATGCTACACAAAAAGAAGATACTACATTTAACGAAGCAAGCAATCAGTTTATACTAGATGAAGAACAACTGTTATCTACCAGTGTTGATAGGCTTACAATGCACGAGCCGTTTTTATATCATGGGCAAGCAAATGTTGCTACACCATACAGTGGCGGATTATCGGGCGCAAGTGGTTCACCTACTGGCGGATACAGTATTGTTCCACAGGCTGTGGCAGTGCCAACAGCTATATCAGATCCAACAGGCGGGCTTGGGCCAGGCGGTGCAGGCGGCTTTGCTGGAGTGTCAAGTTCAATTAGCGGCGCTGTAAGTAGTTCACCTATCAGTGCAGCATCTTTCGGTGGTGCAACAAGTGCGCTTCAAGGAGGAGATTTCGGTAGTTTCACTAAAGACATCAGCGGAAAGATCACAGGCCTGTCAAGCGAGCTGCAAGCAAAACTTCCAGGTGCTGTAGCAGAATTTCAAAATAAATTGCCAGGAGCAGTTGCAGAGTTTAATAAAGTACTTCCACAAGCACAAGATCAATTGAGTGCAGTTTTGAGTAGTCCTGCAGTAAACAAGTTTCCTATTACAGATATGGTCAAACAAGTTAACACAGGATTTAGTGTTGGTGCATTGGATAGCATAGACACAACAGCACTTAATGCTGCAGTTGTAAAACAGGCAGGCAGTTTGAATAATCCAGCATTTATTGACAGTGCAACAAAAAGTATTGGCAAGTTTGGCGTTAACGTTGATCAACTGAAAAAGCAAGGCTTTGTCCGTCCTGAAGCAGTGTTTAATGACCAACTAGCAGACCCAAGTGTGTGGACAGGCAAAGGCGGAGCAACTAGTCGTAATAAGTTTTTAGGAAACCCAGGCCTGCAAGAAAGTGTGCAACAGGCTGTGACTGCGGACGAATATCAAACCATGGTTAACAGTGGTGCTATTAAATTCACTGATGGTAAAGAAGAAATTATCAGTATGCTTACTGCAAGTAACGCAGCATCTCCTGAAGTTGTAAAACAAGTAAGAGAAGGCTTTAGTAATATCGAAGGTGTGTTGCAAAACACAACTAATATTCCTGGTGGTGCAGATATTGCTAGTGTTGTAAAACAAAACATGCAGGTTGGCGCAGCCGCAGCAAAACGTGCAAATCAGATTAAATCAGATCAAGCAAAGCGTGAAGTTGAGCAATTCGGAGCTCCAGTCTCAAAACAAGGAGTGGCACAGTCTAATAGCGAAGCCGCACTAAAACACTTGGAAATGTTTAGCAAGCAAGCACAACTTTCACCTGAACAACAAAAACAACTAAACGAATCAATACTACAGATATATGCAGGTGTTGATAAAGCAAACCCTGCGGAGTAAATACATTATGGCTATAGCAACATACAAAGGATTCAGCACAGTAAACAATAACTTTGGCAGTTCAAAGTTAACTGATACTGATCTAATTAAACGAGATTTACTCAATCACTTTGCTATTCGCAAAGGTGAAAAACTTATGAATGGCGAATTTGGTACTAGTTTGCGTGATCTAATCATGGATCCGTTAACAGATGAAACCAAAGCAATTGTAATTCAAGAAGTAAATGCTGTTATCGAAAATGATCCTAGAGTGCGCAGCGAAGGTATTACACTAGACGAATACGAGAATGGGCTACAAATTGAAATGTCTGTTAGATATGTAATCGACAATCAAGTAGAAAACCTTGTAGTACGCTTCGATAGACCAGACAACGCTGCAATATAATATACCTACTTTATTCTGCAAATAAATACTGCATAAGATAGGAATATTAAAACATGGCTGCTAGTACAAGACAATCAAACTTATTTGCTGCTGAAGATTGGAAGAAAGTCTATGAGACCTTCCGTGAAGCAGACTTTCAGAGCTACGACTATGAAACCATTCGTAAGAGTATGGTGGATTACCTTCGTACATATTACCCAGAAGATTTCAACGACTTTATCGAATCAAGTGAATATGTTGCACTGATTGATTTGATTGCATTTCTAGGACAAAGCCTTAGTTTCCGTGCAGACTTAAATGCCAGAGAAAATTTCTTAGAAACAGCAGAACGCAGAGACAGCATACTACGCTTGGCTCGCATGCTTAACTACTACCCAAAGCGTCAGCAGATCGCTCGTGGATTACTTAAAGTAGTAAGTGTAGAAACAACAGAAGCAATTACAGATGCAAATGGCAACAGTTTGCGTGACACAGAAATTAGTTGGGGCGATCCAACTAACAGTGACTTCCTAGAGCAATTTACTACTGTGCTTAATGCAGCAATGGTAAACACACAACAGTTTGGTAATCCAAGTTTGAAAACAACTGTAGGTGGCATTAACATTGAAGAATATCAAATTAGTTTAAATCCTGGAACTGTGCCAATTTATGATTTTAGAAGTGATGTTGGTGCACAAAATTTAGACTTTGAAATTGTTAAAGGCACATATACCGGCACTGATTATTTGTATGAAGTAGCACCGCAGCCTAGCAGTACAACAAATATTCTTTATCGCAATGATAACAGAGGTTTTAACAGTGCTAACAACGGATTTTTCTTTTACTTTAAACAAGGCAACTTGCAGAGTGCAGACTTTAGCATTGCTGAAAAACTTCCTAACCGTACAGTGGAACTGGATGTTAACAACGTTGACAACAATGATGTTTGGTTGTACCAGTTGGATGACCAGGGTAGAGAAACTACCCGCTGGGAAAAAGTGCCAGCAATTAGTGGCAATAACGTCATCTATAACAGTTTAAGTGCTAACAACAAAAACCTATTTACAGTACGCAGTCGTGCAAACGATCAGATCAGTTTAGTATTCGGTGATGATGTTTTCTCAAATATTCCAAGCGGAAACTTTCGTGTTTACTTCCGCACAGGCGTCGGTACAACATATAAGATCAGTCCTGATGATATGCAGAACTTACAAATTATAATTCCGTATATTAGTCACAGCAATCAAATTGAAAATTTAACAGTTAATCTAAGTTTGCAAAGCACTGTTGCTAACGCAAGTGGCAGAGAAAATCTGCGTGATATTAAACTAAAAGCACAGCAACAGTATTACACACAGGATCGTATGATCACAGGCGAGGATTATCAAATCCTTCCTTACACAAAGTTTAGTAATGTATTAAAATCAAAAGCAATTAATAGAACTGCTAGTGGTATTAGTCGTTACTTGGATGTGCGTGACACAACAGGCAAGTATAGTAGCACAAACATTGTTGCAGAAGACGGCATTTTATATCGTACAGAAGATCTACAGCAGTTTCAGTTTACATTTATTACTGACAGTGATATTAGCAATACTATTAGTCAGCAAGTAGAAAAGAATATTCTTAAAAACGAAAGTTTACATTATTATCTTAAAAACTATGGCGGCATCGGTGTTACAAGTTTAAATGCTAGTTGGAATTTGTCAACAACTACTAGTGGATCAGTAACAGGTTACTTTAAAAATGATGTAAACAGTCCTCTTAAAATTGGTAGTTTTGCAACCAGTAACTTAAAATATGCCAAGGTCGGATCACTACTAAAGTTTACAGCGCCAAGTGGTAAAGTATTTGATATTAACAACAATCTTATTACGGGCGTTAGTGGCACAATTAATACTCGTGATTATATTTGGGCAAGTATCGGCGCAGTGGTTACTGATGGTACTAACCAGGGCGTTGGTAATTTAGAAACAGGTGTGGGACCAGTAACACTTACTGAAGTAATTCCACAGGACGCAGTTCTTGATCAAGTTATTGCACCATGGAATACCAATATTTCAAGCACAGTTAGAAATAGTATAATTCAGTATATTGGTGATTTTAAAACCTTTGGTTTGCGATACGACAGAGATACACAGTCTTGGGCTATTATTGATGCATTGGATCTAAATCAAGCAACTACATTTAGTTTAGCATATGCTGGTAATACTAATAATACAAATTTGGATAACAGTTGGTTCTTTAAGTTTACCAATGATGGTAGTACATACACAGTAAACTTCCGCAGCACAAGTTATGTATTTGAAAGTAAACTAGAGACACGTTTTTACTTTGACAATGATTTAAAAATCTTTGATCCACGCACCGGTAAAACTATTAAAGATAAAATTAATATTCTCAAAGTTAATGCACTACCGGACAGTGTAAGCAGTTTGGCAGTTGATTATGCAATGCAGATTGATGATGTTATCACAGAAACAGATGGCTATACACTGACAAACAGAATTAAAGTTACATTCCCTGATATTGACAGCGACGGCGTTGTTGATAATCCAGAAGTGTTTGACATTGTTGTTGCACCTGATACAAATGCAGCAACCAAAGTTGTGTTTTATCAGACTAGCACAAGCACAGGCGGCTACCTAACATATACTCCTGTTGCAACTACCAGCATTGAACAACGCTATACAACACAAGCAGCAATCAATGAAGTTATTGCACAGTTTGCAAGTGGACAAGTATTCTATGCAAGCACAGACGATAAATTTTTTATTCTAAGTGTAGATGGTGCTAATGTAAAAAGCATAGCACAAACCACTGATTATGTCAAGCGCACCGGACGCAGTGACTTGTTGTTCCAGTATACACACAACAGTCCAAACAACAGACGTATTGATCCAAGTCCGAGTAACATTGTAGACTTGTTCTTGCTAACAAGCCAGTATGACACAGACTATAGAAATTATATTACAGATATCACAGGCAGCATCGCTAAACCAACCAAGCCAACTACAAATGATTTGCGTGATCAGTTTGGTAGTTTAGAACAGTATAAAAGTGTAAGTGATACAATTATCTTTAACAGTATTAGTTACAGACCACTATTTGGCGACAAGGCAGACGAAGAATTGCAAGCAACATTTAAAGTAGTTAAAAATACAAGCACACTGGTAAGTGACAGTGAAATTAAAGAGCGTGTAGTAGCAGCAATCAACAGTTACTTTGCTATTGAAAACTGGGACTTTGGTGACAGTTTCTTCTTTAGTGAACTTGCTGCTTATTTGTATTCAACACTGAGTCCAGACGTGCTCAGCGTTGTTATTGTTCCTAAACTTGCAACCAGCAACTTTGGTAGTTTGTTCCAGATTCAGAGTCAGCGAGATGAAATTTTAATTAGTGCAGCAACAGTTAATGACATTGAAGTTATTGACGTCATCACTGCAAATAGCTTGCAAGCAGCAGGTAATGTTGTTAACACTACCAGCACAAATCTAGCAGCAGAAAGTGCAAGTGCAAGCGGTGCCAGTACAACAGTAAATACAGCAACAAACACAGTCACAACTACAACTACTACCACTGGGGGATATAGTTACTAATGGCACTTCGTAAAAGTTCGGTACTATTACCTGATATTTTTCAGACCGCAAAGAACAACAAGTTTCTCAATGCAACTGTTGACCAGTTAATTAGTGAACCTAATTTACAACGTGTAAACAGTTTTATTGGACGTAAGTTTGCGCCTAACTTCACAGTGGGCGATGGTTATATTAATGAAATAGATGCAGATAGACAAAACTATCAGCTAGAGCCTGCGGTAGTATATCGTAGTCCGAATAAACAGATTGAAAGTTTAACTGGTTATATTGATTTTGTTAATAGTCTAAAATATAACAATGTTGATGTTGGCACACACAGCGACTTGTTTGATCAAGAATATTATAACTACAGTGGTTTTGTTGACTTAGATAAACTAGTTAACTATGGTGAATACTTCTGGCTACCAAGTGGTCCTGACAGTGTGCAAGTGTTTAACAGCACAGTTGATACAGAACGAGATTTTACAGTAACACGTCGCACAGTAGCCACAGTGGATGAATACAGCATTGATGGAAGTGATAACCGTAATCCGACTATTACTCTTGCAAGAGGCGGTAGTTATACATTTAGTGTACAGCAAACCGGCACACCTTTCTGGATCCAAACTGAAACTGGCACTAGCGGAATTAGCAGTTACGGCAGTAACGTTAGCACAAGAGAAATACTTGGTGTTACTAACAACGGTGACGATAACGGCACAATTACGTTCAATGTTCCGGAAACAGATGCACAAAATGATAAGATTAACGCTACACAAGCAGCAAACCCAGACTTTGCAACTACACTAACCTATAAACAAATTCACAATGTTCCATATCAGGCATTTATTGATGCGCACGGCGGCATTGATGTGCAAACAGAAATTGATGGCAAGAGTTTAGTATTTGTTAATTTAACTACAGATTCAACAGCCTGGGATCAAGGAGCACCATTTGATGGATATGGCTTTGACGATCCTGACAACCCGTGGGATGAGACAACTACGCTTCCTGTTGAAACACGCTATGATGTATATGACATTGCAGTTAACAATGTCGGTGGTGTGGATACAATTCAACTTACTCGCAGTGCAGACTGGCCTGCAGGACAAAAAGTTAAGATTAAACAAGGTAATGACTACGGCAACAGAGAGTTCTACAAAGATGCAAGTGGCTATCCTGAACTTATACAGCCATACACTGCTGGATTGGACACACTTTACTACCAGGACGGTGTTAACGCAAATCAATTTGGTAAAATTCAACTGGTTGATGTTGACGTAGTTCCAGCAATTGATATTGAAGATGATATACTAGGCAAACAAACCTTTACTAGTGCCAATGGTGTTAAATTTACCAATGGACTTAAAGTAGAATTTAACAGCGACGTTACACCGAGCATTTATGCAGATAGAGAATATTTTGTTGAGGGTGTAGGACAACCTCAGGGTATTACACTTACACCTGTAGATGAAATGCTCACACCTGAAACTTACACTAACAGTACCAGTGACGGATTTGATACTGTGGCATATGACGCAGGCGGCTGGGATGGCACACTGAATGCTCCTATAGACCAAGACTACATTGTTATCAATCGCAGTAGTCCAGACAGAAATGCGTGGAGCCGTGGCAACCGTTGGTTCCACAGAGAAGTTATTGAAGCAACAGCAACTTACAACAACTACACTGCAGACATTGATGATGCAGCAAGAGCAAAGCGTCCTATTATTGAATTCCACAGCGGACTAGAACTGTTTAACATGGGCACAAGCAGTGTTACTCCAGTAACAGTTGTTGATGTAACTCAAACAGATGCACTAAGCAATGTTAATGGTACACTGGGCTACTTTGCTGATGGTATTGATTTGCAGCAGGATAACACAGTTATCTTTAGTGCAGACACAGATGCAGATGTTAGAACAAAGATTTACCGTGTTGACTTTATTAACCAAGACAGCAACATAACAACAGGTGATATTATTAATTTAGTTGAGATAGGTACAGTTGTTGATGGCAACTGTGTACTAAGCACACTAGGTGCAAATAACCAAGGCAAGCAATATTGGTTAAATGGCACTACTTGGACTGCAGCACAGCAAAAGACTGCACTCAATCAAGATCCATTGTTTGCAGTATATGATCCAGATCATGTAAGTTTTGCAGATGAAACAAAGTACCCAAGTAGTAACTTTGTTGGTAGCAAGTTGTTTAGTTACAAGCGCAATAATAATAACACTCCAGACGCAATTCTAAACTTTGGTCTAACATATAAAAACTTTAGTACAATCGGTGATATTGTTTTTGATAATAACTTTGACAGTGACAAGTTTCAGTACACAAAGAGCAGTGGCAACACCAGTGTAATTGTACGCAGTGGTCATGCACATCAATTTGATCGCAGTGGAAACAGAAGCCTACTAAACGGATGGACTAAAACAGTTGAATCTAGTATACAATACCAGATTGTAAGTTATGATGTAAACAGCGAACTTTATAGTTTTGAAATTGGTGCAAGTGTTGACACAACTAAAATTAGACAACCTCTGCAAGTATTTGTTAACGGCAAGTTTAAGTATCCTAGTGAATATACACACCTCATTCAAGGTGACAGAGAATATGTTGTATTCGCAACTGCTCTTGCTGTGAATGATGTTGTCACTATCAAGTTTGTTAGTAATACTAAAGCAGCAAACAGTTTCTACGAAGTTCCGGACAACCTGGAAAATAACGCAGGCAATGCAACATTCGACACACTAACACTGGGACAAATGCGTAACCACACTGTTGAAATTAGTCAACAAATTAAAACATTCGCAGGTGTTGCTCCTGGTAAAAGTAATATTCGTGATGTAAACTATAGAGCATATCCGGGCAACATATTACAGCACAGTGCAGGCATGACATTGCCTATGTATTTGATGAGCAATGAAACTGAAAATACACTAGCAAGCATTAATTATGTAAAGAATGAATATACAAAGTTCAAAAACAAGTTTATTGATAACATTGATAAACTAGACATAGACTTGACAAATCCTAGCAAGTGTGTTGATGATATTCTAACACACATGGCAGGAAAGAAAACCAGTGCGTTTCCTTTCTACTACAGCGATATGTTGCCATGGGGCGATCAAAAGTCGCAATTGGTTTATACCATTGACGATGCTACCGAAACAGAATTTGAATTTAACACACAGTTTGATCTAACTGCTATTAGTAATCAGGGCGTGTTAGTTTATCATACCCCTGTTAGCACTGGGGTTGCTAACCTTCTTGTTGAAGGCACAGACTATACACTGGACACAGTAGAGGCAAAAGTAACACTTACAGCAACTAACCTTGGCGTTGCAAGAATTGGATTGGCTGTTAATGATACAATTACAATTGTTGAATACACAGAAACAAA
>Ga0213863_10002481_pt1 | contig 13086 bp, 14 predicted proteins | sample PICome_8_FD_160128 | JGI IMG/M metagenome (GOLD analysis project Ga0213863, IMG submission 160128) | Coastal seawater microbial communities near Pivers Island, North Carolina, United States - PICO497 | ecosystem: Environmental > Aquatic > Marine > Coastal | place: USA: North Carolina... | reverse complement strand
GTAAGCGTTGGATCGTCTAAATTGTCTGTGTTTGCACGAGATGGTCCAAATCCTCGAACTAGGACATCAAGACTACCACCGTATACTCGAAATCCACCTATCAGACGCTGTGTACCCGTACCAACATATCCTCGGGTTGACAAGTTGATCAAGCGTCCTCCCGTAAGGGTCGTTGAGGATCCACCTAATGAGCCGTCAAGGGGGGAAGAGTCGGCAGAGTCATTTGCACCGTCGTTGTCGGTGTCGGCATCGTTGGGGTCGGTTCCGGCAGTGACTTCTGCGGAAAAACTTAGACCGTCGCCATCTTGGTCGGAGTCCGTTGTATTAATGGATCCGATGTGGGAGTCTCCTGCGAGTTTGGACCATCCATCCATCCAGGTTCCAGATGCAGACGGATCAAATGCTCCATGATAGTCAGCGGTTACGAAGAAACTATCGGAAGAGGGCAGGGCACTTCTTGTAGTGCTTGAAAGACCTGCGAAACCATCGGTGTAAGGACGAGGATCGAGACCACTGTTTGCAGTGTAGGAGATTCCACGAATGAATGGATTTATGTAGGCATTACCTGTTTGTGCGTACAATGCTAATTCGTTAGCATCCCCGTCCTTGGTTAAGCTGGCCGCAGTTCCATCGTAGTCGGCTAGGTTCCAGAAGATGTTATTGTTAAACTTGAGATTACCGTCGGCAATTTGCTTGGCAATGTTTTGAGTTGGATCAACGGCATCATCTACTCTGAAGGCATATTTGAAGTTGGTGAAGATCGAGTTGTGATACTCGCCCCCAAAATTTTCCTTTTCGACAGAATTAAGTTTTTCGTTAATAGTCTGAATTTCTTCTTCCAGTAGCTCAAGAAGTTCCTCAAGGCTGGCTTTTTCAATCTCCCAATTCGAAGATTCCTTAGAAATTAGCCTTTCAGTTGCAATCCATTCCTTAAAAAGGGCAGGTGCTTTGGGGATATCACCGAAGATCTGGTGATAAGCAATTGATGTACCCGCAATAATAAGAATAAAAAAAAGGCTGGAAACTTTCATAATTAGAATAATTTGATTTCAATGATCCACATTCTTCATCTCACTGGTTGGCTAACAAGAGGATTATCGCTTTCTGTCTTGTAACGTTACGACTCTGTTACAATTTCGGCGCAAAAGGATTTTTTAATGGCATTAGATGAAGTTATTTTCGATCCACCGTGAAATTTTAATCAAGTTGTCAAAATCGAATTTATAGTGATAAAAGAAATTTATGTATATCATACTTGCTCCAAGCGGTTATGTGGGTTCAAAGTTTTTTGAATATCTCCAAAGAAATGGAGATGAAGCGTTGGGAGTCAGTCGAAATGATCTTGATTATTACAATCCCGCCACCCTCAAAAGTTTTCTAAAGTCCAAAAATCCTCGCTTTTTAATAAATGCCGCCGGCTATACCGGTAAACCGAATGTGGATGCCTGTGAATCTGCGAAGTCTGATTGCTTACTCGGTAACTCCGTACTCCCTGGGATTATTCGGGAAGTATGCGAGGATCTTAATATTTTGTGGGGACATATTTCCAGTGGTTGCATTTACTCTGAGAGGAGAGAGGATGGGAAGGGATGGTCGGAGGAGGATGCACCCAACTTTTCCTTCCGTTCCCCTCCATGCAGTTTTTACAGCGGAAGTAAGGCCTTAGGGGAAGAAGTTTTGCGAGGAGCGAGTAATGCTTTTATTTGGAGGTTGCGGATCCCCTTCAATCAGGAAAAAAATCCACGAAATTACCTCCAAAAACTGTTGAATTACAACCGCCTTTTGGGGGCTGAGAATTCAGTTTCTCACTTGGAAGAATTTGTTGAAAAGAGTATGGATTGTTTTCAAAAAGAGATTGAACCAGGGGTCTACAATATGACCAACCAAGGCTCTATTACCACTCGACAGGTTACGAATTGGATGCTTGAAGAAGGGGTAACGGACAAGAATTTCAATTTTTTCGAAAATGAAGCTGAGTTTATGGATCAGGCAGCTAAAACACCTCGTTCGAATTGCGTTCTTGATACCAGCAAGTCACAGAAAGCTGGTATTGGAATGAAATGTGTAGAAGAAGCTATGAGAGAATCGATGAGAAAGATGGCAGAAGGGGTTCTAGTTTGAAGAAAATTTTAGTCACTGGAGGTTATGGTTTTATAGGCTCTAATTTTATTCGCATGCTTCTTACAGAGGATGCGAGTGAGCTTGTGATCAATTATGACAAGCAGACTTATGCTGGAAACCCAGAAAACCTTGGAGATCTTGAAAATCATAGGGCATACCAATTAATTAAGGCAGATATTTGTGACCAAGAAAGTATCGCAAGAGCATTGTCTGATTACGAGGTGGATGCGATCGTAAACTTTGCGGCAGAAAGTCATGTGGACCGTTCGATCGATGGCCCGGAACCTTTCGTGCAAACCAATGTGGTCGGAACGCTTAGGTTACTGGAAGCAACGAAAGCCTATCTTCAAGATTCTGGCTCAGCAAAAAAAGATTCCTTTCGGTTCCTGCATGTATCCACAGATGAAGTATATGGTTCCCTCAAACAGGAAGATCCGCCTTTTTCCGAGGCCACCTCTTATTCACCGAATAGTCCATACTCAGCTTCCAAAGCATCTGCTGATCATTTAGTTCGTTCGTATTTTCATACCTTTGGGCTTCCGACCCTAACTACAAATTGTTCCAACAATTATGGACCCTACCAATTTCCTGAGAAGCTCATTCCTTTGATGATTTTGAATGCCTGCGAGGGAAAACCACTTCCCATATATGGAGATGGCTCGAATATTCGTGATTGGCTCTTTGTGGATGACCATTGTGCAGGAATCTTGCGTGTCCTGAAAGAAGGTAGGGTGGGGGAAACCTATTGCATCGGTGGTGCTTCCGAAAAAACGAATCTGGAGGTAATTGATACCCTTTGTGCAATTCTTGATAAGAAAAATCCTGAAGGTGCCCCCCACCAAAATTTGAAAACTTTTGTCAAGGACCGACCCGGTCATGACCAAAGATATGCGATTGATTTTTCCAAAATTAAGGATGAACTCGGTTGGCAACCAACCTATTCTTTTGAGGAAGGAATGGAAAAAACCGTAGACTGGTATCTCAACCATCAAGAATGGTGCAATCATGTTACCACCGGGGTATACCAGCGGGAAAGGCTCGGGGCTTCATGAGTGATAGAAAGGGAATTGTTTTGGCAGGCGGGTCGGGAACGAGGCTATATCCTTTAACCATGGCTGTAAGTAAGCAACTCATGCCCGTTTATGATAAGCCGATGATCTACTATCCGATATCTATTTTGATGCTTTCAGGGATTCGTGAAATCTTGATCATTTCCACTCCTCGGGACTTACCGATGTTTCAAGAATTGCTCGGGGATGGTTCCAGGTTTGGCGTTTCTTTCGCTTATGAAGTGCAACCTAGTCCGGACGGTTTAGCACAAGCCTTTATCATCGGAGAGCAATTTCTTGGAAATTCACCATCGACCTTGATTCTGGGAGATAATGTTTTTTATGGTCACGAATTGGAGAAAACTCTTAAGACTGCGGGCCAACAGTCAACAGGAGCTTCCATATTTGGATATCATGTATCAGATCCTCAGAATTATGGTGTAGTGGAGTTTGATGATTCAGGTAAGGTGCTTTCTTTGCAAGAGAAGCCCCAAAACCCAAAATCTAATTATGCCGTGCCTGGATTGTATTTTTATGATCCACAGGTTTGTTCGATTGCTAAAGAACTCAAACCTTCTCCCCGTGGAGAACTTGAGATCACCGATCTGAATAGGAATTACTTAGAACTTGGTCAGCTTTCCGTAGAAATAATGGGGCGAGGGACTGCATGGTTAGATACGGGAAGTCATGAAAACTTGGCTTCCGCTACTGATTTTGTGAAAGTAATTGAGGAAAGGCAGGGACTCAAGATCGCCTGCCTTGAGGAAATAGCACTTTACAAGAATTGGTTATCTTTTGAGCAACTCGAAGAGTATGCATACAACCATGGTTCGTCTTCTTACGGATCTTACTTAAAATCCATCCTTACACGGCACTCAAAATAACAAAAAGACCAAATACATATCAACGCATCATGATATGTTGATGAATAAACTTGATTTCTATTTATCTTTCTGATGAGATTTGAGGATGTCAAAATCCTTTATCTTTTCTTCTGAATCCGTAGGCGAAGGTCATCCTGACAAAGTGTCGGATTTCATTTCTGATAGTATCTTGGACGCTTGCCTTGAACAAGACCCTCACAGCAGAGTTGCTTGTGAAACTCTCGTTAAAAGTAATTGCGTCACGATTGCTGGAGAGATTACAACTTCATCTAAATTTGATTATGAAGCGGTTGTACGAAGTGCTATTAAGGAGATCGGTTACACAAACGACGATGATATTTTTCATGCAGACAAGGTATTCATTACCAATCAGTTAACGGCTCAGTCTCGAGATATTGGGCAGGGTGTTGATGCTAATGCAGCCGAAGGAAAAGGAACCGCGGAACAAGGTGCTGGTGACCAGGGGATTATGTTTGGTTATGCTTGTAATGAGACCGAAGAACTCATGCCTGCCCCGGTTATGTTTGCCCATCGAATCCTTCGTAAGATGGCAGAAATTAGGAAAACGACTCATGAGGCAACTTGGCTCAGACCAGATTGCAAATCACAAGTAGCTTTAAAGTATGACGATGGTAAAATGGTAGGAATTGAAAATGTTGTGGTATCCACCCAACATGCAGATTCGGCCGAAAATGAGACGATTCGCTCCTTTATTACGGAAGAAATTATTAAGCCCTCACTTCCACTGGAGCTTTTATCGGCTAATACCGAATATTTGATTAATCCTACCGGTCGCTTTGTTGTTGGTGGACCTGAAGGAGATTCCGGTCTTACCGGAAGAAAAATTATTGTCGACACTTACGGAGGCTGGGGAAGGCATGGGGGTGGTGCTTTTTCGGGTAAAGACCCAAGTAAAGTTGATCGTTCTGCTGCCTATATGTGTCGATGGGTTGCTAAAAATATTGTTGCCGCTGGACTTGCGGAGCGCGTGGAGATTCAAGTTGCCTATGCAATTGGCCATCCTCATCCAACTAGTATAACTACCGACTGCTTTGGTACGGAAACAGTAGATGAATCAAAAATTCAACAAGCAATCCTGGAAGTTTTCGACTTCAAGCCTGCAGCGATTGTTTCCCAGCTCGATTTGCTCCGTCCAATTTATGGACAAACCACGCATTATGGACACTTTGGTAAATCTGATCTCCCATGGGAGCAATTGACTAAAGTGGATGATTTAAAATCTGCAACCTCCTAACCTTTTTGATCTTTTTTTTCCTTACCATCGTTATCTTACCAAATGACCACTATGACAGAAACTATCACCCCCACACTTGATTATAAAGTTGCCGATATAACCCTTGCTGAATTCGGCCGAAAAGAGATATCCATTGCCGAGCATGAAATGCCAGGGTTAATGGCTACCCGTGAAAAATACGGCCCTTCTAAACCTCTTGCTGGGGTTAAAATAATGGGTTCCCTTCACATGACGATCCAAACTGCGGTTCTGATCGAAACCCTTGTTGAATTAGGTGCCGATGTTCGATGGTGTTCCTGCAATATTTACTCCACGCAAGATCATGCAGCAGCAGCCATTGCAGCTGCCGGAATCCCTGTATTCGCCTGGAAAGGGGAAACCTTGGATGATTATTGGGATTGTACTTGGAATGCACTCACTTGGCCTGACGGTTCAGGACCTGAGCAAATTGTCGATGACGGCGGTGATGCTACTTTACTCATTCATAAAGGAGTTGAATTGGAAAATGGCAGCGATTGGGTCAATTCCGACTCAGATAGCGAAGAAGAAGAAGTAATCAAAAAATTACTCAAAAAAACTCATTTGGAAAAACCCATACATTGGTCGAAAGTTGCTGAGAAGGTAGTTGGTGTTTCGGAAGAAACTACAACTGGCGTTCTTCGTCTACTCCAAATGCAGGATGAAGGAAAACTTCTTTTTCAAGCAATTAATGTAAATGACTCGGTAACCAAATCCAAATTCGATAACAATTATGGATGTCGTCATTCTCTGGTTGATGGCATCAAACGTGCCCTCGATGTACTTATTTCAGGGAAATTGGCCATGGTTTGCGGTTATGGGGATGTGGGTAAAGGTTCTGCTGATTCCCTTGCCAACGAAAAAGCAAGAGTGATGGTTTCGGAAGTGGATCCCATTTGTGCTTTGCAGGCTTGTATGTCAGGTTACCAAGTTACAACCATTGAAGATGCTTTGGAAACAGCAGATATTTTCGTAACCACTACGGGAAACAAAGATATCATCACGGCTGAGCACATCAGCAAGATGAAAGACCAAGCCATTGTCTGTAATATCGGTCACTTTGACAATGAAATCCAAGTTGCTGAGCTTGAACAGATGGAAGGGGTTACCAAGGAAATTATTAAAGACGATTCCGTTCCCGGAGGTCCGGTGAGTCGCTTCACATTCCCGGACGGTAAAAGTATCTATTTACTCGCAGAAGGTAGGCTGATAAACCTCGGTTGTGCCACAGGTCACCCAAGTTTTGTAATGTCTAACAGCTTTACCAACCAGACCATTGCACAGATCGACATTCGAAATAACCCGGATCGTGAAATTGGTGTAACCCGTCTTAGCAAGGAATTGGATGAGGAAGTTGCCCGTCTACACTTAGACAAGCTCGGTGCAAAACTTACTTCTCTTAGCAAGGAACAAGCTGATTATATCGGTGTACCTGTAAATGGTCCTTACAAACCTGATCATTACCGTTATTAGACTTTAAGTTTATATTTAAACATATCAGACCGCACCTTGAAAAGGGTGCGGTCTTTTTTTTGATTCGTTGACCCATGTTTCAAGGCAAGATAGGTTGCACCTGTAAAATGTTTTACGATGAAACTAAAGTTTATTTAAAAGCAGGAAAAGGGGGAGATGGATGCATGTCCTTTCTCCGTCAAAAGTATATTCCAAAAGGCGGGCCTAATGGAGGAAATGGGGGTCGTGGAGGAGATGTAATTCTTCTAGCGGATGAAAATGTATCGGATTTGAGAGCTTTTCACTTCAAGAAACACTGGAATGCAAAGAATGGAGAACCGGGGAAGGGGAGTGATCAAAATGGAAAAGGGGGTACCCATTGTGTGCTTAAAGCTCCTCTTGGTACTGAAGTCCGTGATATTTTATCCAATGAAATTGTTTGTGAATTACTGGAGCATGAGCAGGAGTTTTTAATCCTAGAAGGAGGAAAAGGAGGACGTGGGAATGCAACCTTTAAATCATCGGTCAATCAAACTCCCAGGCAATTTACAGAAGGTAAACCAGGAATGGAAGGGGATTACATTTTTACCTTAAAGACAATCGCCGATGTTGGACTAGTGGGCTTTCCAAATGCAGGAAAATCAACGCTATTGAATGTATTATCAAACGCCGCTCCAAAAGTTGCGTCTTATCCATTTACGACCTTAGTACCAACGGTGGGTGTCATTGATTACCCCGAAGATTTTTGCTCGATCACCATGGCGGATGTGCCCGGTCTGATTGAGGGTGCTGCAGAGAATCGAGGCTTGGGTCATCGTTTCCTGCGTCATGTTGAAAGATGTAAAATTTTGCTTTTTCTTTTGGATATGGCGGCAACGGATGGACGGGATCCGATTGAAGATTTTGAACACTTACAAAAGGAGCTTATAGATTATGACCCCCGCCTCGCGGATAAGCCTTTTCTGGTGGTTGGTAATAAAAACGATGAAGAAAATGCTGCAGAAAATATCATGCGATTCCGTAATTCCCTGGATCATTTCGAGCCTCTTTTTATCTCCGCAGTTTTGGAGGATGGATTGAAAGAGTTGCGATCCGTTCTCTTAAAAAAATTAAAATAATTGAATTTGTTTTTTTTTGAACTTGATTAACACAAACGCTTGTGCAAATAAGATCGTATATGAATCTTAATTTTTTGGCGGAAAAAAAAGGGGAAAATCGAGGGGAATCATCACCATATTCCAATCGTTTTGATGAGGATGAGCCTTCGATGCTGATTCCTCGTATAAAAAATGAATCAGATCAAAAAAGGGCGGAGCGAATTCTTGAGCAGATGAAATCCTCAAGTGAACGACTCGATCGGATTCTGTCGGTATTCGAGCGAATCAATCGTTGAAGATGGTTCGCAGAATTATAAAATCCTTGAGTTCAATTGCTTCCCAGATGGGTAGCAAAGGGGGTGCTTCTGGAAAAGGAAAAGCGAAGAAAAGGGGAAATGCTAGCTATTATCGAGATATGCAGCGAAAATCGGTAGCTTCCAGGCTTTCGAATTCGGCACAAAAAAACAAGACCACTACTTAAGCCATTCCTTTTTCTCGATAATGAATTGCCATTGTCCCCGATATCGGGACAGGAGTCCGATTCCAGAAATCGTTGCACCCTTCCTTTTAGAAAATAACTTTTTCCTAATTTCGGAATCGAAGCTGAACAGTCCTAAACGATGTCCCGCTGCTTCCATAAAAAGCGGTTGGGTCATGGCTATTTTTCCTCTGAACTTAAAAGCAGTACCATAATTTTCAGGCTTCAAAGATTGAGGCTTCCAGAATTGAGCCTCTTTTTCCGCCTTTGAAAAGTCAATCAGGCGTTCTCTGGTTTCAATGATGGGAAAACTTTTTCCTTTTTCTGGGCGCGTGCCTTTGGTCTGAAACATCGCACAGATAGGAAAGTGATCACTTGCTCCAAACCCGTCCAATTCATTGGACCATTTAAAGGGAACTTTGCCGGCAGTTGTCATATTAAGCCCTGAAAATTTTTCGACTGAAAAAGAATCGGACACATAAGCAATCCCTTTTTCGTCGTACAGCCCAACGGGAAGTAAAAGATGCATTAAAGTACCCCATTTCCCCTTCCATGCATCCGAACCTCGCTCTTCTGCTTTCAATTCATGCCACAAATTATAAAGGGAGCGGGAGGGGCGAAGTTCTCCTGTGGGTTCTTGGTTTCCGGATAGCAGAATATCATTAATGCCTGAGCTTTTTAACTCCTTTCGATAAACTACGGATTGGTTATAATGAGAGTTTAGATCTCCACCCACCAGAAAGTCATGGTAGGGATCTGCCTGGAGCAGGCTATCAATTCGTTTTCGAAGAACCTCTGCATTTTGCAGCCTTATTTTCTCCATTTCGCTGGAAGAAGCACCCGATTTCCAATGGTTGTTAAACAGAGTAAAGGGCATGCCTTCCACTAAGATCGTAGTTTCTAAAATCGGTCTTGCCCGGTAAAGTGAATGGAGACGAGTGGTTTTGATTGGAAATTTTGATAGGGTTAGGCATTGCACTGCGGGCCAACTTTCGGAAGGTGAGGAAGGATTATATCCCAGAGAGATGTGGTATGGTCCAAGGCCATTACGGTGTAATTGATCGAGGAGACTTTCTGCGGCAGAACTTCCACTATTCGGGCTACGGTCTACTTCAATTTCTTGAAGAAGTAATACTTCAGGGCCCGTGATTCCACCTATATTCTGTAAGACCTTGATGATGGTATCCAACTTATTTTGAAATTCGGTTTCTCCATAAGCGTCCGATTGATAATCATCATAGAGAGAGATACCATCGGTATCGAAAAGATTCTCCACATTATATGCGACAACTTTGAAAGACTTCCCTGCAAAAAGGGATGAACTCAAAAGAATCCAAAAGATAAAGGCTGAGATACCGGAAAACGAGATCTTCATAACCCCTAATTTGAGCAGGGTGAGATTATACTGCAATCCGATTCTCTTCGCTTCGGATAAATACTGGTTTGAAGTCCGTGGATTGATCCGGGTCTAAATGATAACCCTCTTCTGAAAATTGCTTTAGCCCTTCTATATCTTTGATTCGATTGCGAATGAGAAAGGAGCTCATGTAACCCCGTGCTTTTTTTGCATAAAAGCTGATGATCTTAAGGTTTCCATTTTTTTCATCTTTGAAAACGGGGGAGATAATATCCGCAGAAATATCTTTTTCCCTGGCTGCTTTGAAATATTCTTGGGATGCTAAATTGACCAGTAATTTTGATTTTGATTTTGAAAGATCTTGGTTAATCGATTTAGCCAAACGGTCTCCCCAAAAGTCATACAGGTCTTTACCTGCTGGATTGGCGTATACGGTACCCATTTCCAAGCGGTGAGCTTGGATTAAATCCAGAGGGCGTAATATACCGTAGAGTCCGGATAGAATCCGGAGATGTTTCTGGGCAAAACTAAAATCTCCCTTTTTAAAATTCCAAGCCTGTAAGCCCTCATACACATCGCCCTTAAAGGCAAGAACTGCCTGTTTTCCATTCTTTTCCGTATGCCTCTTACTCCACTCTTGGTATCGGTTTTGATTCAGGTTTGCCAGTTTTGAACTTATTCCCATCAGTTTGCCGACCTCTATTGCAGATAGTTTGGCCAGTCCATTGATCAAATCTTGAGACAGAGAAAGGAAATCCGCCTGCGTGCAAACAGAGCTCTCGGCGGGAGTCTCGAAGTCCAAAGTTTTGGCGGGCGAAAGCAAGATAATCATAATTGTCTCTTACTATATTTCGCCAGGCGAAGTCAAACAAGCCTGTTGATCAATTAGTCGAAGAAGAAACTTATAAGACGGAATTATTTTTCGTTCTTGGTTGCCCCTTGCGAAAAATGTCTTTTTCTCAAAATTTTAAATCCCAATATCCTATCTTTTTTGTGTATCCCATACTCATATTTTTTCTCTTACTTGTTAACTGGATTGTGTTATCGGGAAAATTTGATGCCTTCCATTTGGGACTGGGTTTAATTTCCTGCGGTGTGGTAACCTGGTTATCTCAGGATCTTCTCTATGAAGACCGTCGAAAAAAAGCAAAGGCTAGGCTGGAAGAGGCATGGGGCTTTATTAAATACTTACCGTGGATAACCTGGGAAGTGGTGAAGGCAAACATGCATGTTTTCAAGTTGGCCATGACCAAGGCGGGCTATGAGGAAATGTCTCCCCGGGTGGTAACCTTTGAAACTTACCTGAAGACTGACTTTGCGAAGTTTGTATTTGCGAATTCAATCACCCTGACCCCGGGCACCATAACCATGCTGATCCGTGGGGATGTCTTTCATGTTCATACCATGAGTCAATTTCTGGAGGATGATTTGTTGGAAGGCGGAATTGAAAGAAAGGTGGCTGAAGTCTTTGAGCCGGAGGTTTTAAAAAGCAAATGACTCATTGGTTTGCCATTGTGATGGGGGCTTCCCTTTTTACCCTGATGATTCCGGTGATTTATCGGATTTGGGTAGGTCCGACCGGATTTGACCGAATTCTGGGGGTCAATGTAATTGGGACCAAGACCGCGGTTCTCTTGGTTATCATTGGTACCCTCTTTGACCGGGTGGAAATGTTTGTGGACTTTGCGATTGCGTACGCCTTATTGAATTTCGTGGCTGCCATTGTGATCTCCCGTTATCTGAATCGTACGATCTCTCTGAAAGAGATGGAAGCCCGTGAAAAAAAGGGAGCAGGTAAAGCAGTATGATTCCCGATCTTCAGATTCCTTGGATGCTTGCTTCCAGTTCGGCTATCGGAGTTGAAGCCACATCCTCTGGTTTTCTTCCCTTACAATGGCTGGGCGTGGTGATGGGATTTATCGGATTATTCTTTTTTCTGGGTGCGGCGGTGGGCATGGTTCGCTTTCCCGACTTTTATACCCGGATGCATGCGGCCGGGAAGGGGGATACCCTTTCCACCATGTTGATGCTTGCAGGTTTTGGACTGGTTACCATGGAGGACTTCTCCGTGGGTAGTTGGTTATTACTGATCAAGATCATGGCGGTGGTCCTGTTTATTTACCTGACCAGTCCAACCAGTTCACATGCCTTGATGAGGGCGGCATTTGAAGATGATGAGATGCCATTAACCGAGGCAGATCTTAAGAAATCGAAAGGGAGAAAGGGGAGAAAGAAAAAGTAATGGGCTTGGAACTTTTCAATACTTTTATTTTGCTCCTCTTGGTAGTAGCTGCTTTGGCTGCCCTCCGCATTAGGGATCTAATCACTGCATCCGCGGTTTTTGGAATCTACAGCTTTTTAATGTGTTTGCTTTGGGCAGAAATGGGAGCGGTGGATGTTGCCTTTACCGAAGCTACGGTAGGTGCGGGGATTAGCACAGTGGTGCTGGTTGCCACCATCTTTAACTTAAAGAGGAAATCCAACGACTGATGAAGTGGATTAGCTTAGTACCGGTTTTGGCAGTTGGAGGCTTGCTTTTATTTGCAGCCAAGGATTTCCCGGAATGGGGAGATCCAAAATCTCCAGCCTCGAGCTCCCCGGTCTCGTCCCACTTTATCAATAACACCGGGGTGGATACTGAGGTTCCCAATATGGTGACCGCAGTATTGGCAGATTATCGCGGGTTTGATACCATGTTTGAAACCGTTGTGGTCTTTATCGCGGGGGTGGCAGTGATTGCAATCCTCAAGGGTTCAGGCCGCCGCCGGGGAGGGGTTAGGAAAGATCATGAAGTGGAAGCGGAGCCTGATCTAATCGTGACCAATACCGTACGCCTGGTGGTTCCAGTGATTCAAATTTTTGCCTTTTATGTCCTGGCCCATGGCCATGTAAGTCCAGGCGGAGGGTTTCAGGGTGGGGTAGTGATGGGTGCCAGCTTCATCCTCTTGGCTTTGGCTTGGGATCTTGACCATGCCCTGCTGAGAATGTCTATGCCCAAATGTATCATAATCGCAGCTGCGGGCATTATTCTATACGGAGGAATTGGGTTTTTATCGATGTTGCTAGGGGGAGAATTTTTGGACTATGCGGAGTTGGAAAAAGTTCTTCCGGTTTCACGGGAAATGGCTCGATATCACGCCATGTTGGGGGTTGAGATTGGGGTCGGATTTACCGTGACCTCAATCATGTTTGCCCTCTACGCAAATTTATCCTCGGAGGGTCGCTTGAAAAATGGGCTGTAAGCCCATTTGGATGATCCGCGGAATTTTTGAAAAATGTTTGAAGACGGAACAGTCCTAAACGAATTACTCGTAGAGCGTTTGAATTATTTCATTTATGTGGTGCTTTTGCTGATTGGATTGCACGCGATGATTG
>Ga0213863_10002480_pt1 | contig 13088 bp, 12 predicted proteins | sample PICome_8_FD_160128 | JGI IMG/M metagenome (GOLD analysis project Ga0213863, IMG submission 160128) | Coastal seawater microbial communities near Pivers Island, North Carolina, United States - PICO497 | ecosystem: Environmental > Aquatic > Marine > Coastal | place: USA: North Carolina... | reverse complement strand
ATGATTCCTTTTATCACTGAAGATTTTGGAAATCCTGCATCAAGAAGTCATCCATATGGATGGACTGCTGAAAAGGCCGTTGAGAATGCCAGGAAAGAGATTGCGCTATTAGTTAATGCCGATCCTAGAGAGATTGTTTGGACATCTGGAGCAACTGAGTCAAATAATTTAGCTATTAAGGGAGCAAGTAATTTTTATTCCAAAAAGGGAAAACATATCATCACATTGGCCACTGAACACAAGGCAGTGATTGATGCTGTAAGGGAATGTGAGCGCTTGGGGTATGAGGCATCGTATATGGAGCCAGAGCCAAACGGATTATTGGATATTGAAAAATTTAAATCGACGATACGCTCAGATACCGTTCTAGTGTCCGTGATGTTGGTGAATAATGAAATTGGTGTAATTCAAGACATCGAAACCATCGGGAATATTTGTCGTGAAAATAACATTATTTTTCACGTAGATGCTGCACAAGCAACTGGCAAAGTAAAAATTGATTTAGAGAAATTACCTGTAGACTTAATGAGCTTTTCGGCACATAAAACTTATGGTCCAAAAGGTGTAGGAGCCTTGTATGTTAGACGTAAACCACGAATTAGAATCGAACCTCAGATGCATGGAGGTGGTCATGAGAGAGGTATGCGTTCAGGAACACTTGCTACACATCAAATTGTAGGGATGGGTGAAGCTTTTCGGATAGCACGAGAGGAAATGGAACAGGAAAATAAGCGCATAAAAAATCTACAATTGAAACTCCTCAAAGGCTTAACAGAAATTGAAGAAACTTATGTAAATGGCGATCTTGATAAAAGAGTGCCTCATAACTTAAATATAAGTTTTAACTATGTCGAGGGTGAATCTTTAATTATGGCCATTAAAGGCATTGCTGTATCAAGTGGTTCAGCGTGTACCTCAGCAAGTTTAGAACCAAGTTATGTTTTAAGGGCATTGGGTCGTTCTGATGAACTTGCGCATAGTTCGATACGTTTTTCTATTGGTAGATTTACGACTGACTCTGATGTTGAATATACAATAGCTTTGTTAAAAGAAAAAATAGATAAATTAAGAGAGTTATCACCATTATGGGAAATGTTTAAAGAAGGCGTTGATTTGGAAAAGGTAGAGTGGGCAGAGCATTAATTAATATTTTATTAGGAGAATTATCATGGCGTATAGCGATAAAGTTTTAGATCATTACGAGAATCCAAGAAATGTTGGGTCGTTTAATAAAGATGATTCTAATGTTGGTACAGGTATGGTTGGAGCACCAGCTTGTGGTGACGTAATGAAATTACAAATTAAGATGGGTGACAATGGGATTATTGAGGATGCAAAATTTAAAACTTATGGTTGTGGCTCAGCCATTGCTTCAAGCTCATTGGTCACAGAGTGGTTGAAAGGTAAATCACTGGATCAAGCTTCGGAAATTAAAAATTCTGCCATTGCAGAAGAGTTAGCTCTTCCCCCTGTTAAAATTCATTGTTCTGTATTAGCTGAGGATGCAATTAAAGCTGCGGTTGAAGATTTAAAATCTAAACAAAAATAAGATGTCTATTTCACTAACAGAAAAGGCTGCTAAAAGAGCGAAGCGTTACCTAGACTCAAGAGGTAAGGGTGTCGGCCTTAAATTCGGTGTTAAAACGACCGGCTGCTCAGGTATGGCATATATACTTGAGTTTGTTGATGAAGTGAGCCCAGAAGATCAAGTTTTTGAAAGTCATGGGATTAAAATTTTAGTTGATCCAAAAAGTTTAATTTATATCGATGGAACTGAATTAGATTTTGTGAAAGAAGGCGTAAATGAAGGCTTTCAATTTAACAACCCGAACGTGAAAGACAGTTGTGGTTGTGGAGAAAGTTTTACAGTTTGACCCAAAATTATTTTGAATTATTTAACCTTTCTGAAAAATTTGAAATAGATTCGGAGAAACTACAAGAAAATTATCGTTCCATACAAAAAGAAATTCATCCAGACAGATTCGCAACTTCAACAGAAAATGAAAAAATTCAATCCATGATTAAGTCCACGCATGTTAATGATGCATATCAAACATTAAAGTCACCAATAAAAAGAGCAAAATATATTTTATCGCTTCATAAATCTGTTGAAAAAATTACATTACCACCAAATTTTTTGATGCAACAAATGGAATGGGAGGAGCATCTAGAAGATATTGAACAAAGCAAAAATGAATTAGTGGAATTTAAAGAAGCTATTAGTAAAGAATATGAACAATGTTTCTTGTTACTCAAAACACAAATTGATATTGAAAAAAATTGGAACGAAGCTGCAATCACAATAGATAAACTGCATTTTATAGAAAAACTTCTTAATAAAATAAAAATAACCTTAAACTAAAAAAATGGCACTTCTTCAAATATCAGAACCTGGAAAAAGTACAATGCCTCATGAGCATCGTAGGGTGATTGGTATTGATCTTGGAACTACCAATTCCCTTGTGGCTTCAATGATTAGTGGGAGCCCAACTATTTTAAATCTAGATAATAAATCAAACCTTTTACCTTCTGTTATCCATTACTCAAAAGACAATATTCTTGTAGGAAATGATGCAAAGAAACTTTTAAGTAAGGATCCTAAAAATACTATTTCCTCAGTTAAACGATTAATTGGTAAAACAATTGGTGACATCAATAAGGATAATTTTCCTCTTAATTTAGAAGATGGTGATGGTGTTATAAATATTAAGACTTCAATTGGAATCAAGAACCCCATAGAAGTATCTGCTGAAATTCTAAAATCTCTTAGAACTGTTGCTGAAAAAAAATTAGGTGGTGAATTGATGGGTGCTGTTGTCACCGTCCCTGCCTATTTTGATGATGCGCAAAGACAAGCAACAAAAGATGCCTGTCAATTGTCAGGACTAAATATTTTACGTTTGATCAATGAGCCAACAGCGGCAGCTGTCGCTTATGGGTTAGATAAAAAATCTATGGGACACTTTGTTATTTTTGATCTAGGTGGAGGTACGTTTGATGTGTCTATTTTAAATTTAACAAAAGGCTTATTTGAAGTCTTATCAACGCATGGTAATGCAAATCTGGGTGGTGATGATTTTGATCAAGCAATTGTTAATTTTTTAAGTCATAAATATAAATTAAATATTAAAGATATTGAAATACAAAGCACGATTTCAATCTTAGCAAAAGAAATAAAAGAATCACTCTCCAATAATAAAGAGGTTGAAGTTTTAAAGGTCATCAACGGAAAAGAAATTCAAGAGACATTTACACGTGACCAATTTAAAACCTTAGTTGATGATTTAATTAAACAAACGATTGAAGCAACTAAAAGTGCCTTAAATGACGCTAAACTCAGCACTGATGAAATTGATGGCATCATCATGGTGGGTGGTTCGACAAGAATGCCGTGTATACAAGAAGCGGTTAAGAGCTTTTTTAAACAAGATTTACTTAATGACTTAAATCCTGATGAAGTCGTTGCATTAGGTGCAGCAATCCAAGCCAATATTTTAGCCGGAAATGGTCAAGAAGATCTTCTTTTGCTTGATGTCACACCACTTTCATTAGGTATTGAAACAATGGGAAGTATTGTGGAAAGAATTATTCCGAGAAATACGACATTACCCGTCGCCATGGCGCAAGAATTTACAACTTATCAAGATGGTCAAACGGCAATGATTATTCATGTAGTCCAAGGTGAAAGAGAATTAGTCGATGATTGTCGTTCTTTAGCAAAATTTACTTTAAGAAAAATACCTCCTATGGTGGCAGGTGCAGCAAAAATTAAAGTCACCTTTCAGGTGGATACAGATGGTTTATTATCAGTTTCTGCAGAAGAAACAACAAACAATGTAAAAGCTTCCATAGAGGTAAAACCGAGTTATGGGTTATCTGAAGATAAAATTAAGACAATGCTTCAATCATCATACGATTTAGCAGAAGAAGATAAAAATTCCAGAATACTGGCTGAGGCAAAGGTAGATGCCAATCAATTAATTGAATTAACGCAAAAAGCTTTGGATACAGATAAAGACCTTCTTACAGAATCCGAATTAAGCCAAATAAAAATTGGTTTAAAAGATTTAATAAATGCACTTAATTCTTCAAATAAAGATAAAATTAAGGAAGCGACTAAAAAATTAAACTCACAAAGTGAGCCCTTTGCAGCCAAAAGAATGGATCGATCTATTCAAAAAGCCTTAACAGGGAAATCAATTAACAAATTGGAATTATAAATGCCCAAAATTATTGTGCTACCTCATGATCTCTGTCCAGATGGTGATGTCTTGGAAGCTGAATCTGGTGAATCAATATGCAGTGTTTTATTAAAAAATCATATAGATATTGAGCATGCTTGTGATCAAGTTTGTGCCTGCACTACCTGCCATGTTGTAATTAAAGAAGGATTTTCCTCACTAGATGAATCTGAAGAAGAAGAAGATGATATGTTAGATAAAGCTTGGGGGTTAGAACCTACTTCGAGACTCTCTTGCCAAGCAAAAGTCAAAGATCAAGATATCACCGTCGAAATACCTAAATACACAATTAATTTAGCTAAAGAGTAAAAAAACCCACCGAAGTGGATTTTTTTTGCCAAGGAGACGGGTCATACACTTGACCTAGAATTTATAGGTCAAATCCAGTTGAATCAAATCCATTTCATCTATACACATTTTGGTATCACCGGCGACACCTGGCGTACAGCCTACAGATTTATCATTAATTTCGCCATGCGCATAGGCAACGTTGAATTTAATGTTATCTTCAATCATATATTGCCCTTTGAAAGCAAAGCCTTTTAGGTTAACTTTTGAATCAAAGATATCGGAATCAACGTGATTGGGATCAACTGAATAGGTCCCTACCTCTTGGTACCATAAATTACCTTTCCAATCACCTTTTTTCTGTTTACCTTTATCTAAAGCTGTAAAGTCTTTGTAAGAGCCAAAACCAATGCCTAGCAAAAATGCTGAATCATCATCTTTACCGCCATTATTACCTCCTACACCTGAATCAACCCAAGCTTTCCTTCGGTCATCACCATCAATGTTATAAGCATAATCGCCAAATACTGTCATGCCTAAGCCAGGCTTGACCATCATCTTATAATCAGCAGGTATTTCAATTAACGAAAGGTCATTAATAGCATTTTGAGCATCATTTCCTTCTGCAGTTGGATCAAAAATTACACCATCGTCGTCGTCATTGGTATACATAGTATAAGTTAATCCAACTTTAGCTGATGGACCTGACTTCTTATCAAATAAATGCTTACCAATTACTTGACCTGAAATCTGATATTGTGAATCTTTATCATCATCAAGCATCGAAGTCTGAGTATCATCACCTGTCACTGTATTAACACCCCCCGTAGTTGAGATAGTTGTTTGCTTACTCATTTTATATTTAGTTTTCCATGAAACACCATCCCACGTGAGATCCTTATCCCAAACCATCGGTTTAGTATAAAGGGGATTTTTAATACGACCTGCTTGCAATGTGAGCCAATCATTTACTGCCCAACCTATCATTGCTCGCTTAACGAAGAGTTCTTCTTTGTTGCCTTGATCCCCGCCACTGCCTAAAGTTGCATTATCTGATCTACCTTTAGAGCCCATCGCAAGGGCAAGATCTGTGAACCAGTCTTCAGAGATTTTAGTTTTAAAACCTAATGTAATTTTATAGCGCTGCCTACTTCTATCTCTAGATTCATCACCGCCATACTCATCTGCGTTTCTCCATTCTTGTCTCACCCTGATGTCACCATAAAGTTTTCCTTCATCAAGGTATTTACTGATAGATAACTTACTTTTTACTTTTTGGTCACGCGCTTTACTCTCACTCGCATGTTGCTTTGAAAGTAGCGCTGCTTCATCCTCAGTCAATATTCCCTTAGTTACAAGTGCATTAACTAAGTCTTCAGTTGTATCCGAAAATACCGGTACTGAAAAAGCTAATGCTGAGACCACTAACCCTTTAATTAAATTTTTCTTCATTTCAATAATTCTCCGTTTCCTTGTTTTCAATATTTCACAAATAAGATAAATATCTGTGACAAGAGAATTATTAAATTTCTTTATGACACTTGTATGACAAAAACTAAAAGAATTGAGTTATAGGAATTTTAATTAAAGGGGGATAATTTTTTAATTGATTAAAGAGTTGAGCCTTGATGATCAAATTCAACTTGCCCTGAAGCAAAATTATAAATAGCGCCAATGATACCGATTTGATTGTTTTGAAGAAGGTCTTTGAGGATATCACTTTGGTTAATAATACTTTGTATTTGTTTTTTAACATTCAAAAAACAAACATTGGAAACAAATACACTGTTTTTAGAATTTCTTTCTGGATCAAGTGTTGTTGTTTCTTCGGAAACTGCGGGCTGTAAAAGCTTAGTAATTTCAGTGATATTACCCTCTTCGAAATTATCGCATGCTGCTTTTATCGCGCCACAATTAGAATGGCCCATGACAACAATAATTTTTGATCCCAGATATTTGCATGAGTACTCTAAGCTACCAATAGCTTTTCTGCATGCAACATTCCCAGCTAAGCGAACGCTAAAAACATCCCCTAGGGTTTGGTCAAAAATAGTCTCAGGCGCAGTTCTTGAATCACTACAGCCAAGAATAGCTGCAAAAGGTTGCTGATTATCTATAAGTGCTTCACGCATTTCTGATAAATTTTTAACTTGCTGTTCGTTTTTAATAAACCTTTGATTCCCTTTTATAAGAAGCTCTAGCGCATCTTTTGGTGATAAATTATTACGATCAATGTTATTCGAAGCACTCATATTTTATTCAGCTCTCATATGGGGAAATAAAATCACATCTCTTATGCTTGGGCTATCTGTTAATAACATAACTAAACGATCAATACCCACTCCACAACCACCTGTAGGTGGAAGTCCATATTCTAAAGCTCTAATGAAATCGGCGTCATAATACATTGCTTCCTCGTCCCCAGCATCTTTTGCAGCCACTTGCATTTGGAAACGCTTAGCCTGATCTTCCGCATCATTTAACTCAGAAAAGCCATTTGCAATTTCTCTACCTGCAATAAATAATTCAAATCTCTCAGTAATAGCATTGTTTGTATCTGAAGCTCTGGCAAGTGGTGAAACTTCTGTAGGATAGTCAATGATGTATGTGGGGTCCCATAACTTTGCTTCTGCTTCTAATTCAAACAAAGCTAATTGATATGCGCCTAAACCTGAACTGTTTGGTAAATTTTCACCATTTTTTGAAAGATGCGACTTTATGAAGTCAATATCATTGAGCTGATCTTCACTAAATTGTGATGAGTGTTTCATAATCGCTTCGACTAATGTCAATCTTTCAAATGATTTTTCGAAATTAATTGTTTTATCTTGATACGTAATTTTTAATGCGCCACAAATTTTATTCGTCACATCCCTAATGCAATCCTCTGTAAAGTCCATCAGCCATTTATATTCTTTATATGCCGCGTAAAATTCCATCATCGTAAATTCAGGATTATGCCTTACACTTAAACCCTCATTTCTAAAATTACGGTTAATTTCAAATACACGATCAAACCCACCTACGACCAATCTCTTAAGATACAACTCGGGTGCTATTCTCAAATACATATCCATATCTAGCGCATTATGATGAGTCTCAAATGGTCTTGCTGTTGCGCCACCTGGTATGGGATGAAGCATAGGTGTCTCAACCTCTAGGAATTCATGCCCTTCCATAAAAGCTCTCATATTTGAGATAATTTTCGAACGGTTTAGGAAAGTTTTTTTTGTATCTTCATTAACAATAAGGTCCACATACCTTTGCCTATATTTTGTTTCTTGATCTGATAACCCATGAAACTTCTCAGGCAATGGTCGAATCGATTTTGTAAGTAATATAATTTCTGTTACTTCAACGGTTAATTCATTGGTTCTTGTTTTAAATAGTTTTCCCTTGGCGCCAATAATATCTCCCAAATCCCATTTTTTAAATTGCGCATAAAGTTCTGGATTAGCATCTGAGTTAATAAAATCTCTCGCCACATAAAGCTGAATTCTTCCATTATTATCTTGGATAGTTGCAAAACTGGCCTTACCCATCACACGCTTTAGCATCATCCTGCCTGAAACAGATACTTGAATAGATTTTTTTTCAAGAGTTTCTTTATCATCCTCATCATAATTTTTATGTAAATCAGATGATAAATTTTCAGGTTTAAACTGATTTGGAAAAGCAATACCTAATTTCCTCAATTCTTCAAGCTTACTTCTCCTCTCAGAGATAATTGAATTTTCATCTACTATCGGCTCATTATTTTGATTAGGTTCTTTACTCAACTCATACCCCTTGCTTTAAACTTTCGCTGATAAATGGGTCTAGATCTCCATCTAATACCCCTTGTGTATTTCCTACTTCCACACCCGTCCTTAAATCTTTAATTCTCGATTGATCAAGAACATAACTTCTTATTTGATGCCCCCATCCAATATCACTTTTAGCATCTTCCACTGCTTGCTTTTCTTCATTTCTTTTATTTAATTCTATTGCATAAAGCTGGGCTTTTAACATATTCATTGCTTCAGCCTTATTTCTATGTTGCGATCGATCATTTTGACATTGAACAACCGTATTCGTTGGGACATGTGTAATTCTAACAGCAGAATCTGTTTTGTTAATATGCTGACCCCCCGCACCTGAAGCACGATAGGTATCAATGCGAAGGTCAGCAGGATTTACATCAATTTCAATTGAATCGTCTATTTCAGGATAAACATTGACTCCAGCAAATGAGGTATGTCTTCGACTTCCTGAATCAAATGGAGATTTTCTCACTAAACGATGAATTCCTGACTCTGTTCTAAAGTATCCATAAGCAAAATCACCCGAAATTTTAATCGATGCTCCCTTAATACCAGCGACTTCACCGTCAGATAGTTCTAGAACTTCAACCTTGAATGATTTTTGTTCTGCATACCTTATATACATCCTAAGAAGCATATTTGCCCAGTCTTGGGCTTCTGTCCCACCACTTCCTGACTGAAGATCAATAAAGCAATTATTTGGATCCATAGGGTTTGAAAACATCCTCTTAAATTCAACATCCTCAACAAGCTTTGAAATTTTTTCTGTATCAAGTTGAATTGTCTTCAGGGTTTCTTTATCTGCCTCTTCCTTTGCTAAATCAAATAATTCTTGATTGTCTTTTATTTGATGAGTGAGTTGAGCTGCTTGATTAACAATAATTTCCAGACCACGTTTTTCCTTACCAATCTTTTCATTCAAAGCACGATCAGACCAAGTTTTTGGATCTTGTTGAAGCACTTCAAGCTCAGCAATTCTTTTAGATTTTGCTTCTAAGTCAAAGATACCCCCGTAAGGTTTGAAATTTTGTATCTATTGCTTGAATTTGTTGCGCCAGAATTTGTAATTCATCATGTTCCATTTTTCTTTATCTTTACCTTTTTATTGCCAGTATAATGACCAGTATTATAACTCTTTTTACCAAAAGTAAATTTGCCATATTGTCATAAAAGTGTCACTTAAGTAATCTAATCTAATCGTAGTTTTAAAATTCATTAAAATTAAACATTAGGAGCTAAATATAAATGAAATCACTTAATCTTAAAAAACTAAGTGCTGCTGCTTTATTAAGTGCAGGCATACTTTCTATACCAGCAATAGCAGCGGTTGATATTGTAAAAATCGATGGTTCTAGCACGGTTTATCCAATTACTGAGGCGGTTGCTGAGGAGTTTCAAATTGCAACGAAAATTAAAGTTACTGTAGGTGTATCAGGAACGGGTGGTGGTTTCAAGAAATTTTGTCGTGGTGAAACTGTTATATCAAATGCCTCAAGACCAATTAAAGCAAAAGAAATCAAAAAGTGTAAAGAAGCTGGCATTTCATTTATCGAAATACCTGTAGCCTATGATGCTCTTACTGTTGTGGTAAATAAAAAGAATGATTGGGCAAAAGAAATGACAACACAAGAATTAAAGAAAATGTGGGAGCCTGCAGCACAAGGAAAAATAACAAAATGGAGCCAAATTAGAGCTGGATGGCCTGATGCCCCTCTAAGACTTTATGGTCCAGGTGCAGATTCAGGAACTTTCGATTATTTTACAGAAGCAGTTATAGAAGAATCAAAAGCCATTAGAGGTGACTTTACAGCTTCAGAAGATGATAATGTATTAGTGAAAGGCGTTTCTGGAGATAAGGGTGGAATTGCTTACTTTGGTCTAGCTTATTACGAAGAAAATAAAAATTTAATTGACTCAGTTGCAATTAAAAATTCAGCTGGTAAATTTGTAAAGCCTGGTCTTGAAACTGTTATGAACGGTTCTTATAATCCTTTATCAAGACCTTTATTTATATATCTCAATGCGACCAAAGCCGCTTTTGATCCAAATGTGAAAAAGTTTATCGAGTTCTATTTAAAACACGCAGGTGAGCTTTCAAAAGAAGTGGGCTATATTCCGTTTAATAATGAAGAATATGCTGCTATTACAAATCACTACAAAACGCTTAAAACAGGATCAGCCTATAAAAAACCAGAGATTGGTTTATCTGTGAAAGAGATTTTAGAATTATCTGCAGCAAGTAAGGACTAGTATATTTTGTTCCTCAAAAAAAGGCAGCATAATGCTGCCTTTTTTATTATTTTGAAATAATTAAAGTTTAATTCAATTATTTCTCATTTATTTATCAAAATTGAGTATCATTTGATTAAGCAAAAAAATTTAGCGTTATCCAATTTCCAACTATGGCAAAATTAGAAAATTCAGAGGTTAGCCCCAGGCTAGCAAAAAATTTACGTCGTAATATACTCGAAAGATTTATTGAGTTTGGTCTGCTTTGTTCTGGGATCTTCGCTATTTTTATCACCCTAGCCATCATTTATGTTTTGGTATCTGAAGCCATTCCGTTCTTCCAACATGTGAGTCTTTATGACTTTTTAACCGATACCGTTTGGACACCAAATTACTCCATTAAGCATTACGGAATCATGGCGCTTGTTTCAGGAACGTTAACAACTACTTTTATTGCTTTATTTGTGGCAGTCCCATTAGGGACAATCACAGCCATTTATTTATCCGAGTTCGCAACGCATAAAGTCAGGGAAACAATTAAGCCCGTTTTGGAATTATTAGTTGGCGTGCCGACTGTTGTATTTGGTTATTTTGCTCTCATGTTAGTCACCCCCCTATTACAAAAAATATATCCCGATCTTACAACATTCAATATGCTCGGCCCTGGAATTGTCATGGGTATCATGATCGTGCCGTACATTGCATCAGTTGCTGAAGATGCAATGAGAGCGGTGCCTATGGCCATGCGGGAAGGCGCTTACGCGATGGGAGCAACTAGATTTCAAACAGCAATTAAGGTGATTACACCAGCTGCGATTTCAGGCATTATTGCAGCCTATATTCTCGCGATTAGTCGAGCTGTGGGTGAAACTATGATTGTTGCCATTGCAGCAGGACAACAACCTAACTTTACATTCAACCCAGTTGAAAGTGCTGCGACTATTACTGCTTATATCGTGTCAGTTGCTTTGGGAGATTTAGAGCATGGCGGGATTGGTTTTCAAAGTATTTTTGCCGCAGGCCTAACATTACTAATTATGACATTAATTTTTAACATTATTGGGCACGCCGTTCGTAAGAAATTTGCTGAGAGATATTAATATAGATGGCTGATAATAAAAAAGTTGAGATAGAAAATAATTTAACCCTAATTAGGGCATTAATTACGAAACACAAAAGGCATGATCATATCTTTGCCGGTGTGGGTATGTTTATTATTATTTCCTTAACTATCACCTTGTTAGTTTTATTTTTAGATCTTGTTTTTGATGGGTACCCTCGGTTTAATTTAGATTTTTTAACAAACTTTCCTTCCAGACGCGCAACGGCTGCAGGTATTTTATCTGCTTGGGTGGGCTCATCACTGGTACTGATTGTGACTTTTTTTGCTGCCGTACCTCTGGGCATTGCCGCGGGTGTTTATCTTGAAGAATATGCAAAAAAGAATTGGTTTTCTGATTTAATTGAAATTAATGTGACAAATTTAGCAGGTGTGCCATCTATTATTTATGGCCTTTTAGCCCTTGGTTTATTTGTTTACGGCTTTGGATTGGGTCAAACTATTTTGACTGCTGGACTAACGTTAGCATTGTTAATGTTACCCATTGTTATTGTGGCGACACGAGAAGCAATAAGAGCTATTCCTATCCATATTAGAGAGGCTGCTTATGCAGTTGGCGCAACAAAATGGCAAGTTTCACTGCATCATGTGATTCAGTATTCGTATGGAGGAATTCTAACCGGCGTCATTATTGGAATGGCGAGAGCAATTGGCGAAACTGCACCGGTTATTACTATTGGTGCTTTAACATTTATTGCCTTTCTACCTCCAAGCCCTGTTGGTTTAGAGCCACCCTTTATCAATTTTGAATGGCTAGAGGCAGGCTTTACTGTGCTCCCTATTCAAATGTTTAATTGGATTTCAAGACCACAAATGGCATTTCATGTAAATGCAGCAGCAACTGGAGCAATTATAATTTTATTAACATTGTTAATGAACGGATTAGCAATTAAAATTCGATACAACATTAGGAAGAAAATTAAATGGTAGACAAAAAAAGAAAGCATCCAAAAGAGATTATTAAAGCAGAATCTAATTCACTTAATTTCTTTTATGCTGATGGAACGCAAGCACTTAAAAAGATAAGTCTGCCAGTTTATGAGAATAAAATAACTGCTCTCATTGGACCTTCAGGATGCGGTAAGTCGACATTCTTAAGATGTTTTAATCGTATGCATGATTTATACCCAGGTAATAAATATGATGGTGAAATTATTCTTCAACCAGATAATACAAATATTTTAGATAAGCGTGTAGATCCTATTGAAGTGAGGATGAGAATCAGTATGGTTTTTCAAAAGCCGAATCCATTTCCTAAATCAATTTATGAAAATGTTGCGTATGGTTTAAGAGTCAGGGGTGAAAAAAATAAAAGGGTGCTTGATGATAAAGTTGAAGATGCTCTTAAAGGTGCCTCTTTATGGGATGAAGTTAATAAGAGGCTTCATGATCTCGCATTCAATCTTT
>Ga0213863_10002479_pt1 | contig 13089 bp, 10 predicted proteins | sample PICome_8_FD_160128 | JGI IMG/M metagenome (GOLD analysis project Ga0213863, IMG submission 160128) | Coastal seawater microbial communities near Pivers Island, North Carolina, United States - PICO497 | ecosystem: Environmental > Aquatic > Marine > Coastal | place: USA: North Carolina... | reverse complement strand
ACGAGCTCCTTCTGTAGTGTTAATTATCAGATGCACATCTCCATTCTTAATCATGTCTACAATATGTGGCTGACCTTCTTTAACTTTATTAACTCGATTACATTCAATACAATTATCATCTAAGTACTTTTGTGTACCTTTAGTTGCAAATAAATTGAAACCTATTTTTTGCAAGTCTCTTGCAATTTCACAAACAGCAGGCTTATCTTTATCACGGACACTCAAGAATACATTTCCTGATTTAGGCAATATAACTCCCGCAGCTCTTTGAGCTTTAAAATAAGCCTCGCCAAAACTATGTCCTATACCCATTACCTCTCCGGTAGATTTCATCTCTGGACCTAAAAGTACATCAACTTCAGGAAATTTTGAAAAAGGTAAAACAGCTTCTTTAACTGAGAAGTAAGTTGGAGTGACTTCTTTGATAAGATTTAATTCTTTTAATGATTTACCAGACATGACTAAAGCTCCCATTTTTGCCAGTTGAATTCCAATTGCCTTAGAGACGAATGGTGCAGTTCTTGAAGCGCGAGGATTAACTTCTAATAAAAATATTTCATTATCTTTTATGGCAAACTGAGTGTTCATTAAACCAATAACATTTAACTCTAAAGCTAATTTAGTTACTTGATCCCGTAACTGAGATATAATTTCATCTGATAAAGTGTATGGAGGGATAGAGCAGCCAGAATCACCAGAGTGAATGCCAGCTTCTTCAATATGTTCCATTATAGCTCCTATAAAAACATCTTTACCATCAGCAATTACGTCTATATCAACTTCAATTGCATCATTCAAAAAACTGTCTAGTAAAACAGGTGAATCATTTGAAACCGAGACGGCCTCATCCATATATCTCTTCAAATCAACATCTGTTGTTACTATTTCCATGGCTCTTCCGCCTAAAACGTATGATGGCCTAACAACTAAGGGGTACCCGATTGCATTTGCAACTTTCAAAGCCTCATCGACATTTGTTGCTATTGAATTATTAGGTTGTTTCAACCCAAGCTTTTCTACTAAATCTTTAAATTTTTCCCTATCTTCTGCTAAATCAATCGCCTCTGGTGATGTACCTATTATATTAACTTTATTTTGCTTGAGCTTGTTAGCCAGTTTTAGGGGGGTCTGTCCACCATACTGAACTATAACCCCATGAGGTTTTTCAACATCAATTATGGACATCACATCCTCAAATGTTAGAGGTTCAAAATAAAGTCTATCAGATATATCAAAATCTGTAGATACAGTCTCAGGATTACAATTAACCATAATTGTTTCAAAACCCTCTTTCCTTAAGGCTAAAGATGCATGAACACAACAATAATCAAATTCTATTCCTTGTCCAATTCTATTTGGACCTCCTCCTAGTATTAAAATCTTTTTATTATCAGTAGGATTAGCCTCGCATTCATCATCATACGAAGAGTACATATATGCTGTTGTTGCTTCAAATTCAGCGGCACATGCATCAACTCTTTTAAATACTGGCAAGATATTGTTCTTGATTCTTAACTGCCTTATGAAATCTTCATTACATTTGAGATGTCGTGATAAAAATGAATCTGAAAAGCCTTTCTTCTTCAGTCTAGAAAGGTCATCGATATTAATCTTATTATTAATTTTATTAAACTCTAATTCTTCTTTTATTAGATCTTCAATTTGAGATAAGAACCAAAGATCAATATGAGTAAGATCATATATTTCATTAAGTTTAAAACCCTTCCTTATAGCCGCTGCTATGTATAAAATTCTATTTGGAGTAGGAGTCCTTAACTGATTAATTAGATTATCTTTATTATCTTGATTAGGTAGATCAGGGTTTTCTAGACCATCTATTCCTATTTCTAAACCGCGTAAAGCTTTTTGAAAAGATTCTTGAAAATTTCTTCCAATTGCCATCACCTCTCCAACAGATTTCATTTGAGTAGTTAGTTTACTGTCTGCCTCTTTGAACTTTTCGAATGCAAACCTAGGGATTTTAGTTACCACATAATCAATGCTCGGCTCAAAAGATGCAGGAATTACTCCTCCAGTTATCTCATTCCTGAGTTCATCCAATGTATAACCTATTGCTAGTTTAGCTGCAATTTTTGCGATAGGAAAACCAGTGGCTTTTGAGGCTAATGCTGATGATCTAGAAACCCTCGGGTTCATTTCAATTACCAGTATCCTTCCAGTGTTAGGGCAAATAGCAAATTGTACATTTGAACCACCAGTATCAACACCAATCTTACGTAGAACTTTGATTGATGCATTTCTTAGCTCTTGGTACTCCTTATCTGTTAAAGTTTGAGCAGGAGCTACTGTAATTGAGTCTCCTGTATGTACACCCATAGGATCAATATTTTCGATAGAACAAACTATTATACAGTTATCATTTTTATCTCTAACTACTTCCATCTCAAACTCTTTCCATCCAATTACAGACTCTTCTATTAAAACTTCACTTGTTGGTGATAAATCTAACCCTCTATTCACAATATTTTCAAAATCTTCGATATTATACGCAATACCACCACCAGAACCCCCAAGAGTAAAAGATGGTCTAATTAACACTGGGAAGCCTATTTTCTTTTGATGCTCTTTTGCTTCCGAATAATCATGAGCTATATAAGCTCTAGCAGTCTCTAATCCAATACTAGCCATAGCATTTTTAAACAGTTCTCTATCTTCCGCCATATCTATTGAATCCACACTTGCGCCAATAATCTCAACACCATATTTTTCAAGTATCTTGTGACGATTTAAGTCCAATGTTGTATTTAGGGCTGTTTGTCCTCCCATGGTGGGCAAGATAGCATCGGGTTTTTCTTTGATGATTATTTTTTCTACATTTCTCCAATGAATAGGCTCTATATACACTTTGTCTGCCATTTCTGGATCGGTCATTATCGTTGCAGGATTTGAATTAACTAAGATTACTCTTATACCTTCTTCACGCAAAGCTTTACAGGCCTGAACACCTGAGTAATCAAATTCACAAGCTTGCCCAATAACAATTGGGCCTGCTCCAATAATTAGCACGCTTTTAATTTTATTATTTTTCGGCATTAATTTTTTCGTCCATTTTTTGTGTAAATTTCTTAAAAATTTGTCTGATATCATTTGGACCAGGGCTGGCCTCTGGGTGCCCTTGGAATCCAAAAGCAAAATGATCCTTTATTTCAAATCCTTGCAATGAATTATCAAAAAGTGAAATATAAGTTTTTCTTATATTATCAGGCAAGCTTTCGTCATCAACCATAAATCCATGATTCTGGCTCGTAATAAAAACTTTTTTATTAGCAAGATTCATTACAGGGTGATTCGCGCCATGGTGTCCAAATTTCATCTTGACTGTTGATGCACCAGAGGCTAAAGCTAAAAGTTGAAAACCTAAACAGATACCAAACATAGGTATTTTATTCTTTAATAATTCTTTTATATTTTGGATTGCATAATCACATGCTTTAGGATCGCCAGGTCCATTTGATAAAAAAACCCCGTCTGGTTTTAATTCTAGAACTTTCTCAACAGAATAATCTGCTGGAACAATTTTAACCTTACATCCACTATCTACTAATAATCTTAAAATATTATGTTTAATACCAAAATCATAAGCAATAATATTATAATTACCTATTGGCTTATCAGCAGCTTTATTGTAAATATCTACCGAACCATTATTCCATTCATATTCTTCTTTGGTTGTTACTTTTATAGCTAAGTCTAATCCTTCAAGGCCCTTGAAATCTGAAAGTTTTTTCTTAGCTGCATCAAGATCATAGTTTCCTGAAATAATACAACCATTCTGCGAACCTTTTGTTCTTAGGATTTTTGTTAGTTTTCTTGTATCAATACCGGCAATTGCTAAAATACCTTGATCTTTTAAAAAATCTCGTAATTCACCAGTCTGTCTCCAACTATTTGACATTATCTCATCATCTCTTATGATAATACCTGAAGCGAATATCCTGCTTGATTCAATGTCATCGTCATTTACTCCTGTATTACCAATATGTGGATTTGTAAAAGTGATAATTTGTCTATTGTAAGAAGGATCAGTGATTATCTCTTGATACCCTGTCATAGATGTATTAAATACTACTTCACCGACTGACATACCATCGGCGCCAATAGAGCGGCCGCTAAAGGTGCTACCGTCTTCTAACAATAGTATTGCATTCGTTTTATTCAAGGTTATATCTAGTTTGTAAAAAAAAAGATGGCTCGTTTTGAGTCATCTTTGATTGTTCTTTTTTAGCTTGCATCTAAAACTAAATGATACGACAGACTAGCCGTCCTGTCTAATCTTTAATACATATTTGTACAATTCTTTTTTATTAACATCATTGAATAAACGAATTATATTGACTATTTCGCTAGCCGAATGTTTTTTTGATAATTCTATGATTTTATTATCAAAAACATTCATTTTGACCGCATGAGATATTGGCTTACCTATAATCATAGTAATTTCCCCATTTAGTGCATGTCCTGAAAATTTCTCCAAAAGATTTGACGCAGAGTCATGATATATTTCTTCATGTAGTTTTGTTAACTCTCTCATTACAGCTATCTGGGTGTCTTCCCCTAAAATATCAACTATATCTTTCAATAGAGATACTATACGATGCTTGCTCTCAAAAACAATCGCGGGGAATAATGTATCTTTAATGACCAACAATTGTTTTTCTCTTTCTTTTTGTTTTTTAGATAAAAAACCCAAGAAAATAAATTTGTTAATTGGAATTTTCGATACTGATAAAGCTGCTGTCAGTGAACTCGGTCCAGGAATCGGCACAATATTCACCGATGACTCTATACATCTTGTTAATTCATACCCTGGATCAGAAACTGATGGAGTCCCAGCATCGGATATTAAGCATATATTTAATCCATTAGATAAATCTTCTATCACCGATTTTATTTTTCTTTTTTCATTATCTTTGTTGAAAGTAACTATTCGTTTATTTAGATTATATTCATTTAACAGTTTTGATGAGCGGACAGAGCTTTCTGCTAATATGTAGTCGGATAATTTTAAGACTTCAATTGCTCTGATGGTAATATCTTTAAGATTTCCAATTGGAGTAGAGACTATATAGAGTGTACCTGGCATATTGTTAAAACTATCTTATTTATTCTTGCTAGGTTATATTGTAGTATTATCAAAGTCCAATAAATAAATTATGAGTAATATCGATATTATAAAGAGTAATTTTCAAGAGAATCAGAAAATTAACTCTATTTCATCTAGTCAAATTCTAGAATCCATAGATATGGCAACTTCTAAGATATTATCAATGCTTGATAGTTCGGGTAAGCTCCTCACTTGTGGCAATGGTGGTTCATCTGGTGATGCGCAACATATAGCATCTGAATTTATAAATAGATTTGAATCTGAGAGAAAACCTCTGCCAGCCATTTCGTTGAATTCTGACACTGCAACACTGACATCAATTTCAAATGATTATGGATATCAACATGTTTTTTCTAAACAAATCATGGCTATTGGTAATCCTGATGATATTCTCATGGTTTTTACTACGAGTGGAAATTCTGTAAATATATTAGACGCAATAGTCTCAGCCAAAGATAAAGAAATACCAATTATACTAGTAAGCGGTGGTAATGGAGGTGAGGCATGTGCCTTGTTAGACCAAAATGATATTAAAATCCTTGTGCCTTCTACTAGAACTAGCAGGATACAAGAGATGCATCTTATCATCATACATTCAATATGTGAGTGTATTGATATCCATTTAGCTAAGTAAACTACATATCTCTTTCAGTTTCTGTAAGACTAGCTTGAAATGACTCTCTACTAAATATTCTTTCAGAGTAATCATCTATGATTTTTTTATTTTGCGTAATTTCTAAACCAAGACATTTTATCCTCCACAACAAAGGAGCTAGGCTGCAATCCACTAAACCAAAATCTTCGCTCATAAAAAAACTATCAGATATAAGTGGTACTATTTCTAGAAAGTAAGATTTAATCTTATCTTTAAATGAATCGTCTAAAGCACCATTTTGATATGCATTATTGAATTCTGGATACCATTGATGTTCAATCCTATCCAAAGCTAATCTAAATTTAGCCCTAGCAACAGGATCTACTGGTAATAATGGAGGATGCGGAAATCTCTCGTCCAAATACTCTATTATGACTCTAGAGTTCTGCAATACCAAATCTCTATCAACCAATGTAGGGAAATCATCATATGGGCTGATGGATTTAATTTCTTCTGCAATATTAGATACATCTATTTCATGGAGTTCTGCTGATATTTCTTTCTCTTTGATTACTAATCTTGTTCTGTGACTATGTAAACAATCAGGTAAAGAAAAAAGTAATATCGCTGATCTTCTATTTGCTAATGATGTCATATACTATTTTACATCCTTCCAGTACTCACTTTTTAATAAAAATGCTACGAATGAAAAAACCCCTAAAAAGAGTATAACCCAAAAACCTATTCTATATCTGTCTAATTGAGCTGGCTCAGCAACATAAACCAAAAAATTAACAAGGTCTGCCATAGCCTTGTTGTATTCCTCAGGAGTCATTGTTCCTTCATTGACATACTCATATCCACCAGCTTCTGTCGATTGTTTCTTCAAGCCTTCCATCCAAACCAATACATGTGGCATGCCTACATTAGAATATAAGGAATTATTAACACCTAAAGGTCTAGTGTCATCTTTGTAAAAGGATGTTAAAAAAGTATAAAGCCAATCAGCTCCTCTAGATCTTGCTATTAACGTTAGATCTGGAGGCATAACTCCAAATGCTTCTGCAGCATGATCAGGGTTCACGGAATTCAATATCAATGAGCCAATTTTTGTAGCCTCACCATCTTTATTCGTTGTGAAAATTAAATTATTCTCAATAGTTTTTGCGGGTAGATCTAAATGATCTACAAATTTTATATAACGCTGGTATTGTAATGTGTGGCATCCCAAGCAATTATTCATATAAATCTGAGCGCCTCTCTGAAGCGAAGACTTGTTATTAAGATCAATAAGAACACTCTTTAGTGGCATGGACTGTGAAGCAGCAAATACATGAACTGGTGAGATCATAATAGCTATAATTAATAATATCCTAATCATGCATTGTAACTCTATCAGGCGGTTCTTTTGTTTTTTCATTTGCACTTGTAAAATATAAAGCTACAAAAAATCCAAAATAAATTAAGGTAAATAGTCTACCAATCCAAGTTAATACGGGTGTAGCAGGATTCATTCCGATATATCCTAGTCCAAAGAAACTAATCACAAAAAGTGTTAAAAGCACTTTATATGACATACCTCTATACCTTATGGATTTTACTGAGCATCTATCAATCCAAGGCAAGATAAATAAAACAAATATTGCAGCACCCATCGCAAGAACTCCGCCAACTTTATCAGGAATAGCTCTAAGAATTGCATAAAAAGGTGTGAAGTACCAAACAGGCACTATGTGTTCAGGAGTTTTCAGCGGATCCGCTGGTACAAAATTATCTTTCTCCAAGAAATACCCTCCTAATTCTGGCATGAAAAATACCACAAATGTAAAGATAAGCAAAAACACAGATAAACCAAATATATCTTTAACAGTATAATATGGATGAAAAGGAATGCCGTCCAACGGGACACCATCCGCATCTTTATTTTTTTTAATCTCGATTCCATCAGGGTTATTTGATCCATTTGTATGAAGAGCTGCTAAATGCAAATAAATTAGAGCAAATAATAATAACGGCAGAGCAATTACATGGAACGCAAAAAACCTGTTTAAAGTAGCATCTGAAATTACATAGTCTCCTCTAATCCATAATGCTAAGGATTCCCCAACATATGGAATTGCACCAAATAAAGATATGATTACTTGAGCACCCCAATAAGACATTTGTCCCCATGGCAATAAATATCCCATAAAAGCTTCGGCCATTAATAAGACAAATATAAGCATGCCAAAAAGCCATAGAAGTTCTCTAGGGTTTTTATAGGAACCATATAACATAGCTCTAAACATATGAAGATAGATAACAACAAAAAAGAATGATGCACCTGTTGAATGCAAGTATCTAATTAACCAACCCCATTCTACATCTCTCATTATATATTCTACAGAAGCAAATGCTGATGCCGCATCAGGTTTATAATTAATTGTTAAAAATATTCCGGTAACAATCTGAAGTATAAAAATAAAAATAGCTAAAGCACCAAAATAGTAAAAGAAATTAAAGTTTTTAGGCGCATAATATTGAGACAAGTGATTTTTGACAAAATTACTAACTGGGAGTCTTTCATCAATCCATGTTATGAATTTATCCATTAGCTTTTTTCTCCATCTTCCCCAACAATTATTTTATTATCCGATGCGAAATAGTAAGGAGGGACCTCTAAATTCGAAGGCGCAGGCATAGCTTTGTGAACTCTACCAGATAAATCAAATTTGGAACCATGACATGGGCAAAAGAAGCCTCCATTCCAATCCAACCCTAATTCTGCAGATTTAGCATTTGGTTTATATAAAGGAGAACAACCTAAATGAGTACAAACACCTACCAGAACCAAAAACTCTGGATTGATAGATCTATACTTATTTTTTGTATAAATCGGCTGATGTTCTTCAAGAGATCTTGGGTCACTCAAAACATTATCATCTTCGAGAGTATTTTTGATCATTTCTTCGGTTCTTCGAACAACCCATACTGGCTTACCTCTCCATTCAACAACTTTATAAGATCCTGGTCTTAATGAGGATACATCTATTTCAACAGGTGCTCCTGCGGCCTTTGCTTTTTCGCTAGGAGACATCGTAGATAAAAATGGAATTAAAGCAAAAACTCCACCAACTCCACCCATAATTTGAGTTAGATTTGTTAAAAATTTCCTTCTGTTTGATGGTTTATTTGAGTCGCTCATGTATTTTCAAATAAGTTGCTATTCTTAATCGCGTTTATACTAACATAATTTTTATTAAGTGTCTTATAGTAATATGTAATATAATTCTATTAATTAAACCTTACTAGATAGAGGTGATATATTATGAAAGAAATTACAAGATATGCCATAGTTGGAGCCATTACAGCTATTATTATCTATTTTCTCGCACCTAATATAGTTGGTAATCGTATAGAAGTAGTTGAATCTACCCAACATCCTGACATCAATTATAATAAATCTAATAGTTATGCTGATGTTTTTAAAAAAGTTAATAAGTCTGTTGTATCTATATATACAAGAAAATCTGCAGCTAGAGAAAATATATATTTCATAGATCCAAGAGAAAAGGCTTTAGTGAAAAAGAAATATTCTCCAACAGGGCAAGGTTCTGGAGTAATTTTTAGTTCTCAGGGTCACATTATAACAAATTTCCATGTCATAGCTGGATCAGAAGAAATTTTAGTTCAGGATTATGATGGAAAAGAATATGGAACGGTAATTGTTGGTATTGATCCATTAACAGATCTTGCGGTATTGAAAATTAATAAGAATGCATCAGGAATAACTATTGGGAATATTAATAATATCAATATAGGAGATATTGCCTTAGCTATAGGTAATCCTCTAGGAGTCGGGCAAACTATTACTTTAGGAATAATATCAGCAACTGATAAAGAAATTTCTCCAAATGCTTATTCATACCAAAGATATGTTCAGACTGATGCGGCAATAAATCCAGGAAACTCTGGAGGAGCACTAGTCAACTCAAATGGAGAACTAATTGGAATCAATACTTCAATTATTTCAGTTTCTGGAGGTGCTGATGGTATCGGCTTTGCAATCCCAATTGATATAGTTAAATATGTTTTTAGAGAAATTATTGAAAATGGAGAAGTGATACGTGGGTATGTGGGAATTTCTGCAGAAATAAATTATACAGGGTTAGGGGTATTAGTTAATGGTGTTATGCCAGATAGTCCAGCAGAGGTTAGTGGGATTAAAGCATATGATGTAATCAAAAAAATTAATGGGAAATCTGTAACAGAAATTAAAAATGTTCAAAAAATAATTGGTAGTTTAAAGCCTGGTCAGATTATTGATATGCAAATACAAAGAGATGGTAGATTAATTAATGTTAATATTTTAGTCTCTAAAATGAATTATTATTAGAAAGCTATTTACCTCTATACTTGGCAGATAGAGCGTGAGCTTGTAATCCTTCAGCTAAAGCTATTGATATCGATATCTTGCTAAGAGATGAAGCTGTCTTTTTTGACACATTAATAATACTTGAGCGTTTTTGAAAGTCCTCGACTCCAAGTGGCGAAGAGAATCTTGCAGATCCAGAAGTTGGGAGAACATGATTTGGCCCAGCACAATAATCACCAAATACTTCTGGGCTATACTCACCTAAAAATATTGCTCCAGCATTATTTATATCCTTCAGTAATGAATTATGATTCTTAGACATGATCTCTAAATGTTCTGGAGCAATAAAATTTATTAATGTAGAAATTTCTTTATCACTTTTTGTTTTAATAAAGATCCCTCTATTATTAAAAGATTTAATGATAATATTTTTTCTTAACATCGTTGGTAGAAGTCTTTCAATTGAATTTTGTACATTTTTGAGGACCTGTATGCTTGAGCTAATCAATATAGGTTGAGCTAATTCATCATGCTCTGCTTGAGAAAATAAATCCATAGCAACCCAATCAGGGTTATTAGTTCTATCAGCAACAATAACTACTTCAGATGGACCTGCGATATTATCAATTCCAACATCACCAAATACAGTTTTTTTTGCTAAAGTCACATAAATATTACCTGGTCCAACGATTTTATCGACTGACTTTATTGTTTTTGTACCATAGGCTAATGCTGATACAGCATGAGCTCCACCCATCCTATATATTTTATCAACTCCACATAAATCTGCAGCTACAATTGCAAGGGCATGCTCTTCAAGAGAATTAATTGGGCAAGCCATTATAATATTTTTCACACCAGCAACTTTTGCAGGTATTGTATTCATCAATACTGTCGACGGGTAAGAAGCTTTACCGGCTGGAACATATACACCCACTGAGTTTATAGGTGTAACTTTTTCCCCTAAAACTGTACCTTCAATTTTATGTGACCAACTAATGGTTTTCTGTTTTTTAGCAAACTTACGAATTCTAGATATAGATTTTTTTAGATTTGTAATTTGAGATTTATCAACATATGAATATGCTTCTCTAACCTGTTTACATGTAATAAGAATATCTTTGATATTTTTAATTTTATATCCATCAAATTTATTAATATAATTAAATAGAGAGGAATCTCCTTTTGTTCTAATATTAGATATTATTGTATTTATTAAATCTTGAACTTTTTTATTAGTACTTGAGTTAATCCTAATACGATTTGTAAATTTTTTTTCAAAATCCTTTTTTGAAGTATCTAGTGTTAAATATTTTATTTTCATTTACTATTTTCAATTGCCTTATCAAGCGAATCTATCAATTGTTCTGTTTCATCCCAGCCTATGCAAGCATCAGTTATACTTTTTCCATATACAAGATTTTCAGGGTCTGATATATCTTGACGTCCCGACACAAGATTACTCTCCAACATCACCCCACAGATAGATTTATTACCATTAGTAATCTGAGTAACTATGTCATCAACCACTATCTTTTGTTTTTTGTGATCTTTTTGACTATTTGCATGACTTGCATCAATCATAATATTGTTTGGTAATGAATTATTAATTAGTGCATCTGATACCTTGGAGACATCTTTAGACTCATAATTTGTATTTTTACCGCCCCTCAGTATTATATGGCAATCTTTATTACCAGTTGTTGAGAAAATAGCTGACTTCCCTTCTTTAGTAACAGACAAGAAGTTATGAGCTTTGCTAGCAGCTTTTATTGCGTCTATTGCAATCTGAATACCTCCATCTGTTCCGTTTTTGAAACCTACAGGGCATGATAATCCCGATGCAAGCTCCCTATGACTTTGACTTTCAGTTGTTCTAGCACCTATCGCACCCCAGCATATTACATCAGATATATATTGCGGACTTATAAGATCCAAGTATTCATGTCCCGCGGGAATACCCATTTCAGCAAGATCTATTAATAATTTTCTTGCAATTTTGATGCCTTTATTTATGTTAAAGCTATTATCTAGATCTGGATCATTGATTAATCCTTTCCAACCAATCACAGTTCTCGGTTTTTCAAAATATACTCTCATTATAACTAAAATATTATTTTTGACTTTCTCTTTGACCGTTAAAAGCTTCTTAGCATACTCTGTTGCAGCATCAACATCATGAATTGAACATGGTCCAACTATAAGCATTAATCTTTTATCTTCTCCATTAAGTATCTTTATAATTTCTGACCTACAATCTATAACAGTTTTAATTGCTGATTCGGACAGAGGTAGCTCTGTAATTAAATCACTCGGTGATATCATTTCTTTTAATGAAGATATTTTTAAGTCGTCAGTTAATTTGCTTATTGCCATGATTAATCCAGTTTTATTTTTTCTAAAATTTTTGTTATTTCTTTTCTATTAAGTTTATATGATGTTTTATTCACTATTAACATAGATGTAATTTTATCAATTAATTCTAACTCTACTAAACCATTTTGCTTTAAAGTTTGTCCTGATTCTACAAGATCTACTACCACATCGGATAATCCAAGAACTGCTGCTAATTCAATAGATCCATATAATTTAAGAACAGAACACGGTAAGCCTTTGCTCTGAAAAAATTTTTTTGTGATTGTAGGGTATTTTGTTGCAACTTTCATATTATTTTTTAAAGCAACTCCACTCTTTCCTGCAACAACTAATCTGCATGCAGCAATATTTAAATCTGCTATTCGTATATGATTATTTAGGTTAGATTCTAGCAGGGTGTCTTTACCTACTATGCCAAAGTCAACTTTGCCTGACTCAATATAAATAGGGACATCACTCGCCCTTACTATTATTATCTCTAGGTTTTTATGATTAGTCTCAAATATTAGCTTCCGTGATGTGAATGGAGATTCAAGACATTCAATGCCTGACGCACTTAATATTTTAAGCGCTTCTTCAAGAATTCTTCCTTTTGATATTGCTAATAATAATTTCTTCATATTTTCACATTGGCTCTCT
>Ga0213863_10002474_pt1 | contig 13110 bp, 10 predicted proteins | sample PICome_8_FD_160128 | JGI IMG/M metagenome (GOLD analysis project Ga0213863, IMG submission 160128) | Coastal seawater microbial communities near Pivers Island, North Carolina, United States - PICO497 | ecosystem: Environmental > Aquatic > Marine > Coastal | place: USA: North Carolina... | reverse complement strand
TTCAGTCTGAAAACCCATGGTCTCAGTGTTCTTGGCTTCAGTGGCGGCAGTCATTGGCGTTTTTCCTCGATTCGCGCTTTTTCAGCTAAATGGAGGCAATACGTCCAAATTTCAAGGCCGTGAGCCTTGAGCAGCAACCGATTTTATCTCTCTGGCAAAGAAAATTTCACAAATTAACGACGGCAAGCGGTCTGCATCAAAGAACGACGATCAAACGAGTTCACTGGATGCAGCCTAGACTATGGGCCACAATCACAGGGGATGGCTAAGTCCTAACAGAAAGCAAAGGCCTCTATGCTGCAGATATTAAGATCTAGAACCATCAAGACATTGCGGATACCCCTCATCTTCACCAGCGCCTGGCTGTCTTATTACAGTACGGCCATTACCGCAGCAGATGCGCTTGAATTTGATGTTGGGGGTCTCATGTTCGGGGACCTCTACCATGTCCCGAGTCACCACACACTGGACGGCGATAACGCAACTGGCGTTGTCGTCCGGCGAATATTTCTGACCTCAGATATCCGTTACCGCGACGACTGGACCGGACGCTTTCGGTTTGAGGCCTACCACGAGGGGGCCTTTGAAAACTACGAGTTCTCGCACCGCATACAAGATCTAGCTATTGGCAAAAAACTAGCGGGACACCAGATATCGGGGGGGCTCATACCGACCATTTCCTTTGATCTCATTGAAGCATTTTGGGGAAAACGCTACCTCGTGCGCACAGCACCTGACATACAGGGTATTGCGGCAAGGGATCTTGGGGTTTCAGCCAAGGGCGCGTTGACCGAGGCAGGCACATGGTCGTACCGTGCCATGTATGGGTCTAGCGAAACCTGGGAAGCGGACAAGAATCCCCACGACAAGTTTATGGGGGCAGTGACCTGGCGGCCCACGCCTGATGCACTGGTAGATTTCTACGTTGACCACGAGGCTCGCCCGGGCCATTTCGATCGCAATACCTATCAAGTATTCGCTGCGCAACGCAATGATCGTTACTCGCTGGGGTTGGTGTACACCAATCAGGACCGACAGAACGACCCTCCACTGGAATTGGCGGCCTTAATGGGCGTTGCCCACATTAACGACAAAGTTGATTTGATTACCCAGATCCAGCGCCTGTTTGAGCCCAGCGTCAAAGGTAATGACATCGCCTACTTGCCCTTCGACCCGAGTGCGAGTGCCACTAATGTCGTGGCGGGCGTCGAATACCGGCTATCCAATCAGATCTTCATGACACCCAACGTTGTGTGGACTCATTATGGCGTCAATCCACAGGGGGTGCGGCCCAAACATGATCTGCACCTGCGACTCACTTTTTTCTTTAATTTTGAGTAGGTCTACGCAGCGGACAGTTCGGTCAAGTGAAGAGCCTACCGGTCAAAGCATAGATTCGCTGACTTTCTATCTGTCGCTTTACGTTAGTGAGATGATTAGGGGGGTTAAAACACTGGCAAGGCTTGAGTAAACCTTGCCAGCGGGCTGCTTACCAACCGGTTAAATCTGACATGGCAGAGCCGATATCGGCGAGAGAACGAACCGTTCGAACTCCCGCGTCTTCGAGCGCAGCAAACTTCTCATCTGCGGTACCTTTGCCTCCAGAGATGATGGCACCAGCGTGCCCCATGCGCTTTCCTTTGGGAGCGGTCACCCCGGCGATATAGGAAACAACTGGCTTGGAGACATTATCTTTGATAAACGCGGCCGCTTCCTCTTCTGCGGTTCCGCCAATCTCACCGATCATGACAATTGCCTCAGTGGAAGGGTCAGCCTCAAACAGGGTCAAAATATCAATAAAGTTAGACCCGGGTATGGGATCACCACCAATGCCCACGCAGGTTGACTGACCAAAGCCAGCATCCGTCGTTTGCTTGACTGCCTCATAAGTCAGTGTGCCTGAACGCGACACGATGCCCACACGACCGGGCAAGTGAATGTGGCCTGGCATGATGCCAATCTTACAGGCCCCTGGGGTAATCACTCCCGGACAGTTAGGCCCAATGAGGCGCACACCCAGTTCATCACATTTAACCTTACACTCAAGCATGTCTAATGTCGGGATGCCCTCAGTGATACAGACGATCAGCTGTATTCCAGCATTCGCGGCTTCAAGGATGGAATCTTTACAAAACGCCGCAGGTACGTAAATCACCGATGCGTCAGCGCCCGTTTGATGAACGGCCTCATCAACCGTATTGAACACCGGCAGGTCTAAATGCTTCTGGCCGCCCTTCCCGGGCGTTACGCCACCCACCATTTTTGTGCCGTAAGCGATTGCCTGCTCTGAATGAAAAGATCCTTGAGAACCGGTAAAGCCCTGACAAATAACCTTCGTATTTTGGTCGATTAAAATGCTCATTGGGCACCCCCCGCTGCGGCAACGACTTGTTCTGCGGCGTCAGTCAAGCTTGAGGCCGCCTTAATATTGAGCCCGCTATCGGCTAGCACCTTCTGGCCAAGCTCTGCGTTGTTGCCCTCGAGTCTCACCACTACAGGCACTGTGACCCCAACTTCTTCCACCGCACCAATAACGCCCTCGGCGATGAGGTCACAGCGCACAATACCGCCAAAAATATTAATCAAAACAGCCTTAACATTTTCGTCGGAAAGAATAATTTTAAACGCTTCAGTAACGCGCTCTTTAGTAGCACCGCCCCCAACGTCCAAGAAATTTGCAGGTGAACCACCGTGTAATTTAACAATATCCATGGTCCCCATGGCCAAACCTGCGCCGTTAACCATACAGCCAATGCTGCCATCAAGGGCTACGTAATTAAGATCCCACTCTGCGGCGTGCGCCTCGCGAGCATCTTCCTGTGAAGGATCATGCATCTCGCGGAGATCCGGGTGCCGATAGAGCGCATTCGAGTCGGCAACGATCTTAGCGTCGAGACAATGCAGGTTACCCGCATCGGTGATCACTAGAGGATTAACTTCGATGAGCGCAAGATCTTTGTCTTGAAATAACTTTGCCAAGCCCACAAAAATCGCAACAAACTGCTTCACCTGAACACCTTCCAAGCCAAGCTTAAACGCCAGTTCACGCCCCTGATAAGGCTGTGGGCCCGTAAGCGGATCGATTTCAGCCCGAAGAATTTTCTCTGGGGTTTCTTCAGCAACCTTTTCGATTTCCACCCCCCCCTCGGTCGACGCCATGAACACAATCCGGCGACTTGCTCTGTCAAGAACCGCGCCCAAATAGAGTTCCTGGTCAATATCTGTGCACGTTTCTACCAGAATCTTTGAGACCGGCTGGCCGTCAACATCCGTTTGATAAGTCACAAGACGCTTGTCCAACCATTGCTCGGCAAAAGCCGCTGCATCATCAGGGTTATCAACCAACTTCACCCCTCCAGCCTTACCCCGACCGCCAGCGTGAACTTGAGCCTTAACCACCCACTTATCGCCGCCTATTTTTTCGGCAGCCGCACGTGCTTCTTCAGGTGTAGAGACCGCATGACCGATTGAAACCGGCAAACCATACTGGGCAAACAACGCCTTTCCTTGGTACTCGTGAAGATTCATAAATTATCCCGTTTTTTCGTTTCGGTGCGGAGTTAACCAAAGGGCCACTCCCTCAATGCGCGCTCTTGTGCCTAGCGCTTTTTTCTATTTGCCATATGAATGGCCTTTCCATCGACTGCCAAGGCCGCCTCGTGTACAGCCTCTGATAATGTGGGGTGCCCAAACACCATCATCTGTATGTCTTCAGCACTGGAGCCAAACTCCATGGCTATGAGTAATTGCTGCACCAGATCCGCAGCTGAAGGACCCACACAGTGTGCTCCCAAGAGCTGATCTGTATTCTCATCGGCAATAATTTTAATCATGCCATCGCTGTCTCCGGCAGCCAGCGCCCGTCCAATCGCCGCAAAAGGAAAGGATCCTGTTTTAAATTTTACGCCCTCTGCCTTGAGCTCTTGTTCAGTTTTGCCGACACCCGCAATCTCGGGGTGTGTATAAATAATTGAAGGAATCAAATCGTAATTCAATGGGTGATGGTGTCCTGCAATTTGCTCGGCCACCATAACGCCTTCTTCAGAACCCTTGTGTGCCAACATAGGCCCTCTAACCATGTCGCCAATAGCCCAAACACCAGGTGCTTCGGTTGAACACACATCATTGACAAAGACACAGCCACGCTCATCCATAGTCACGCCGGAGTCCTCGGCAAAGAGCTCACCGGTTTGTGGCCTTCGACCCACAGAAACGATCAGTCGATCGAAGATCTCGGTATGCGTGTCATCACCCTTCGCGTAGGTCACATGGACCTGTCCATCGATTACTTCAGAACCGGTCACTCGTGCACCAAGGCGAATATCTAGCCCCTGTTTTTTAAATAACTTTTGACCTTCCTTCGCAACTTGAGCATCCATAGATGGCAAAAAGCTGTCCATGGCCTCCAACAGCACGACTTCCGCCCCCAAACGCCCCCAGACACTGCCTAGCTCGAGGCCAATGACACCTGCGCCGATCACACCCAATCGCCCGGGAACGGCATCAAATACAAGAGCGCCAGTGGAGTCAACAATATGCACCTGATCAACCGGTGCCACGGGTATATCGATAGGCAGTGAACCGGCGGCCAGAACGATATTCTCAGCCTCGTAAATCGTTCCAGTGCCATCAGCAGACTGAACTTCAACCTTGCGATTAGCGAGCAGTTTGCCCCGCCCCTGAACAACATCAATCTCGTTGTGCTTCAACAAACCCGCAACACCGCCGGTTAACTGACCCACAATTTGATCTTTGCGCTGCATCATTGTCGCCACGTTAATCTGCGGCTCACCCAAACCTATGCCATGATCTGCAAAGTGATCTTTTGCCTCAAGAAATTTATGCGAGCTATCCAGCAATGCTTTGGAAGGAATGCAACCGACGTTCAAGCAGGTGCCGCCCAAGACGGGCTTACCCTTATCGTCTGCCCACTGCTCTACGACGGCAACTTTCTTACCCAGTTGAGCGCAGCGAATGGCACATACATACCCGGCCGGACCGGAACCAATAACAATTACGTCATATGAATCTGTCATGTTCTTTTTCCTATGCCGGATGTCGTCAAAGTTGCAAAAGAATACGCGCAGGGTCTTCGATGAAGCCCTTCACGGTGACCAAAAACTGCACTGCAGTCTTGCCATCGATAAGGCGATGATCATAGGACAATGCCAAGTACATCATAGGCTGAATAACCACCTCGCCATTCACAGCCACTGGCCGCTCCTGAATGGTGTGCATACCCAGTATGCCTGTTTGGGGGGGATTCAATATCGGTGTTGACAATAAAGAGCCAAAAACACCACCGTTGGAAACCGTAAATGTGCCGCCGGTCATTTCCTCAATCGTTAACTTTTTATCTTGAGCCTTTAGCCCTAAGTCTCTGATCGCCGCCTCAACATCGGCAATACTCATAAAGTCTGCATCGCGAAGTACTGGCACTACCAATCCGTCGTTTGTTGAAACCGCCACACCAATATCTTGATACCCGTGATACACCACGTCGCTACCATCGATTGATGCGTTAACCGCTGGGTAGCGTTTCAACGCTTCACAGCAAGCCTTCACAAAGAAGCCCATGAAACCTAGCCGCGTCCCGTTATGGGCTTTTTCGAAGCTTTCTTTGTATTGACTGCGCAATTTCATCAAGGGCGCCATGTTCACTTCATTAAAGGTTGTCAGCATAGCGGTCTGCTGGGTGGCCTCCAGTAAGCGTTCGGCAATTTTCGAACGCATACGAGTCATTGGCACTCGCTTTTCAATTCGTTCGCTGGATGGACCATGGCTCTCAGCGGGTACACTCAGTGACGAAACGGCAGCCGGTACAGCGGGGACTGACTCGGGCTGGGCTGGAGCAGGCTGAGTGGCATTTTTCAAATGTCTGGTTACGTCTTCCTTAGTGACACGTCCGCCCTTTCCCGTACCCTCTATTACGCTCGGATCGATACCGTGCTCGTCGACCATCGCCCGGGCTGCAGGGCCCATTGCCATGTCACCAATCTCTGAGGCTTCAGGCTCGGCATCCTTAGAGGCCGACTCACTGCTCGCGGGAGACTGCGTAATCTCACCCGCTTCCAGCACCGCCAATAGCGCTTCGCTCTCGATGGTTTCCCCCTCGGCTGCAACGATCGAGGTGAGAGTCCCCGACTCCGGCGCGACGACCTCCATCACCACCTTGTCCGTTTCTATTTCAACCAATAATTCGTCACGGGCTACCGTGTCGCCCTCAGCTTTATGCCAAGCAGCGACCTCACCGTCGGCGACGGACTCGGGAAATGCCGGTGCCTTAATTTCAATTGCCATGATGTATTCCTACCTAATCCTGATCAATTACCCCAGGGCATTGGGCCCAGGGCTTCGTTTATAAAGTGTTCTTGCTGCTTAAGATGCAGTGCTGTGTAGCCCGCCGCGACCGAGGCAGAAGCTTCCCTGCCCGCGTAACGCAGGTAGACATCGACTTTATGACGCTGAATAACCCGACGCATGTTGTGCTGACTGGCATACCAAGCTCCTTGGTTCATTGGTTCTTCCTGACACCAAATGGCATCCTCGAGGTTGGTGTATGGCGCAATTACTCTGGCTAGGTCTTCCTCGGGAAAGGGGTACAGCTGTTCAATTCGGATAATCGCAATACTCTCTAACTCACGCTCGCGTCGTGCCGCGCGCAGGTCATAAAAGACTTTTCCAGAACAGAGAATCACGCGCTTAATCGATGCGGGCTCAAGGTTGTCCGTTTCATCAAGTACTGTCTCAAACCGACCGTCAGCGAGCTCTTCTAAGGTTGAAGTTGCCTCTTTGTGACGCAGCAAACTCTTTGGCGACATGACAATCAAAGGCTTGCGCAGCGGCCTAATCGCTTGCCGACGCAGCATGTGAAAAACCTGCGCTGGCGTCGTTGGCATGCATACCTGCATATTCTGTTCAGCGCACATTTGCAAATAACGCTCGAGCCGTGCTGAGGAATGCTCGGGACCCTGTCCCTCATAGCCGTGGGGAAGCAGCATGGTCAAGCCACAGACACGCGTCCACTTGTGCTCTCCGCTCGCAATAAACTGATCGATAACAACCTGAGCGCCGTTGGCAAAATCACCAAACTGAGCCTCCCAAATCACGAGTCCCGTAGGCGATGTTGTCGCATAGCCGTATTCAAAAGCCAGCACCGCCTCTTCAGACAACAGCGAGTCATAAATACGGAAGTCGGCTTGCTGGCTCCCAAGATGCTGAAGCGCTATGTGGCGCCCCTCTTCTTTCTGGTTGTGAATAACGGCGTGTCGGTGTGAGAAGGTGCCGCGGCCAATATCCTGGCCTGTCATACGTACGGGAAAGCCCTCAACGAGAAGCGTCGCATAGGCCATGACCTCGGCAAAACCCCAGTTGATTTCCTGAGCACCAGCACCCATCTTGCGTCGATCCTCGAGCAACTTGCTGACCTGTCGCTGCACCGCGAAACCCTCAGGTGCACTCGCTATTTGTTCAGAGAGCGTTTTTAGTTGCCCCATGGGAAAACGGGTGTCGCACTCAACCGTCCATTCATGTCCGAGATAAGGACCCCAATCGACAAACAAAGAGTTGTTTGGCTCCATCACCAGCGAACTGACAAGAGGCTCTCCCCGCTCGAGAGATTCGCGATAACGCGACATCAGCTCTACATCTTGAGCTTCTGTCAGAACACCCTCAGCGATAAGTTTTTGAGCGTACAAGTCACGGGTTGTTGGGTGCTTCTTAATCGCCGCATACATCTGGGGCTGGGTCACGGACGGCTCATCGGCTTCGTTGTGCCCACGCCGTCGGTAGCAGATGAGGTCAATCACGACGTCACGCTTGAAGGTATTGCGGAAATCTACGGCTAACTGCGTTACAAAAACAACCGCCTCAGGATCGTCAGCATTGACATGGAAAATGGGAGCCTGAACCATCTTTGCCACATCAGTACAGTACTCTGTGGAACGCGCATCAATACGCTGACTGGTTGTGAATCCCACCTGATTATTCAACACAATATGCAGCGTGCCGCCGGTTTTATAGCCCCGAGTCTGAGACATCTGGAACGTTTCCATAACAACGCCCTGCCCCGCAAAAGCCGCATCACCATGAATAACAATAGGAACCACTGTGTCGCCATCGGGATCATTGCGACGATCTTGCCGAGCTCGCACAGACCCCTCTACAACGGGAGACACGATCTCCAAATGGGAGGGGTTAAACGCTAAGGCGAGGTGGACTTCACCACCACTTGTCATCACATTAGAGGAAAAACCTTGATGATATTTGACGTCACCCGAACCACTGTATTCAGCACGCCCTTCAAATTCATCAAAAAGCTCCCCGGGGTTCTTGCCCAAAATATTGATAAGCACATTTAGGCGCCCGCGGTGGGCCATGCCGATAACGATTTCCTTGGCACCGTAACCGCCCACGCGTTCTATAGCCTCAGACATCATAGGAATAAGGCTTTCGCTGCCCTCTAGGCCAAAGCGTTTGGTACCGGGGTATTTGGAACCCAGGGATTTTTCCAATCCCTCGGCTTTAATCAAACGTCTTAGAACCTGTAAGCGCTGCTCCCGTGAAAATTCAGGCGCAGATCGAACAGACTCCATCCGGCTCATGATCCAATGTCGCTGCTCGGTATCCACAATGTGCATGAACTCGGCGCCAATGGTGTTGCAATAGGTACGCTCAAGGGCCTCCACAATATCGTGAAGTGTGGCATCGCTCGCACCGTAATAGAGGCTCCCCACCTGAAAAACCGTATCTGCGTCGGCTTCACTGAGTTGATGAAAGGCGAGATCGAGGTCTGGAACAGTTTCCCTGGGGTGAATACCCAAGGGATCCAAAGAGGCTTGTTGGTGTCCGCGCTGTCGATACGCTGATATGAGCTGAACGACCTGAACTTGCTTGCGCTCATACTCAGTAGCCTGAGAGTCATGAGCCACTGTAGCTTCTGTCCTGACGCGCATCTTACTAATCTTTGCAAACTGCTCCCTAACCACTGAGTGAGGAACATCCCGCAACGCCGTATTGTCTGTATTTACCCTGGGCAATCGGTCGAAGTAATCACGCCATTCCGGTGTAATAGCATTGGGATCTGTCAGGTATTGTTCGTAAAGCGCTTCCACATAAGCTGCGTTTGAACCTGAGATGTGGGAAGAACCCCACAACTCCAGCATACCCTGCAAGGTAGAGGGTTGTGCCATGTTTGACTCCGTGATTCTTCTGTACCACCTAATTAACGGGTCGCTTGTTAAGCCGCCAACCCAAACCACAGTCGTCTATGCGCACTCAGACGATTGCAGCCCCCCAGTGTTGCGGGGTTATTTTAATCGTAACCGGGACATTCGTGTAGGCTAGGTGTGCCGTATCCGCGATAAAAATGCCTGGTTTCTCTGTACCTTTGTCACATTATGCTTAAAAAGACTCTATAAGATTCCCAACAGGAATGGCGTAGGCCAGCGCACAAAAAAGGGGCGTTACGCCCCTCAAAACTCACCCGGTGCAACGGGCTTTAGGTTGCTCTATTTAAGAGCATTGTGCGGATATGGCCAATAGCTTTGGTTGGGTTAAGACCTTTTGGGCACACGTTGACGCAGTTCTGAATGCCATGACAGCGGAACACACTGAAGGGGTCATCAAGGTTTGACAGCCGCTCGTCTGTGGCGGTATCACGGCTATCCGCAAGAAAGCGATAAGCCTGGAGCAATCCAGCAGGGCCTATAAATCGATCTGGATTCCACCAAAACGACGGGCAACTCGTGGAGCAACAGGCGCACAGAATGCACTCGTAAAGGCCGTCGAGCTGAGAGCGATCCTCAGGGGTCTGTAACCGCTCGATAGCTGGCGCAGGCGAACTATTTTTCAAGAAGGGCTGAATTTTTTCGTACTGAGCGTAGAAAAGACTCATATCAACAACAAGATCTCTAATCACCGGAAGGCCTGGTAAAGGCCGCACGACCAGCTTGTCGTTTTTGACGGTCTCAGATAACGGCGTAATGCAGGCCAAACCGTTTTTACCATTGATGTTAAGACCATCTGAGCCACACACACCTTCGCGACAACTGCGACGATAAGTAACGCTGCTATCGTGCCTTGCCTTAAGGGCTTCCAGCACGTCCAAAACCATCAGATCCTTACCCTCAGTATCGAACTCAAAGTCCTGCATGTATGGCGCGGTGTCTACCTCAGGGTTATAGCGATAAATACTAACCTGCAACATCTCTTAATCTCCCAAGACGAATAACTAGTAAGAACGGATTTGCGGTTGAAAGGTTTCAACCGTAGCCGGGGTGAAATTCACACCACGTTTACTGACCTTCTTACCTTCACTGTGGTAAACCGAGTGGCACAGCCAATTTTCGTCATCACGCTCAGTGAAATCTTCTCGGGCGTGGGCGCCACGACTTTCGTTTCTAGCCTCGGCAACGACGGCGGTCGCCTCAGCTACTTCGAACAGATTCTGCAGTTCAAGTGCTTCAATACGTGCGGTATTGAAGGCGTCGGACTTGTCCTCCAAGGCCACGTTGTCCACACGACTGCGAAGATCTGCGAGTTTAGTAATACCTTCTTGCATGAAGTCACCACGGCGGAATACGCCAAAGTGATTCTGCATAATGTTTTGCAATTCCTTGCGCAAGTCCGCCACATTCTCGCCACCTTTGCTGGCATTGAGATGACGAAGACGCTCGCCCGCCACATCAATGTCACTCTGTGACGATTCACGCAGCTCGATGCCCTCACGCAATGCACTCTCGATGAAGAGGCCCGAAGCACGACCAAACACCACCAAATCTAGCAGTGAGTTGCCCCCCAAGCGGTTAGCGCCATGAACTGAAACGCAAGCGACCTCGCCGCAGGCATACAGCCCGGGAATGATATGGTCGTTACCCTGAGCATCGACCGTAATGGCCTGCCCGTTCACGTTTGTAGGTATGCCTCCCATCATGTAGTGACAAGTTGGCACCACTGGAATCGGCTCTTTTACTGGATCCACGTGGGCAAAAGTGCGGCTCAGCTCGCAAATGCCCGGCAAACGCGACTCGAGAACATCTTCTCCCAAATGATCTAATTTAAGTTTTACGTGGTCCCCGTGCTCACCGCAGCCCCGACCTTCAAGAATTTCAAGAACCATAGATCTTGCCACAACATCCCGGCCGGCAAGGTCTTTGGCATTCGGCGCATAGCGCTCCATGAAACGCTCCCCGTCTTTATTGATGAGGTAACCACCTTCCCCGCGACAGCCCTCTGTGACAAGCGTTCCCGCACCGTAAATGCCGGTCGGATGAAACTGCCACATTTCCATGTCTTGTACCGGGACACCTGCACGCAGGCCCATACCGATGCCATCACCGGTGTTGATGTGGGCATTAGTCGTAGACGCATAAATACGCCCTGCGCCGCCGGTCGCAAAGACCGTCGCCTTAGACTTCACAAAAACGGTCTCTCCCGTCTCGATGCAGATGGCGATAACGCCAGTCACCGCTCCGTCCTGATTTTTAACCAGGTCCACCGCGAACCACTCGTTGAAAAATACCGTCTCATTCTTGACGTTATTTTGGTAGAGGGTGTGCAATAACGCGTGGCCTGTGCGATCAGCAGCGGCGCAGGTTCGTGCAGCCTGCCCACCTTTGCCGTAGTCCTTTGACTGCCCACCAAAGGGACGCTGATAAATACGGCCCTCTTCCGTACGTGAGAATGGGAGCCCCATATGCTCCAATTCGAAAATAGCCTCTGGCCCTACCGAACACATGTACTCGATGGCATCTTGATCGCCAATGTAATCAGAACCTTTGACGGTGTCGTACATGTGCCAGCGCCAGTCATCATTTGGATCTGAGCTCGCAATAGCACAGGTGATGCCGCCTTGAGCTGATACCGTATGAGAGCGCGTGGGGAATACTTTGGAAATGACCGCTGTCTTATAGCCAGACTGTGATAGCTGCAATGCTGCACGCATGCCAGCGCCTCCGCCTCCTACAATCACTCCATCAAAAGAAATAGTTCGCATTGTCAGCTCCAATCGCACAGTCAGGCGGGGTTATAGCGCAAATCTCGAAAAATCCAAGCAAGAAAGGTCATCCCCACAGAATTTGTATGACCCAAAGCAGATAAATCACCAGTGCGAGGACAGTTCCAAGCTGGCAAAATCGTCGGATAAAGTTGCCACGGGGCCCCAGCATTCGCTCGGTAAGATAGTCTGTGTAGACTGCCCAAAGGCCAATCCAAGCATGTGCCGCTAGGGACATAGCTGCAAGTAAGGTGAAAATACGCATAGCCGTGGTCTCGTGCATGGCTTGCCAAGCGCTGTAGTCAACGCCTCCTAGTAAAATTCCGGCCAAGCAAATGAAATAGGCCAGCAAAACCACGCTGGTAACTCGCTGAATTAACCAATCTGACAAGCCCGAACGGCTGAAACTAGTGACCTGAGTTACCATATCACCACACCCCAAAAAACAGCCAAAGCGATGGCGAGAACAATGACAATTCGCGCCCCCGTCACCCCACCTTGCATCGTTTCACCGATCCCAAAATCCATGATGATGTGTTTGACCCCAGATAATGCGTGGTAGCTCAGTGCTGAGGCGATGAGCCAGAGAATCGCTTTGCTGACGGGCATTGCTAATGTGGCTGACACGCTGTTGAAGCCTTCCTCGGAGCGAAGACTCGTATCCAAAGCCCACACCATGAGTCCACTCACCAGAAATAAAAACACACCGGACAAGCGATGGGTAATAGACACATAGGCCGTGATTGGCAATTGCATGGAGCCGATATCCAGATTAACCGGACGCTTGTCCTTACTGACCATAGGTTTCAAAGGCTGGTTCCTTGCGTTAACGAATTGAAGGCATAAAACGCCGCGGCACATTATATGCTTACGTCACACCTCTGACAATTTTATGTTTCAAACGGGCATAAATAGCCCTAATCTTGTCCATTCTAAATTGACTTTCTCTGTGCGCGGCCTATAGTTTGGCGCTTCCCGCAACTGCTGTACCAGGAATTACTGATGAGTGATAAAAAAGCCACGCTGTCCATTGATCACGGAAACGGATCCGTTGATACCATCGATTTACCCGTTTTTCAGGCTGAGCTTGGGCCTGACGTTGTGGGTGTTGGCAG
>Ga0213863_10002471_pt1 | contig 13118 bp, 13 predicted proteins | sample PICome_8_FD_160128 | JGI IMG/M metagenome (GOLD analysis project Ga0213863, IMG submission 160128) | Coastal seawater microbial communities near Pivers Island, North Carolina, United States - PICO497 | ecosystem: Environmental > Aquatic > Marine > Coastal | place: USA: North Carolina... | reverse complement strand
GGGCTTTTCGTTGAATCTATCCCGTACATGTTTTACCCCATTATTGCGCTGTTAATAGTGCCGCTCGTAATCATGGGTGTGATTCCCCGTCTTGGTGCCATGAAGCAGGCCGAATATCGCGCCGAGGCAACGGGTGATTTAGGTGCTATCAGCGATTCTGAGGGTGAGAGTCCGGTGGGGAACGGCGGCCCCAGCACATTCTTCTTGCCTATCGTGGCGCTACTGTTTTTTACCGTTGTCCCTAATGTTGATTTACTCCGCGGTGTCATCGCTGGAATTTTAGTCACGCTGATTTACTTTGCCTCACTGAGGCTCATGCCGCTTTCAGAGCTGTTTGACACCTGCACCAACGGACTCAAAATTATGGTGCCCGTCTTGGCGATGCTGCTGGCGCTGTTTATTTTTGTCGAGGCCAATGACCGAATAGGGCTGACCGAGTACGTCATTCAAGCAGTACAACCCTACATGACCGCGATGTGGCTTCCGGTCATTATTTTCGTCACCATGTCTGCGGTTTCCTTCGCAACGGGGTCAAACTGGGGTGTCATCGCCATTGCCATGCCCGTCGCCTTCCCACTGGCGCAGGCTTACGATGTCAGTATTCCCCTCGTGATTGGGGCGCTTTTGTCAGCGAGTGGCTTTGGCAGTCACGCCTGCTTTTACTCGGACTCGACGGTGCTCTCAGCGCAGGGTGCTGGGTGTGACACTTACCAGCACGCTGTGACACAGATTCCCTATGCGATCTTGGCGGCCACAATTGCGGCGCTCTTTTTCCTTATTGCGGCCATGGTCGTCTGACGTCTAGCGTGGGGGATGGGCACCACGTATCCTTGTTAACACGTTTCATTGCTCTGCCCAGGAACGGGATTGATGGCTGAATTCGTAGAGGACTTCAAATGGTTAAGTGGAGTACATCCATGAAAGGCCCTATCACGCATTACCTTATCAGCACGTTCTGCCTCGCCTTTCTCTCCGCCTGTGGCGGTGGGAGCGGCGGTGGCGACAATGTGCTGCCCCCTGTGGTTGTGACACCGCCTCTCCCCGATCCAACAGGACTTTGGGTGCAGAGCGAGGATGACGGTGCGGGGCTTTTAAGTTACGCACTGACGCTCACCGAAATCGCTGTAACACGTGCCGCAATGGGCGATGTTGCTCTTGAGGCTGCTCCCACGGCTGATGGTGGCTCTAACAGTGGGTTTTCCACGACGTATACGCTGGAGTCCAGCGTCGATGAATACGATATTGTGAAGTATAACGGCTCGATACTTGCGCTAGCGCCAAGTCGCAGTGGGTGCTGCTACGTCATTGAGCCGCTTGCGGCTTCCAGTGTGTTACCTGCACCCAATGAAGATCCCTCGGCGCACAATATTGAGCTTTTCGTGACTGATCCTCAGTCTGGCACAGCCTCACCCGCGGGCATTATCGAGCTTGAAGGCGACGAAAGTGCCGAGGGAATGTATCTGTCTGAAAATCGCTTGCAGGCGCTAATATCCACCGCCTGGTGGGGGACGTTTGGCGACCGACTGACGACTTCGGATGGCTGGATGGATCAGCACGTTTCGCTGCTCAGCTTTGACGTGTCTGACCCGCAGAGTCCCGCGCCCGTGAGCGAGCTCACCATTGAGGGCGCACTCGTGACCTCGCGACGCACAGGCAACGAGATTCATATTGTGTCGCGGCACGCGCCCATTATTGAAGGCTTGATCCCTTCCCCACAAACCGAGGAGGAGGTCGCTAATAATGAGGCTGTGCTCGCAGAGGTGACGGCGGAAGATGTTCTCCCTGAGATTCTTCTTAACGGTGAGCCGACATCACCTCTAACCCTTGACCAGTGCTATCGCGTCGATCCTGAGCACCCCTTAGCACTGCCGTCTTCGGGAGACTCGACGCTGACAACATTGCTCACAGTCTCCGCTGAAACGGGTGAGATTCTTCGCTCGGCCTGCATTTCAGAGCCCGTCTCTGGGGTGTATATGGGCGAGCGCTTTATGGCGCTGACACACATTCGCTGGGATCTCGAGACAGGTGGCACCATGGTCCATGTTCTCGAGCGCGATTCTTTTGAGTATCTGGGCTCTGAGCGCGTTGACGGCGCATTATACAGCGGCGGGAATGCTGACTTTCGCATTAGCGAGTCGAGTGGCGTTTTGCGTTTGGTGACCACCGAGTGGACTGACAATCCTGACGATGCGCTTAAGCATCGCTTGTTCACCTTATCGCCACAGAGTGACGCCCCGGAGCTTGAGGTATTGGGTGTTTTAGGCGACGCAGAGGACAGTCGCATTGGCAAGCCCAACGAAGACCTTTATGGCGTACGTTTTATGGGGGACCGGGCTTACATGGTGACGTTTGAGCGCACTGACCCACTGTATGTCATCGATCTCTCAACACCGAGCCGTCCCGAAATTTTAGGTGAGCTCGAGGTTCCGGGTTTTTCAGACCTGCTTCATGAAGTGTCCGATGCGTTGCTTCTCGGCCTGGGTTCAAGCGAGCGACGCCACCCAAAGCTTGAGCTTTACAATATTAGCGATGTGGCGAGCCCCATCTCTCAAAGTCTTGTCGAACTCGGCAGTGAGTTGGACTGGGCCTACAGTCCAGCGCAATACAACCGCTACGCCCTGACCTATTTGTCTGGCGATGACACCGATCGACTGACGGTCCCTTATGCCACTGGGGGCGTAGTGGATGGCATTTGCTGCCCATCGTTTGATCGTATTGCGCTGTTCGAAATTACCGGCAAGCGCACGCCCGCGGAGGCTCAGATTGTTCCTGTGGGTGAAGTGTCACTGACACCAGGGTCGGTAGATGGCGACACACGAGTTGTGCTGGACAGCGACGCCTTATATGTTATTTCGCGAGTCGATTTTTTGAGTGGTTTTTGGTCAAACCCAGAAGCTGCAGTGTCAGTCAGGCCCGATTAGGAAAGTGGGCTCGAAGAGTCTACGAGGGGTCCCTCAAGGTGTTTAAATGCAAGTAGCACACACTTCAAACCAGTCTTTGGCTAAGACTTTGGGGCTCTGGGTGGGACCTATTTTGTTTGTTGCGATGCTCCTCGCAGGGCAATCACAGCAGACGATGCCCGTGGATGCGTGGCTCGTGGCGGCCGTTGGGCTTTGGATGGCCGTGTGGTGGTCTACTGAAGCCGTCCCTGTGGCGGCTACGGCATTTATCCCACTGATTTTGTTTCCGGTTTTGCAGGTGACGCCGGTCAAGGCGGTCGCACAAAGTTACGCGCATCCAACAATTTTTCTATTTTTGGGTGCCTTTATGCTGGCACTTGCGGTGGAGAAGTGGTCGTTGCATCGGCGGATAGCGCTGACGGTATTGTCGCGAACAGGCACCGATGGTCGAAAGCTTATTCTCGGGTTTATGATCGCAGCGTCGCTCTTGTCCATGTGGATGACCAATACCTCAACGGCCATGATGCTCCTCCCCATAGCGGCTTCAGTTGCGGCGATGGTTGCTGAAAAAGCCTCGGGCGCCAGTGCAGAGAGTAAAAGGACTTTCCAAGTGGCACTGCTTTTATCACTCGCCTACGCCACAACGATTGGCGGTATGGCCACGATCATCGGGACCCCACCCAACGTGCTGCTTGCGGGCTTTATTGAAGAAACCTATGGACTGCAAATTGCCTTTATGGACTGGATGTTAATTGGTTTACCCTTGGCACTGATTTTATTGCCGCTGGGATGGGTCGTGCTTACTCGAATCGCGTTTACGGTGGATATTGCAGAGAGTAAAGAGGCCGGCGACGTTATTACTGACATGCGACGGCAACTGGGTGTGATGCACGCCTCGGAACGTCGTGTTGGTCTTTTATTTCTCGCCGTGGTGTTTTTATGGATGACCCGCTCATGGTTAAACGATTTCTCGGGCCTTGAAGGCGTCAGTGATGCGGGAATCGTGATGGCTGCAGCACTTTTACTCTTCGTGATTCCCGCAGGTGGTGGGTCGGGGCAGCGACTCATGGTTTGGGAGGATGTCTCGCGGCTTCCTTGGGGTGTGCTTATTTTATTTGGTGGTGGCCTCGCACTCGCCGCTCAGGTGTCAGGCTCGGGTTTAGCAGTTTGGTTAGGCGAGTCACTCTTACCGGTCGCCAGTCTTGGCGTTTTAGTCCTGATCGTTGCTGCCGCGGGGTTGGTGGTCTTCCTCACCGAGCTCACCAGTAATTTAGCCACTGCAGCCACTTTTCTGCCAGTCATTGCCGCAATTGCCGCGCAGTCGGGCATTGAGCCGTTGGTGTTATGTGTTCCGGTTACGCTCGCGGCCAGCTGCGCATTTATGCTGCCGGTAGCGACGCCTCCAAACGCCATCGTGTTTTCGTCGGGTGTTTTAACCATTCCCGAAATGGTGAGGGCTGGTTTTCTGATGAATCTCATCGCCCTCGTTGCGCTGACGATTCTTGGGACCGTCGCGGTACCGTTGGTATTTTGATGTTGCCAAAGATGATCAACGGGGCCCCTGCATTCAAACGGTTGCTGATTTTCGCACTAGGGATATGTGATTCGATTTTGTTAGCATACAGCTGACATTTGCACGTTTGGGAATACGCTATGCTGAATTCGTTAAGACATTGGTACGAGCAAAATCGGATCAAGCCCATACAAGCTGGGCTCGCGATTTCTCGGCTGCTGCGCGACCCCGATGATACGAGTCAGGTATTCAAGGTCCTCGAAGCACTTCGTGGCGACTCTTTGAGCAGAGCACTTCGTCGCATGAGTAGTGATGAGCGCGGCCAAATATTGCTAGAGAAGCAGTCTAATATCGTCAAGGCCTTGAATGATCGAGAGGCGCTGGCGGCGCTCCCCGAAGGCAGTATCGGGAGGGCCTATTATGACTTTGTCCATGCTGAAGGTCTGTCCGCTGACGGTCTGATCGCGTCCAGCCACGAGGCGCCTCGTTTCGAAAAAATTGGAGAGAAGCAGCGCTGGTTAGGAGACCGCTTGAGGGATATCCATGACTTGCAGCATGTGATGACGGGTTACGGAAGAGACACCTTAGGTGAGCTGTGTTTGCTGTCATTTATGACTACACAGGTGCCTTCTCGCGGCATCGACTTCATCATTTTCATGGGTCGCACAAAAGGTCAAAAGGAGCAGCCCGGGCTGAACTTGAAAGAGCTTGTCGGCGAGGGTCGACAAATCGGTGAGGCGGCTGACTGGATGCTGTTCACGTGCTGGGAAGATCGTCTGCACGAGCCTCTCGAGAGTGTGCGAGCGGAGTTGGGTTTCAAGCCGCCAGTTAAATACCGCGAGGCACTGAGGTCGCTTGAGGGCGATCAAATGATTGGTCGATCGGTGGCCGCCTAAAGATTGTCGGTATGCGAGTCACACAGAGACCGGTAGCGCGAGGGCATTAAGCCACGCTAACCTGTGGGTGTAGAGTAAAATAAAGGGCGTTAACCGTTTTTGGCGCCAGCGAGGAGAATAAAAAATGAATACGGCAGTGCCAGCACGAGCAAAATTTCACCACATGAAAGACGGAACAGCCGATGATTGGATGATCATAGGCGCCGAAGTTCAGGAATCAGCAAAGACACTGTACCAGCGCATTATTGACCATCTTTTACTTCTAGAGGGTGATTGCGGTGGTTTTCCGGTTGATCGTTTGACGCACTGTCTCCAGACAGCCACGCTCGCGCACAAGGACGGAAAAGACGAAGAGTACGTTGTTTGTGCGCTGCTTCACGATATCGGCGATACCTTGGGTCCAGCGAATCATGCAGATATTGCGGCGGTGTTATTAGAGCCTTATGTGAGCCAGGAAAATCACTGGATGGTGAAGCATCATGCGGTTTTTCAAGGATATTACTTCTTTGAGTATCTGGGTCTTGATAAGAACATGCGTGAGCAATACAAGGATCACGCGCTGTATGAGCGGACGATCGAGTTTATCGAGCAGTATGATGCGCCGGCGTTTGATCCCGATGCTGAAACTTACGCATTGTCATTTTTCGAGCCCATGATTCAGCGCGTCTTCGCCAAGCCAAAGCAGTCACTCTATAAGTCTGCGACGTCGACAACGTTTCAAGAGTGAGCAATGCCTGACGAACAGGCCGGGCCTGTTTGGCCGTTTCGATCCGTGTCGCTCGTCTGGCAGCGGCGGCTCCGCATTTGGCATCGGCGCTTAGCCATTATTGCGGCCATTCAGCTGTTGCTTTGGGCGTTGAGCGGCACTTATTTTGCGTTCGTGGACATCACCATGGTGCGTGGCGAGCCTCATCGACTGCCTCCGCAGACTCACGCCATCGACTTAGCTGCATTTGACTTCCCCATCACACAAACCAGTCAGCTGACTGTTCAGCCTCGGCTCAGCGGCGAACTGGTGGTCGGTATTGTGGATGAGCGAACGAGTGCTACGAACTGGATGACCATTCGTGGCGTGCCGGTATTGCCACTAACAAGGGAGCAGGTGATCGCTCTCGTTCAAGCCAAAACAGACATTGCTGTTGATGAGGCAGAGTGGGTGACAACGGCCTCAGAGGCTGCCGAATACCGTGGGCGGGAACTCCCCTTGTGGCGAACATTTAAGGTGAGTGAGCCATCGCTCGCTGTCTATGTCGACCCGCGATCGGGCGATATTACTGCGATTCGCAATACCGCGTGGCGGATCTGGGACTTTCTTTGGATGCTCCACATTATGGACTACGACGATCGAGCCGATATTGGCACGTGGTTGCTTAAGCTGTTTTCAGTGTTGGCCCTACTTACCGCCCTCGCGGGTATTGTTCTATACACCCTTATTCCCTGGCGCCGCAGAGAGTCTTCTTAGATATAAATCAGCGGCCAAAGGTAGGCAAAAAAGACTCCGAGGCCGTATGTCAGGGCAGACCCGATCAAAATACGGTGACTGAATCGACGCAGTCGCATGCACGAAGCTGCTAGGTCGGGCTCAACGGGGCAGGGCGCATTGCGCGCCTGCCATTGCATAAGGGCCGAGACGGTTAATAAGACCCCTGACGCGAGAAAAAGAGGGCCCTTATTGGCGGACAGCCACATAATGCCTGGGAAGGTGGCGGTCAGACCTGCCATTACAGCGCCCGCGCCCACCGTAATGAGGAGCGCCGGTAAGGCGCAACACAGTAACGTCGAAGTGCTGGCAAACAACGACAGTGTTGGGCCGATCAGGGTGCGGCGGTCGATCGGATTCATCCGCCCAGAGCCTCCGCGTCACGTCGAATCGCCGCGATGCGATATCCCGCCCGTTTAGCCAGGTTCTCAATGTCTTGATCTGAGAGTGATGCCCCTTTATTGACGACAAGGCTCAGTGTCTTTTTGTCGAGATCAACATAAAGCGCAGAGACTTCCTCTCGCTTTCCAAAAATCTTATTCATGGCGACGGCACAGAAATCACAAACAACCCCCAAAACGTCAACGACCACCGGCGCGCCGCCATTTGCAAGTGCCGCACTGATGTCGTCGGTTGTCGTGATGGCCGGTACTGACATCGTCATAACGTCTTCTTTGGCGTTTTCTGTGGGATGCTCGTGCGATCCATGATTGTGCTCTGGGCCATGGTTCATCTCACCGTGGTTCATCTCGTGCGGGTCGTGGTGATCCATTATTTTCTGATTGTCGTCGGCGAGTACCGGCAACGAGGTGAGTGTTACGGTGAGGATTAGCAGTATGTTTTTCATAATTTTGATCCTAAAAACGGTAGGTAAAGTTGAACATCGGAGCTGAGTCCGTGACGTTGTAGCCTGCCTCAAACAGGGCAGGCCCTTTGAAAAAGCGTAGTAAGGGTGTGACGGTTGTTTTGTTATCGAAGTGTTTTCGGTGGTCGACCTCAAGCATGAGCCAGGTGTGAAGCTCACCCGTGTCACCGGTGTAAGGCGCCCAACCAACACGGGCGGCATGCATCGAATGATTCCCCAGCTTGCCTTGCTCTAAAAATCGCGCTTCGTAACTGACAAAGAGTGTTCGTGTCTCCCAGTCTGTCATGACGCCGACAAACGAGGCTGTATCCGAGCCTAAGCCGGCGAAGGAGCGGTCGGTTGCTGTGCCCAATCCGCCGGTCAAATACACATTGGCCTGGTAGTTGTGGCCATACCATCGCTTTGCTAACCATGTGGGCTGTATGACCGTGAGTGTGACGTCGTCGTCGCGCTGCCACTCGTGACGCACGCCGACCGAAACCTTGTGACTCACGGAGTAGTGCAATAGCCCCGCGGTAGACGCCCGATTGGCGGTCTGAATCAAGGTCCATCCGCCCGTATAGGAGACGGGTCGTGCGAAAGCACTCGCGGATAAAAGTATCCCGAGTACACCAGCCCACATGCGCAGTGCGCTCGATGTCACTTTTTGCCTCTCATGACACTGATAAGCTCCTCGATCTTTGCCTCGCGCTCCTCAAGGCTATCGCCTTCAAGCGCGTGCTGAACGCAGGTGGCAACATGATCGTCAAGGATGATGGACTCAAGGCTTGATAAAGCGGCACGTGCGGCCTGAACTTGTCGCGCAATATCAACGCAATAGCGGTCCTCACCGACCATTCGTCGCAAGGCTCTTACCTGCCCTTCAACCCGCGCCAGGCGACGATCAACATTATCTCGTGTGGCTCTTCGCATACATCCCTCTCCAGTCAATCTGAACAATACCCCCTAGGGGTATCGAGGTCAAATACCCCTAGGGGGTATGCGTAGGACGTCCAAACAGTGGACGTAAAAAACTTAATTTTGCGCAGGAAAACGCCCGTAAATCGCGCTACATTGAAGGAAACGCGAGTGAGGAGAGAGATTGTGTATTCAACAGAAGGTCGTGGACGCCTGTATCCGGATATTGTGGCCACTGTAGGCGACACGCCCTGTGTGCGTCTGAATCGCACGGGGCCAGACCACGTCACCATATACGTTAAGGTTGAGTCCTTTAACCCACTGGCTTCGGTGAAAGACCGTCTTGCTCTCAACATCATCGAGGCTGCCGAACGCGACGGACAACTGCGCCCCGGACAGACCGTGGTTGAGGCAACTTCTGGCAATACTGGCATTGGCCTTGCCATGGTGTGCGCCGCGAAGGGCTACCCGCTGGTGATTACTATGGCCGAGAGTTTTTCCATAGAGCGTCGGCGACTGATGCGTTTTCTAGGCGCTAAGGTCGTTTTGACGCCCAAAGAAGAGCGTGGCATTGGGATGTACAACACCGCGAAAAAATTGGCCGCGGACAATGGTTGGTTTTTTGCCAGCCAGTTTGAAAACGGTGCTAATGCGGACATTCATGAGTCGACGACCGCACGAGAAATATTGGCTGACTTCAAGGACTCCGCGCTTGATTACTGGGTAACCGGGTACGGTACTGGCGGGACGGTGACCGGGGTGGCGCGGGCACTGCGGTCAGAGCGACCAGACTGCAAGATCGTTTTATCTGAGCCCCATAATGCCCAACTCATTGGCTCTGGCGTGCCACAGGAACGTCTCGCAGACGGTTCTCCAACGGGAAGTCATCCGGCTTGGGAGCCGCACGTGATTCAGGGCTGGACGCCAGACTTCATTCCAAAGGTGCTCCAGGAAGGAATCGATCAGTCATTCTTTGATGAAGTACGACCGGTGGACGGGGTTAAAGGCATGGGTATGGCGCAGCACTTGGCCGCCAATGAGGGGATTTTAACGGGCGTTTCTGGTGGGTCGACGCTACTAACAGCGGTTGAAGTAGCCAACGAGGCGCCGGAGGGATCTGTGTTGTTGGTGATGCTCCCTGACACTGGCGAGCGCTATCTTTCCACACCATTGTTTGAGTCAATTCCTGCCGAGATGAGCGAGGAGGAGGCGGCCCTTTTCACGTCAACGCGCGAGACATAAAAAAAGCCGCGACGAGCGCGGCTTTATCTGCAGTGACTGGCCCGTTTAATAGCCGCGCAATGTTGCGAAGCGATCTGCGTGGAAGTGGTAGTCGCCGTACGACTGTCGACAAACAGCCGCGCGCTTCATAAAGAAACCAATGTCGAACTCGTCTGTCATGCCGATGCCGCCGTGCATTTGTACGCCTTCCTCGGTGGCGTTTTGTACCACTTTTGAGCACTTCGCTTTCGCCATGCTGGCAAGGACGGAGCGTTTGTCACTGTCCGTATCGAGTGCTTGCAATGCCGCCAGTACGGCAGACTTGCTGACCTCAATTTCGGCAAAGAGCTGTGCGGCACGATGCTGAAGTCCTTGAAACGTACCGATTTTACTGCCGAACTGTTCGCGGTCTTTAAGGTACATTACCGTTCGTTCGAACGTTTCAACGGCAACACCCAGCATTTCAGCGGCTGAGCAGGCTGCGGCCACATCAATGGTGAACTCAAGCGCCTCAGCGGCACCACCGAAGGTACCCAACAGCGCATTCTCATTGACGATGACGTTGTCCAAAGTAATGTCGGCGGCACGCTGACTGTCGACCATAAGGCGAGTTTCAAAAGAGACACCGGCGGTGCTTTTTTCAACGGCGAATACGCTCACCGCATCACCCTCTGATGTCACGACAAGCAGAAGATCAGCGTTGTGCCCATCAATGACCCCTCGTTTCTGGCCCGAGAGCGTATAACCCGAATCAGATGCCGTGGCCGTGGTGCTGATGCGTGACAAGTCAAAGTGACCGGTTTCGTCGGCGGCAAGTACCGCTGTTAGCTCTCCCGACGCAATTGCGGGCAGGTATTTCTCTTTGAGTTGCTCTGATCCCAGTCGGTTAATCAGACTTGCTGCAACCACTGCCGAACTGAGGAAGGGCGAGAGAGCGAGTGTCCGACCCATCTCCTCTAGCACCACCCCCGCACCGACATAACCAAATTCCAGTCCCGAGTAAGCGTCTGGAATAACCACGCCGGGCCAGCCCATTGCGCTCATTTTTGACCAGAGTTCGGGCATGTGATCGTCACCTGAGTCACGCATGGCACGCAGTGCTGACACCGGTGAGCTCTCGTTGAGAAATGCTTTTGCTGAATCTTTAAGGAGCTGCTGCTCCTCATTTAAAATCATGACCACATCAGACCCCTTTAAGCCGGTAAGCCAAGAATACGCTTGGCAATAATATTGAGTTGAACTTCTGTGGTTCCGCCTTCAATGGAGTTGGCTTTGCTTCTCAACCAGTTCCTGACTAAGGTCCCTTTTTCGTCGGTATCGAAGTTCAAGGCGTCTGTGGATCCGATCGCCATAAACAGCTCTTGACGCAGCTTATTGAGTTCGGTCCCGTACATTTTCAGTATCGATGAGGAGGCGCCGGCACCCTGGCCTGCTTTGGTTTCCTCGGTAATGCGCTCAATAGTCAAGCCAAAGGCCATCTCATCGAGCTCAAAGGAAATGGCCTCGGAACGCAGCGAGGTATCGCGAAGACGACCATCGACGGTCCCGCGTTTTGCCGCCGCAAGCTGACCCATACCCTTCATGCCGCCCCCGGCAAGGCCGAAGCCACCAATCATCTCACGCTCATGAGTCAGCAAATATTTGGCAATCTCCCAGCCTTTGTTCAATGTGCCAACCAGCTGACCCTTCGGGACTTGAACGTTGTCAAAGAATGTCTCGCAGAAGGGGGAGGTACCGCTGATCAGTTTAATGGGCTTCGTGCTGACTCCTTCAGAGGCCATGTCAAACAAGAGGAAGCTGATCCCCTCGTGTTTTGGGCAATCGAAGTCTGTTCGTACCAGGCAAAAAATCCAGTCGGCCTTGTCTGCGTAAGAGGTCCACACTTTTGAGCCATTAATCTGGTAGTAATCGCCCATGTCCTCTGCCTTGGTCCGCAGACTGGCGAGATCTGAACCCGCGTTGGGTTCACTGTAGCCCTGACACCAGCGGATTTTTCCATTGATGATGTCGGGAATGTACTGCTCTTTCTGTTCTTGGGTGGCGTAAAGCAATAACGCTGGGCCCAACATATCGAGACCAAAGCTACTGAGCGGCCGTCGCGCACCAATGCGCGCCATTTCTTCTCGAAGTACTTTGGCTTCGTCACCTGAAAGCCCACCACCGCCGTACTCGACGGGCCAACGTGGCGCGGTCCAGCCTTTTGCGGCCATTCGCTCGAGCCAGAGCTGCTGACCTTCACTACTAAAGACCCACTTACGGCCACCCCAGCATTGATCCTCGTCCGATCGCATGGCTTGGCGCATATCGTCTGGGCAATTGGCTTTGAGCCACTCGCGGGTTTCTACTCTGAACTGATCTAAATTTTCCATGGATAGCCTTTTTATTAGGTCGTAACTCGCCCGTCATTTTAACGCAAGCGCCGACACTTCCTAGTGTTCCTTGGGTGTTTTATTGTGTCTGCTGCGTGTCATGTTATGACATATATAGTGCTCAAATTAAAGGCGCTTCAAGCCCTGCGCATAAATGATCAGCATAGCCGGGGAGATGGTTATTCAATAGGGAAAGGTCATTGCTACTGACTTAGGATTTTACCGACGCCCTCATGCAATTTGCTGGATGGGCTGCGCCTTGACTGCCGGCTTATGCATCGCCTTAGTTTGCTTGATGCTCAAAAGCGTAAAATGGTGGTGCATAAAAAAGGCGGCCATTGGCCGCCTTCGTATTTCAAGTGTGCTCAGTTTGCTGCGATATAGCTCGACACCACAATATTGGTGACCACGACTGGGCTATCACGCTCGACCAAGTAGAGCAGAAAAGATGAGAACGTGTTGTCGCCTTGCGACGGTACTTCAACGGAGTACTCCATCGCTTCGGTACTGTCGATTAAGACGTTTGCCGCGTCATAGGCCGGATCCACGTCTGGGAAGGGCATGAACTCAAATCGGAAACGTAGATTTGTCGCTGTCGCTGCTGACGCTGTAAACGTCACCTTGCCACCCACAGGGAATGTCAGTGGGTAGATGTCGGCATTATTGGCAAAGCCGGCCCAGCCCTCAGCACCTGACGGGAAAGTGTAGGTCTCAGTCTCGGCATCGACAACTGCGTTACCGAAGGCTCCGGCAGTAAAGTCTGCCGCAACATCTGTTGTTGGTGCTTCCATCGCTGCAGCACTTGACACGACCACGTTGCTCACCATGACAGGGCTATCGCGTTCCACCAGATACAGTAGGAACGACGAGAACGTATTGTCGCCTTGTGACGGGATCTCAATCGTGTACTGAGTGGGCTCAGTACTGTCGATCAGCACGTTCGCCGTGTCATAGGCCGGATCCACGTCTGGGAAGGG
>Ga0213863_10002467_pt1 | contig 13129 bp, 13 predicted proteins | sample PICome_8_FD_160128 | JGI IMG/M metagenome (GOLD analysis project Ga0213863, IMG submission 160128) | Coastal seawater microbial communities near Pivers Island, North Carolina, United States - PICO497 | ecosystem: Environmental > Aquatic > Marine > Coastal | place: USA: North Carolina... | reverse complement strand
ATCCTTCTTTTGGAGTTTTTCCCCAAACATTTACATAAGGGGTTACAGGCATATTCTTTATTGCCATAGAACTTTCTAGTGCAGGTCTCATTTGAGTTTCAATAAACCTCCCTAAAGATCCACCTAATTTGTTGTGCTGTGTAAATAAATGGGAAATAGCATATTGGTAATCTGCACCATTACTAACATGATTGTCTATGAATACATCTGGATCAATCACATGAAAAATTTGTGCAAATGAAGCGGCATTTTTAGTGTCTTGTTTTACAAAATCTCTATTTAAATCAAAATTTCTTGCATTTCCTCGAAATCCATATTCTTTTGGTCCATTTTGATTAGCTCTTGAATGTGAATTTCTATTCAGTGATCCACCTATATTGTAGATGGGTATCACCGAAATAATTGTATTTTGATATTTATTTTTGAGGGAATCATTTTGAACAATATCTCTTAGCAACAACATAGAAGCATCAATACCATCAGATTCTCCAGGGTGAATTCCATTATTAATTAACACCCTGTTTTTTGTAGAATTTTTAATAGAATTTAATTGTGTTTTACCATCAGTATTATAAACTATCAAATGCAATGGTAAACCAGCATCTGTTTTCCCCATCTCAAAAAATGAAATTTCCGAATATGATTTGGAAAGTTCTTTATAATAATTAATTACATCAACGTATTCTGGTGTTTCTGTGCCCTCTGACTTTTCAAATTGAGTGATGAAATAATCACTAGATTTTTGTTGATTACAGGAGGCAACAGATATTACAAACAAAAAAATTATTATTTTCTTCATGAATCTAAGAGACAATATTTGAAGAAACACAACTTGGCACTAGACTTGAAATATCTCCTCCATTGATTAAGACCTCTCTGACTATAGAAGATGAAATGTAAGATGTTTTTGCTGCAGTTAATAAAAAAACAGTTTCAATTGGTGCTAAATCTCTGTTTGTATGTGCTATTGCTTTTTCAAACTCAAAGTCTGCAGGGTTTCTTAAACCTCTTATGATATAGTCAATATCATGTTTTTTACATAAATCTACAGTTAAACCCTTATAGGTAATAACCTTCACATTCTTATATTCTTGGAAGCATTCTTCAATAAATTTTTTTCTTTGATCTAGGGAATACATATATTTCTTGTTGGAATTAATTCCAATAGCAATATAAATTTCATCAAACAATGGAATTGCTCTTGAAATAACATCTTCATGACCCAGTGTAATTGGGTCAAATGAACCTGGAAAAACTGCTTTTTTCATGTAGTTTAATTTAGCGCCATTTGAATGGCATTATCAAATAAATCAGTTAAGCTTATTGATGCTTCTTTAGCTTGTTGGGGCAATAAGCTTTCCTCTGTCATTCCTGGAACAGTATTTATTTCTAAAAAATAAGGCTCTCCGTTAACTAATATAAATTCGGAACGTGAAAATCCACTCATATTCAGAACTCGATAGACTTTTCTTGCGGTTTGAATGATTTTATTTTTTTCAAGTTTTGTTATTCTTGCAGGGGTAATTTCTTTAGATTTACCCTCGTACTTGGCTTCATAATCAAAAAAATCATTTTCTGAAACAATTTCGGTTATTGGTAAAACCTCTATCTTTCCCTTATACTCTATAACACTAACGGAAACTTCCTTACCGTCCAAAAACGACTCAATTAAAATTTCTTCATCTTCTTTGCAAGCTTTCATAATGGCTTCCTCTAAGTTTTCTTCACTGTATACTTTGGAAATACCAAAGCTAGAACCAGATCTATTTGGCTTTACAAAACAAGGCAATCCAACTTTTTTAATAATTTTGACTGTATTTATTTCATCTCTTTGATGCATATAATAAGAATTGGCTGTTTGAATTCCATACTCTTTGACAACACTTAAAGTATCTCGTTTATTAAAGGTAAGAGACATCTGATAAAAAGGTGCAGAAGTATGCTTAATTCCTAGCAAATCAAAATAAGCGATTAGTACTCCATTTTCTCCCGGATTACCGTGAATAGCATTAAAAACACAATCAAACTTAACTCGAACACCTTTTTTTTCAAATGAAAAGTCATCTTTGTTAATTTTGTATTCTTTTTTACCTAGTCTCACAAACCATCTATCTTTTAGGATATAAACTTTATACAAAGCATACTTATTAGTATCGAGAGAGTTATAAACTACATCACCACTTTTTAAAGAGATTTGAGCTTCAGAGGAATAACCTCCCATGACAATGGCAATATTTTTTTGCATTTATCTATTGGTTTACACACAAACTTAGTTAAAATTTCGTTGATAGATAAAAGAAATGTCAATTCGATTACTTCTATTTTTACATTACATTTGTCCTAAAATAAAAAAAGAAAAAATGAATTTCTTTAGATTTTTAAAAAGTAAGTCATTCCTCATTCAAATTGCAATTGCTGTTGCAGGGTTATTTATGTTGATATTCATATTAAAATGGTGGCTTGGTTTTACAACAAATCACAAACAAAAAATTCAAGTACCTAACTTAAATAAAATGTCATTAACTGAGGTTGAAACAACATTAAAAGAATTGAATTTAGACTTTTTAGTGATAGATTCAGCTAGTTATAACCCTAACTACCCAAAAAAATCAGTTATTGATCAAACTCCAGAATTTGGAGATTTTGTTAAAGAAAAAAGAAAAATATATTTAACCTTAAACCCAACAAAATATAGAGACGTAACTATTCCTGATATAAATGGACTTTCAAAACGTCAAGCTGTAACTCAATTAGAATCTATCGGATTTAAAATTGGAGAGTTCTCCTACATACCTGATCGTGGAAAAGATGTAGTGCGTGGTTTAAAATTTAAAGGAAGAAAATTAAAGTCTGGAGCTAAATTATCAAAAAATGCAACCATAGATTTAATTTTGGGTGATGGAAAGCTTTAATAAATTATGACGAACAATCAAAACACAGAACTTGAAAATGATGAATTATACGAGCATCATAGAGTCATAGCTACTGATGGACAACTCCCTCTCCGTGTTGATAAATTTTTAATGAATTTTATTGAAAATGCCTCGAGAAACAAACTTCAACAGGCTGCAAAAGCAGGTAATATTTTAGTTAATGACGTCGCTGTAAAAGCAAATCATAAAGTAAAACCAAAAGATGTTGTCAGAATTGTTTTAGCATATCCACCAGCAGAAAACTTATTGGTAGCAGAAAATATTCCTATTGATATAATTTATGAAGATGAAACTATCATGGTTGTAAATAAACCTTCAGGAATGGTTGTTCATCCTGGACACGGAAATTCTAGCGGAACCTTAGTCAATGGACTAATTTATCATGTAGAAAACCTACCCAATAATAGTAACGAAAGACCAGGTTTGGTTCACAGAATTGATAAAGACACTAGTGGATTACTGGTAGTTGCTAAAACTGAATTTGCCATGGCCCATTTATCCAAGCAATTTTTCGATAGAAAAACCAACCGTAAATATATTGCATTAGCTTGGGGGAATATTGAAGAAGATGAGGGAACCATAGAAGGAAATATTGGAAGAAGCTTTAAAAATAGATTGCAAATGGATGTTTTTCCAGACGGTGAATATGGTAAACACGCAGTTACTCATTTTAAAGTTTTGGAACGTCTTACATATGTAACCTTGGTAGAATGCAAATTAGAAACAGGAAGAACTCACCAAATTAGAGCTCATTTTAAACATTTTGGGCACACATTATTTAATGATGAACGCTATGGAGGAAACGATATTTTAAAAGGAACTACCTACACAAAATATAAGCAATTTGTAGAAAACTGTTTTAAGATACTGCCAAGACAAGCGCTTCATGCAAAAACTCTTGGATTTAGACACCCCATTACCAAGGAGATGATGCAATTTGATAGTGAAATTCCGGAAGACATGAGTAAATGTCTTCATAAATGGAAAACGTATACAATTAACTCGAAAGATTAATTTTATATTTTTCTCATATTTCCAAATAAAAGACTATTTGCTTCAAATTATTTGTTAAGTAAAATTTAAATTTCCTCTAAAACTTGACTATCTCTGTTAGTATCTTTATTTTTACTATATAAATATTTAATCAATGAAAATCATAATTTCTCCTGCTAAATCTCTTGATTTTGAGAGTTCTGCCAAAACAACTATGTTCACTCACCCTTCTTTTTTAGAGGCATCTTCTCAAGTTATAAAAGAACTAAAAGGTTTGTCTAAAAACAAACTGAGTGAATTGATGAAGATTTCACCTAATTTAGCAAGCTTAAATTACGAAAGAAATCAAAATTGGAAAACCCCTTTTACTACAAAGAATTCAAAACAAGCAATATACGCTTTCACCGGTGAGGTTTTTAAGGGAATTGAGGTATCTTCACTTGCTGATGATAAAATAAATTTACTTCAAGACAGACTAAGAATTTTATCAGGATTATACGGCTTATTAAAACCTTTAGATTTAATTCAGCCCTATCGGCTAGAAATGGGAACTCGAATTAAAATTGGTCAAGCAGACAATCTCTATAAATTTTGGAATACAACCCTAGCAGAGTCTCTTAATAATGAAATGCATGATGACGAATTACTGATAAACTTAGCTAGTTCAGAATATTTCAAGGCAGTGCCAAAAAAAGTATTAAAAAATCAGATGACAACTCCAATTTTTAAGGAATTAAAAAATGGAGAATATAAAATTGTAATGACCTACGCAAAAAGAGCGCGTGGTTTAATGGTCCGTTATATTTTAGACAACAATGTTAACTCATTAGAGGAACTTAAAGGGTTTAATGTTGAAGGATATGGATTTTCAGAAGCTTTATCTACAGATTCTGAATTTATATTTACTAGGTAGATCTTATTATTTTTTCATCCTACTCATAACCCACACATGGGGTGCTGTCACAGCAAATAAAACAATGAAAATCACTGAATTAAATAAACTTTCACTCAAAAAGTAGTAGGCGCAGACTAGTCCAATAATACTAATCATCCAATAAATTAAGGCGGTTTTCAAATACTCATAAATTGTTTTATAAGAATATACTCCCGATAAAAATTTAGTTTGCTCTATAATTGAAGGTAAACTATGCCATAATACAAAATAGATTGCAAAACCTAAGATTAAGGAGCTTGTTTTAAAAACTAAGTACAATAAAAGTATGTAAAACAATTCTTTAAAAACATTTAATTTATTTTTCACCCCCTTTAAAAACTGAGAGAAATAAAGGCTTAATAAAACAATACAAGAAAAAATAAGAATTCTAAATATCCAAGTCTGAGGAATAATTTCACCCGTTAAGTTTAGCATTATTAATTCTACATCTTTTATATTTTCAATAAAAATCAAAGAAAAGATCAATAAACCATATGATATATACAGGAGAGATTTAAAAATAACTGTTCCGGTAAATTTATTTTCTAAATGTTGCTCACCAAAGTGGTAAGAACTTAAAAAGACAAAACATATGATAGAGTAAAACGGAACTATAATGTAAGTTACTACACACAAAATAATGAGTGACAAATAGAAACCAGTAGATTTTAAGAAATCAATTTTACTGATTTGTTGTTTTTTTAGAATAGTAAAATCATTTGAACCATGAATAATCCCTATCGATAAAACAATTATGTAAGCGATCGAATCCTCTATAATTTGACCAAATTGGATGCTTATCCAAAATAGAAGAAATGTAAAAAAAATCATAAAATCTTGATAATGCACTTTCAAAAGACTGGTTTTTTTCCAAAGTTAATATTTTTTTTGTATTTTCGTTCGGGTTACATTAATAAAACCTAAACAAAACTAATTACTAACAAATCAAATTTTTTATGAATTATTTAAATTTTATGGCAATTTCTGTTCCAACTGATGGTACAGGATTTACGTTCTGGCTTGGAGCCATGGCTATGATGGCAGCATCAGTATTTTTCTTCCTGTCTATGAACAGTGTTGATTCTAAATGGAGAACATCTCTTTTAGTCTCTGGACTAATTACATTTATTGCTGCAGTTCACTACATGTACATGAGAGATGCTCACGCAGCAGGTGACTCTACTACAGTGTTCAGGTATGTAGATTGGATCTTAACAGTACCTCTAATGTGTGTTGAATTTTACTTAATACTAAGAGTTGCTGGAGCAACTAAATCACACATGTGGAAATTAATTGGATTTTCAACCATAATGTTAGTCACAGGATTTTTTGGTGAATCTGGCTGGGATGGCGGAATGTTAAACGCTTCTATGTGGGGATTATTATCTGGTCTAGCTTACTTCTATATAGCTTACGAAGTTTGGTTAGGAAGCCTGAAAAAATTAGCTGTTGAAGCTGGAGGTAACGTGTTAAAAGCTCACAATACCTTATGTTGGTTCCTTCTAGTTGGTTGGGCTATTTATCCATTAGGATATATGGCAGGTACTGATGGATGGTACAACGGAATTGAAAATGTTCTTCCTTCTATGGAAGTTATTTACAACATTGGAGATGCAGTCAACAAAATTGGATTTGGTCTTGTAGTTTACACTCTAGCTGTAAGCAAAGACTAATACTCTTTTAAACAATCATAAAAACCCAAGTAATATAAATTACTTGGGTTTTTTATTTAAATAAAAAAGCAGTTGTATAAAATTAAATGGCAAATAGGGATTATTTATGAAGTTTACAAAACTAAAAATAATACCATAGAAAAATTTATAGGTTGCTAATGAGAATTCATCACTAACGCATTCCAAATGCTACATACACACACCCATATCAAAATAGATAGAATATTAGCAATAATATATATTTTAACTTTTTAAAGGCTACTTATTTTGATGAATTAAGTGTGTCAGAAAAAAATAAAAAGTCAGTTTATTAATATTTTAGGTACTTAAGCCCTATTTATAGAGAAAAAAAAGTAAACAGTAGTTGTTATAAATTATTGAAGTTAAAAAGCATTGAAAATCAGTATTTTAGTGATATTTTAAAAAACACTTCATATTAATTAACAGAAATTTAATATAAGAATAAATTTTAATTTAGTCTAAAATTTTGATTCTTGAGCTAATTCTTTAACAAGTAAATAATAAAAAATCGCTCTGTACTTAACTCTATTAGTTTTACCCATCAGATCAGACACTTTCGATATGGCATCATCCAAATACTCACCATCTTTCAATCTAAGTTTATTGATTAAAAAATTATTTTTCACAGTAAATAGTTCCTTTGGATCGGAAGTTGAAACAGAGGCTGCATCCCTTTTAAAGATTGAAGGACCTAGACCTCTAGTTACTTTATTAAATAATTCGTCTTCATATAACAACCCCATTGAATCCATATTTTTTTTGTAGAAGATAATTTTCTCATCAAATTTACTCATGCTTAATTTTTTTATCAATACTAGCAGTTCAAATATAACCAAAAACAAACTTGTGAAAGTTATGAATTCAGCTAACAAATATTTATTTCTGTCAAAATGTCATCAAAAAAAGAGAGAAGAGTTTAAAAATATGACAAACTTTAATTAATAATCTATTGGCATACAAATTGTTTATATCAAGTAAATAAATTGAAGAATTTAATTATAAATATAAAATTATGAGTAAAATTATTGGAATCGATTTAGGAACAACCAATTCATGTGTTTCAGTAATGGAAGGTAATGAACCTGTTGTAATTCCTAATTCAGAAGGAAAAAGAACTACTCCTTCTATCGTTGCTTTTGTAGAGGGTGGAGAAAGAAAAGTTGGAGACCCAGCAAAACGTCAAGCAGTTACTAATCCAACAAAAACGGTTTATTCAATCAAAAGATTCATGGGAAATAAGTTTTCAGAATCTAATAAAGAAGTTACCAGAGTACCTTACAAAGTAGTTAAAGGTGATAATGACACACCTCGTGTTGATATAGACGGTCGTTTGTATACACCACAAGAAATATCAGCAATGGTGTTACAGAAAATGAAAAAAACTGCAGAAGACTATCTAGGTCAAGATGTTTCTGAAGCTGTGGTAACAGTCCCTGCATATTTTAATGATGCCCAAAGACAAGCCACAAAAGAAGCCGGTGAGATAGCTGGTTTAAAAGTTAGTAGGATTATTAATGAACCAACAGCGGCAGCCTTAGCATATGGTCTAGACAAATCTAATGACGATAAAAAAATTGTTGTATTTGATTTTGGTGGAGGAACTCATGATGTTTCTATACTTGAATTAGGAGACGGAGTTTTTGAGGTATTAGCTACAGACGGAGACACTCATTTAGGTGGAGATGATGTTGATGAAAAAATTATCAACTGGCTAGCAGAAGAATTCAAGGCTGACGAAAATATGGATTTAAGAAAAGATCCAATGGCGTTACAACGTTTAAAAGAAGCTGCTGAAAAAGCGAAGATAGAATTATCAAGCACAACATCTACAGAAATTAATTTACCATACGTTACAGCTACTGCAAGTGGCCCAAAACACTTAGTAAGAACTCTATCGAAAGCAAAGTTTGAGCAATTAATTGATGACCTTGTAAAAAGGACTATCAAACCGTGTCAAACTGCACTAAAAAATGCTGATCTAACCACTTCGGATATAGATGAAATTATTTTAGTAGGAGGTTCTACAAGGATACCGGCTATCCAAGAAGCAGTTGAAAAATTCTTTGGAAAGTCTCCAAGTAAAGGTGTAAATCCAGATGAAGTAGTTTCATTAGGAGCTGCAATACAAGGTGGAGTTTTAACAGGTGAGGTAAAAGATGTTTTATTATTAGATGTTACACCATTATCTTTAGGTATTGAAACAATGGGTAATGTATTTACTAAATTAATTGATGCAAATACTACCATACCAACAAAGAAATCACAAGTATTTTCTACCGCAGTAGACAACCAACCATCTGTTGAAATTCACGTATTGCAAGGTGAAAGAGCAATGGCTGCTGACAATAATACAATTGGTCGTTTCCATTTAGATGGACTACCGCCAGCCGGAAGAGGTATTCCACAGATTGAAGTTACCTTTGATATAGATGCTAACGGAATCATTAAAGTTTCAGCTTTAGATAAAGGAACCAACAAGTCTCACGAAATTAGAATTGAAGCCTCGTCTGGTTTATCAGAGGAAGAAATTGAAAAAATGAAGCAGGATGCTGAAGCTAACGCAGATGCAGACAAATCAGCTAAAGAAACGGTTGAGAAAATAAATGCTGCAGATGGAATGATTTTCCAAACAGAAAAGCAACTGAAAGAATTTGGAGAAAAATTATCTGATGATAAAAAAGGTCCAATTGAAGCTGCTTTAGTAGAGCTAAAAGCTGCACATGAGTCTAAAGACTTAGCGCAAATTGATGCTGCTATGGAAAAGATTAATGAAGCTTGGAAAGTTGCATCCGAAGAAATGTACAAAGCAGAACAAGAAGCTGGAGCAAATCCTGGTGCAGATCAAGGTCAACCAGAATCAGCAACAGAAAGTGATAATGTAGAAGATGTAGATTTCGAAGAAGTTAAATAATTTTCTAAAAATTATATAAATAATAAAACGCAATCATTAATTTGGTTGCGTTTTATTATTTTAAACAAATGTCGATTGATTACTTTCAATAAAAATACCTTTTTCAAAAACACATACTGTGAGTTTCAAGAGGTAAATCATATTGATATCGAAGAAAAAAATTGTTATAAAAGCAAGCATAACAGTCTTTATTTCTATACAAAAGAAGGAGTCTACAGAAAGTCGAACCATTGGGGAAGAGTAGCCTCTTGTAGATGGAAATTGACACCATCTTCATCTTATAAAAATCAACAAAAAGTATTGGCATTTGCAAAATGGAAAGATTTTTATTCGTTAAATGAAACTGAAAAATTATTCTATATTTCAGTAAATTTTGAAACAAAAAAAACAAAAATTAAAATTTCAAAATCAACAAAAAGTCCAAATTTACTTACTTTAAATAAAGCTCAAATAAAAGAAAAACAAATTAAACATCTATTTAAGGATAATAAATGGGCACAATATTTTAATAATAGTAATATTGAGGAACTTAGGTTTAAAATAATTTCTAAACTTATCAATTCAGACGAACCATTACCATTAATTAAACTAAATTTAAGATTGAATTGAATACACTATCAAATTTGGTTTGATAAAGATGATTTAAAAATAAAGAATCTTTACGTAAAAATTGGGAATTTTTTATGCTAGGGATTAAAAAAATCAAAAGATATTTGAATAATTACAAGATAAAATGAAACTATTTTTAATATCCTTTATACTTTTATTTAATGATATTGCTACTCTAACTGCTCAGGAAAATCAACCTCTAACAATTACTTTAGAAATCACAACAACAAAATACAATAAGGGTCATGTACTACTTGCGTTGTATAACTCTAAAGAAAATTACATGAAAGAAATCTTTAGAAGCGCTAAGGTTCCCATAAAAAATCATAAGGCGGAAATTGTTTTTAGTTCATTAGAAAAAGGTGAATATGCTTTTTCCTTTTTTCAAGATTTAAATGAAAATAAAAAAATAGACACTAATTTTTTAGGTATTCCTAAAGAACCCTATGGATTTTCCAATCAAAAAAAAGGGAGATTTGGCCCACCTAAGTTTAAGGAAGTTGCTTTTAAATTAAACAAAAATGAGGTTTTTAAAATAGTCATCGAATAAGGTATCTATTTTTATGATTTATTTAAAATCTTAACAAAGCTATAAATACTTTAAAACCAATAGCTATGGTGTTTTTAATACAAGTATCAGTTATTTTAAGTTAAAATTTTATCTATGAGTTCTTGTTTTGTGTAATTATTATTCCCAAATAACCATCTTAAGGTATTATCTTCCCAAATCTCATGATATTGTTTTTGATCAATAATTGAACGCTCTTTTGCTAAATCTAGGAGTTTTCCAGGGTAAGATGATTGAGCATCACTTTCCATTTCCCCCAAAGGATAGGGATCGTCTAGCCCCATAATTACTTGATTAGACCCTTGCCGCTCTATCATTAATTTTAAAGAATCTGTATCATGTACCAAGGTATCAAAATAAATATTTGGATGACCTACAGCTTTTCTTGGGTGTGTTTTACCTTCAAATAGATCTGGCCTACCATCAAACCCTTGAATTCTTCTTCCTAAATTCATCTGAGCCAATTGTCCACCATGAGCAAAACATGTTCGTATATTAGGAAAACGCTCTTGCATTCCGTTTAATGTGTAAAAATGGTATGCATCACCACATTGAGCCAACATCCAAATTAAATGAAAACGCCAAGAAGTGTTTTCTAATTTTATCATTTTATCACCATCATAGGGATGAATTTCTATTGCTAATTTATACCTATCTGCTAATTCAAAAATTGGATCATTCTCTTTATCAAAAACACATCTCCATTGCCCTATAGAATCCATAAAATGAGTTGGCAAGCATAAAACTTTCAAATCTAACACCTCTACACATCTCTCAATTTCCCATAAAGCACCCTGAATAAAACCAGGATGAACTACAAAACCACAAGTAAATTTTGATGGATAATCTTGTTGTATTTTAGCATTAAAATCATTTTGAAAACGCAGTGCTTTTTTCATTTCCTCTAAACGTAATCCATTACCATAAAGCTGAGAAAGGTTTAGGACTACTGCGTGATCTATTTTGTTTTTTTCCATCCAAAGTAATTTCTCATCAAGAAAAAAACTAGAATCTGTAACAGGTCTTTTCCATCCTTTTTGCAACATATGTTTACGCTCATCATCTACCCAAAAGATTTCCTTTTCTTTCATGAAATTTGGAATTTGCTCAGGATATGGCAGTAAATGCGAATGTCCGTTAATTCTTAATTTTCGCTTCATGATCCCCTCTTTTTTGGAGCTTCCATTTTAGTACCACAATTAGAGCAGGTACACTTTTTATCATCTGAATAATAGGTATTAAATATTTTTGGCATATCTTTTTCAATATTACCTAGTGCAAACTCCTCTCTGTATAGTTGAGAATTACATTGCTCACAATACCATTCTAGAGCATCCATCATTCCTTTAGATCTTGGGTATTCTATAACCAAACCAACCGTATTTTCCTTTCTTTGTGGAGAATGAGGAACTTTTGCTGGTAATAAATAAATATCACCTTGATTAATAGCTACATCTACTTGTTTACCCTGGTCTATTATTTTTAAAACCATATCTCCTTCTACTTGATAAAAAAACTCAGGTGTTTCATTATAATGATAATCTTTTCTTGAATTAGGACCGCCAACTACCATAACAATATATTCTCCATTATCCCAAACACATTTATTCCCAACTGGTGGCTTTAATAAATGTCTATGTTCATTAATCCATTTTTGAAAATTTAAAGGTTGTACAAGTTTACTCATGATTTTTTATTTATTAACTTTATAAAGTTACAAACTTTTTGTTCTACCACCATCCACAGGTAGATTTACACCAGTAATGTAACTGGCAGAAGTACTTGCCAGGAATGTTACTGCATCAGCAGTTTCTTCTGGTTTAGCAAATCGTTTTGCAGGCACATAGCCTTTCATAATTTGAGTCATTTTTTCTAGAGTGGTATTTGCGCCTTTAGCTTTGATACTTATAATCTGATCTAAACGCGCTGTATCTGTAAATCCTGGTAATACATTATTCATGGTTATTCCAAACTCTGCCAATTCACTAGCCATTGTTTTTGACCAATTAGCTACAGCATTTCTAATGGTATTACTAACACCTAAACCCGGTATAGGTTCTTTCACAGAAGTTGAAATAATATTTATAATTCTTCCAAAACACTGTTTTTTCATAAAAGGAACTACAGATTGCACTAATATTTGATTGACTAATACATGCATTTGAAAAGCCGATGAAAACTCATCTATACTAGCATCTATAATAGCTCCACTTTTAGGCCCTCCTGTATTATTGATTAAAATATGAAAACTGTTACGAGTAGATATAACATGCTTTACTTGGTCTGGGTTAGAAAAATCTGCTACTAAATACCCGTGTTTTTGCTGCCCATTTTGAGGAAGTTCTTTTAAAACCTCTTGAAGCATGTTTTTATTTCTAGCAATTAAAGTAACGTTTACACCTTCTTTAGCCAAAGCAATTGCTGTAGCTTTTCCTATGCCTTGAGTACTTCCGCAAACAAGTGCGTTTTTATTTGCAATCCTAATTC
>Ga0213863_10002466_pt1 | contig 13130 bp, 7 predicted proteins | sample PICome_8_FD_160128 | JGI IMG/M metagenome (GOLD analysis project Ga0213863, IMG submission 160128) | Coastal seawater microbial communities near Pivers Island, North Carolina, United States - PICO497 | ecosystem: Environmental > Aquatic > Marine > Coastal | place: USA: North Carolina | collected... | reverse complement strand
AAGGCGCGCGATTCTCCTTCCTTTTGTTATTCAAAAGTTGCATCGTGGTCGTCATCGCGGTGAATGGATCGCGACCGATCGATCGTGGCATATTGAATAAAAGGAAGATTAAAAAAAAAGTGCGGTGAAGGAAAAAGAAGAAATTTAGAAAAACCTCGTTGTTATGAGAGTACTCGCGAAGAGTTTGGACGTTTATATAACAGTGAGCGTGATGACTCATTACAGGAGTTATAATGAAATATACAGTAGTAGCAGTAATAATAATAATATATATACGCGCGAGGGAGGTTAATAGTTGTCACCCTCTCCTCCTCCTCCTCCTCCGATCATGTCTTTGATGTCATCCGGAGGCGGGAGCAAAGAGAATCGACCCCCTTGTTGCGGCTTGTCCGGGCTGAACGAGGAAAGTGCGGCGGGTGGCGGTGCCAAGTTTAATCGATTGCTTTGTTGTTGTTGATGCTGCCCGTAGCCGCCGTAGCCAATTTGACCGAAACTGTTGGTCGCATTTTGTTTGCCCATGGCGATGGCGTTGTGCAGATTTTGCGAATCTCGAACTTCCTTCTCCAACATCTCCTTCGTGCGCTTCAACTGTTCGTTCACTTGGACGTACGCGTTGTAATACCCCAACGATTCTTTTCGAAGCTGCTCCATGTCGTACTCTTGGTTCTTGATGTGATTGAGCAACTTTTGCTTCTCGAGATCTTGTTGATGGTTTTTCTCCACCAGCGATTCGGCTTTTTGCTCGAGCAAGGCGACTTGCCTTTGCAAATCGGCGATGATTTTCTCCAACCTCGCCGCGTTCGTGGCGTATTCGAATGCCTTCTCTCTGTACTCCACGGTCAACGCTTCGTACGCGATGCGAATTTGTGTGAGCTCTTCGCGCATTTGCATTTCGCGTTCTTGGACTTTTTCCAACGTATCGCGAGAGTTCGAGGCGTATTCTTTCGCCATCGCCGCCGCAACCTTGGCGTTGGCGACTTCACGCTCGGCTTCGGACATTTTTGAAATCACCGCTTGGTACTCTCCTCGGCGCGTTTCAATCGTCGACTCTAGCATGGATTGTTTTTCTTGCGCTTGCTTAACTTCCTTCTCGAACATTTTCCTTTGCGCCTCGTGCGCGACGAGCTTTTCCTTGACGCCAACGAGCTCGCGCTCTTTCTCCGCCAAAATCTCCGCTCTCTTTTCCATTTGAGCCGTACGCTCCTCCAGCTGCTTGAACTTTTCCTCGTTGAGTTTATGCTTTTCCGCTTCGACGGCAATTTTTGTCTCGGCTTCGTGCAATCGCTTCAACTTTTCTTCGTTGCGCGAGAGTTCTTCGGACATGTGCTTGGATTTCGATTCGAGCTCGGCGCGTTCCTTCTCCAACGTCGTCAACGCTTGCTTCAACGTCGATTCGGATCGTTCTACTTTTGCTAACTCGTCTTTTGCAAACTCGTACTTCTCCTCGAGGTCTTTCCACGTGTTTACAGTTTCTCTTAACGTTTCCTCGACGGTTTGTAATCTGGTTTGTGCGTTTTGTAACGCATACCCAAGCTCTTTTGATTCCTCGAGTTCGTTCTCAAACGCCGCCTTCTCCTTCTCGAGTTGCTCAACGCGCTGATCCAACAAGGCGCGTTGCTTTTCAATTTCAGATAATCGAGCGGTTTGTGCGTACAGATTTCTCTCGTTTTCACCGTTCGTTTCCGTGAGCTTCGAAAGCTTCGATTCAGAGGTGGAAACCTCCTTTTGAAGTTGGTCACGAGTCTGAGCCAACAACGAATTTTCCTTCTCGAGCTTTACACGCGTAGCGTCGTTCGCCTTCTCGCGCTTTTCCATCTCACCAAACGCCTTTTCGAGTTTAGACTTGGTATCTTCGGCGTTGGAGGCGCGTGCGGATAATTCACGCTCGACAGCTTCGAGCGCCGTGATTCGCGCCTCCATCTTTTTCTTTTCGTTTTCGAGTGAAAGCAATTCTTTCTTCGCCGCCGGCGCATCGCGTTCGAGGAAGGACAGTTTCGTCTCAAGCACCGCCTTCTCTTCCATGGATTTCGCGTACTGGTCTTTCGTCTTGGACAATTCTTCGGCAATTTTCGGATCGACGGTTGGTTTTGATGTTTTCGCCTTTTCGACTTCGAGAGTGGCAATCTCGCGCGATAATCGCGTATTTTCGCTTTGCATGCGTCCAAGCTCCTCTTTCGCGGCTTTATGATCCGCACGCGCAGCGACGGCTTCGTCTTTGAGCTTCTGCATTTCTCTCGTCGAGACTTTTGCCGGTGAATTCGCGATTGTTTCGTTAAGTTCGACCTTGTGCAACGAAATTTTTTCTTCCAAAGATTTCACCTTCGCTTCCAACTTAACCTTCTCCGTGAGTAGTTTCATACGTTCCGTCTCTTGTCGTTCGATCGTCTTCACTTGCTCGTCTGGTGAAGCGATTTTCTCTTGCATCGATCGAATTTTCTTCTCCAATTCTTGCGTTTTTTGCTCCGCGACCTCTAGTTTGAACTTGGCGTTGGACACGTCGCGTTCGCTCGCATTTTTCGCTCGCGCAAGTTCGTCCGAGATTTTGTCCTTCTCCCTCTCCAAAGCTCGACGCACGTCTTCGAGTTCGTTCTTCGCTTTGCGTGTGACGCTCGCAACATCGGATTCGAGTCGAGATATCGTCTTTTCGAGTTGCTTCTTCTCGTTCTCCGCGGATTTACGTAAATCCCGCATGTCGCGCTCGAACGTCTTTGTCGCGTCCTTTTGGCCTTGCTCGCGTGCTTTCGAAGCTTCGTGATCCAAACTCTTGAGCGCTTTGATTTCGTTTGCAAAATCACCTTCGACTTTCTGAATCTCCACTTGATGCGATTTCTTGAGCGCTTCGATCTTGTCGTCCGTGTCTTTGAGTTTCGCCTCATGCGCCTTGGTGATTCGCGCCAGTTCAGCTTCGTATCGCTTCTCGCTTTGCTTGTCCGGAATTTCTACGTATTTAATCACCTCTTCCGCTTTCGTAATCGTTGGAACGTTGTTGTTGTTGTTGCTATTGATACTACTACTCTTCGGTGATGACGATACGTCAGACGCTGGCGGCGAAGATACGGTCTTCTCTTCTTCCTTCGTCGCAGCCGCGACGATGGTCGGCGCAACCGCCGCAGCGCGAAGCTGCGCGATTTCGGCGATATACTTCGTCTCTGACTGTTTCTTTTGGCGCTCAAGCTCGGAGAGCTTGGCAACGAGTTCTTTGTTGAGTTCTGCTCTCGTCCGTTTGATCTCGTCGTCCAAACTCGATTCGATTTTCTTTAACCGGTCGATTTCGTGTTTGTACGTTTTTTCCGCTTCTTTAAACCCGACTGTTTTCGCAGATTCGATATCCTTGGCCATGGATTCCGTTTTCTTCGTGAGTTCAGATTCTTTGTTCTTATACCGTTTAATCTCTTCCGCAAGTAACGAGCGAGCTTCTTTTTGACCTTCCTCGAACGCTTTCATGGAATCAGCGTTGATGTTTTTCATCGATTGAATTTCCTTTCGCATCAGTTCTTGAGCCTCTTTTGATTCCGCTCGCGCTTCTTTGATTTTCGCTTTGTATTCCGCCTTTGCCTCTTCGAGTTCTTGTTTTGCAAGTTTTTTATTTTCTTCGGCTTCTGCTCGCAAAAGTTTTCTCGCTTCCGCCGTGCCTTCATCGATGCGCTTTTTGATGTTCTTGGATTCGTCCGCGAGTGTTTTCTCCTTCTCGGCGAGCGCCTTGCGCTCCATCTCGAAAGCCGCCGCCGCTTCCTTCTCTGCCTCTGACACCTTCTTTTCTGCATCCTCGACTTTTTTCTTCGCTTCTCTGAGAGCTGTCTCCGTCGATGCTTTCAACTCTTTTCGAAGTTGCGACGTTTCTTTCTCCAGCGCCTTCTTGCGACTTTCGACGTCTTTTTCCGCCTTGTCCAAGATTTTCTTCTCGTGCTTCTCGAGTGTCTCCTTCGATATCCCGGTCGGAACTTCGACGAAGTACTCTAACTCGACGATTTTCTCGATAGGTTTCTTCGATTCAAGCGCTTTACGCGCAGATTTCAACTCCTTCTCGAGCTCTTTCACGGCTTTCGTGTTCTCGTTCTTTTGTTTGCGTTCGTTTTCGATGGATTTCTCCAAGTCTTTGATTTTCAACTTCAACTCTTCGTTCTTCTTCTTCACTTCGTCTTTGGTCAAATACACCTCGACGAGTTTCTCCACTTCCACCTCTTTCGGTGCCGTGTCTTGCTTCAACTTTTCGAGTTTTTCAATTTCCGACTTCAACTCCGCTTTACCGAGTTCTTTCGCGCGCTTCAAATCGGATTCGGTAATACCAGTCGGGACTTTCTTCTCGACAATCTTCTCAACAACTTTTTCGACTACTGTTGGCACATCTTTATACACCGGAACTTCAACAATCTTTTCAACAATACGCTCAACAATGACTGGCGGACTCATGGTGCCACTCGCTGCCGGGGAAAGAGTACCCGATCTTTCGTTCATTTGCGCACTGGCGTTTCCAGATTTGGATTTCATAATAGATGACATCGGCGCGTCCACCATCGGGGCCGCGTACTTCGCTGATTTGCTCGCAGGAGTAGTGAAGTTTGAGGTAGAAGACATAGCGGGAGCCGGCGTGGATTGATCGAGTTTCGACATTTTTGAGATTGGCGTGGTCGCCCCCGCACCGCCGCCTTTGACCATTTCGTGTTGATTTGGATCGAATCGAATCGATGCGTGTTTCGGAGAGTACTCACGCGAATGGATACCAGAAAGCACAGCCAAAGCAGACGATTTCGACGATTGGAAGTTCTCACCGAACGCTTCCTTTTCTTCTTCTTCTTGCTTCTTTTGAGCGTCTTTCATTGCGCGTTTCATGGAGGCGAGCATTTGCTCAGCAACTACGCGTTTCGATTCGAGACGACTGGCGTTTTCCGCCGCAACCTGCGCTCTTTCCTCCGCCATTTCCAAGCGTTGCTGCAACGCTTGCGCGGCAATGCCCACGCGATCGTTGCCTTCCGATTGTCGAGCGCGAAGTAATTCGAAAGTTAATCGTTGGACATCCTCGTTCGCGAGCTTCAATTTTTCCTCCATGACGACAAAGTTGACGTTTCGGAAAATGTCCTCTTCGACGAGATCGATGTGATCTTGCACGACAACCTTCGTATCCGCGTGCATCTCTTCGATCGTCTTGCTCAACGACGCAATCTTCTTCCCACTTTTCTCATTCGCTTCCGCTAAATCTTTCGTCAGTTTTTCGATGTTCATCATGGCGTCTTTTTGAACCTCTCGAGAGCTTTCCAACAACTTCTTGTTCGTCGAGTTCTCTTTCGTCAACTCTTCCGTTTCTTTTTCGTACTTCGCGGTTTCTTTTTGCAACAAAACGATCGCATGTTTCGCCTCGGCTAGTTGGGTCGCCTTTTCTAAACCTTCTGAGTGTAAATGGTCTTTGATTTGCTCGTGCATTTTTTTCATCTCCTCCAACGCCTTTGATTTCTCCTCCAAAGACATCGCCAGCTTCTTCTCGCCAGTCGTAAACTCGCCCTTGTGCTTGGAAAAGTTTTCGCGTTCGACTTCTAAACTTTTCTCGGCGGCAAGTTTTGATTGTTCGGCTTTTTCGAGGAACCATTTCAGCTTTTCATTCTCCGCAACAGTCGTTGCCAATCGATCGTCCAGCTTTTTCACGTTCAACGACGCCTCCGAATCTGCGTTTTTAATGAAATCTTTCAACTTGTTCACTTGTTCGTTCAAACCTTTAACAATTTTATTTCTATCGTCCCTTTCGTTGTGAGCGGCTTCCTCTGAAGCGTGAATTCTTGCCTCCAACTCTTTAATCTTCTTCGCGTACCGATCGCTCAACTCGAGAGTGCGTTCCGAGTGTTCTCTTCGTATCTCCGCGACCTCGTTCGCGTGCTTCACTTTCATTTGAGAAATCGCGTTCGGCAACAATTTGATCTCGTCCTCGTTCAACGCCACGTCTTCGCCGTCGTTGTTCTTTACCACGACGACGTTTGCGTTGGCATTTTCATTCGCGTATCTCGTTCTCGCCTCCATCAACATATCGATGTCGTCCCGCATTTTTTCGTTGGCCGAATTCGCGATTTGGTAAAACTTGGACGAGCTCAAATCTTTCGCCGCTTTCCCATTTCGAATATTTCGATCTCTCAAAGCGACTTCTGCCATGCTCGCCATTAATCGTGCGTTCGAGATGTCGTTCGCACGTTGCCTCAGTTGCAAGTTAATCGTTTCAACGACTGATTCGATATCCTCCACGTCCACAAACTCCTTCGGTTTAAACGCTTTATCTTTGAACAACATAATCAACGACGTCCGGCTTTGCATGAATCCAACGCTCGTCACTTTCGGAGCCACGGACTCTAAATCAAACAAAGGAATCTTCAATCGCAACGGTTGCGTTTGTGTCCCGCTCGAGACAGCCGGTAACAACGCGTTGAACAAACCTTCCTCTTCCTTCCCTTCTTCGGCGTCGAAACACACGTACGAAGTGGTCACGTACATCTCCCCGTTCCCGCTCGCTTTCGGTAACAACGCTTTACACTTGATCGGTCCTTTCGTCACTTTCTCCGACGGCGCGAGTTCAAAGAGTTCCCACGCGCCTCCGAGTTCCACGGACGCTTTCGCGAGTTCCGCGGAGAGTTTCGCCCTCGTCTTCCACCCGCGAACCACCGCCTGGACTTTCCTCAACGCTTTAATCATTTGCTGCTCGGCAATAACATCCGATTTGTCGGTGTGTTGCGAGGACAGCATGGAGTGCGATCGACTCGATGTCATCATTCCAGCAGCAGCATTAGTAACATCAGTCTCTGTCGATATCGACGGCATCACGCCTTCAAACGCGCTCACGTCGTCTTCCTTTTTCGTTGTTAAATTCGCGTCCTTTCCCAGATCATCATTTTCAGTCCTCCCCGTGGTGGTCCTTCCTCCGACTGCGGATTTCGACCGCGATTTCGATCGGTTCTTTTTATTTTTCCCCATTATTTTAAATGTTTCTTCGATAAATAACGACAAAACGGGAGCAGCGCGCGCGGATCAAACAACCAGAGAAATTTTGCGCGTTTGCGTTTTTTTTGCGCGTCGTTGTGTGATGCGTTTGGATCTTACGTGTGGCTGAATTTGTCTTGGATTTCCTTTGGTGTGTGAAAGAGATATTTTTGGTGTTGATCCAGCACAGTCCAGAAACGAGACCAAAAAGGAATTTTAAGTGTCAGAGTGTTGGTTCACTCAAACAAAAAAAAAATTTAAGGGCGAGAGACGATTTTTTTTACACAAAAACACACACACCACGTGTTTGTTGTGAGACTACACACACACTTAAACACGCGCGCAGAGAGAGAGAGAGAGAGGCAACGATGATGCTGATGACGGCGCCTACTACTACTACTACTACTTCTACTCCTTCAGATGATGTGCCTCCTCTTTTTCTGCGATGTTTTTAGTGGTAAAAACGTTTTGTTTTGTTTATTGAAGTAAAGAGAGAATTGGAAAATGAGCGAAGAGGAAATCGTTGAGAATCGAACGAAAGGTGTCACCGGAAAGACGGTGCAATTGTTACGCACTCTCGGGGTGACGCGATGGACGCAAATGCAAGAAGACGCGATGGATAAACTCTATCTAGAGGAAAAGGAAAACTCGAAAGATGGATTGATCTGCGCGTCGACCGGGAGTGGGAAGACGTACGCGTTTTTGATGCCGGTGTTGATGCGGTTTTTGTTAAAAAGTGATGATGAAGACAAAGAAGACAAAACCAAAGTGAAAGCGATCGCTGTGTTGCCGACGAGAGAGCTCGCGCAGCAAGTGTTTGAAAAAGCGAAAGGTTTGTTCGAAGAGGCGAACGGTATTAACGTCTGTTTGTGCGTCGGAGGGGTACGCTCGCACGAGAAAGATGCGGAAGATATCATTAAACGAAAACCGAAACTGGTCGTCGGGACGCCCGGGAGGATGTTGGAGTTGAAGAAGCTCAACGTTTTAGACCTGTCGAAAATTGAGGTGCAGATCTTAGACGAAATCGATCGTTTGTTAGATGGCGGGTTTGAGAACGACGTGTTGGACGTTTTGAGGCCACCTGGTTCGTGTCAAACGATATGCGCGACGGCGACGGCGAGAGGGAACTTGCGACGTTTTTTGAACAAGACGTTGGCGTTTGGATATAAAGAGATTGGCGGGAAAGTTACGACGACGGATGAGAATGGGCTTGAAGTGCACAACAGTTCGAGCGAGATTGGTGGGAACGTCGCGCACTGCGCGTATGCAATATCAAAGAGTAATAGCGATAACGAAACGGCGCAGATATACGCGCAAGCTATTTTGACAGCTTTTAAAGGCTTGGTCACGGCTTCTTCTTCTTCTTCTTCGAATTTAGAAAAATCGCAGTGTTTATGTTTCGTTGAGACGAAATCGCTGTGCGACAAGATTGAAGTTGCGTTACAGAAAGAATCGATGGCGGTGAGTACTTTTATTATTGAGCTTATTCGTTTATTTCTTTTTGTTTTCAATGATGATGAAGAGGATGATGATGATGATGCAACAAGAAAAGATGTTCGTGAAGACAACACCTCGTACGTTACTTTACCTTCTCACGAAGATGAACGTTTACAAGACTACAATTCTCTGAAACATTTTTTACTAATTGCATCATGGTTGTTATCATCAACATCATCCTCGATGCGAGCGTGGCGATGACGATATACCATTTTATCACATGTTAGACTGTCGAGACGCTTTTAGACGGGCGTCGATGTGCACAAAAATCATTCCGAGCTACGCGGACCTTTTTCGCGACTTTACACATTTAGGGGATTCGTTTTGAAACGCTCACGTGCCACTTTTTCTTTCGAAAATCTCGTTCGTTCGCGCTCACTCTTGTACGTGTACTGACAAACTGACGTTCTCTTACCACTCAAAAGCAGGGGACGACAAATCAAAAGATTCAAGTTCGCTCCTTACACTCCTCGCTCCCGCAAAACCAACGCGACCTGACTTTACTCGAAGCGCGCAACCGCTCCATCGATATCATCGTTGCCACAGACGTCGCTTCGCGAGGAATCGATCTCCCTGGCGTCGAGCTCGTTATTCATTGCGGTTTCCCGAAGGATTCTGAATCCTACGTTCACCGATCCGGGCGCGCCGGAAGACCTGGATGCAACACTAGAGGCTGTGCTTTGATTTTACACTCGCCCGAGGACGGCGGCAAAGTCAGCGCGTTCATTGAAGCCGAGACGAACGTGCGAGTAAAACGCTTAACGAATGTTCGCGAAGCCTGCGCGTTCATCGTCGAGGATAATCGGGAGAAATCAGACGCGTCGATCAAAGAAGAGCGAATAGAGAAGGAAAAGAAAGAGCGATTAGGGGAGAATATCTTAATCGCGCAACGATTTCAAATGTTGGACGAGGAGTTGGACGGACTGCAGAGCTCCATGAAAGGCGGGACGAAGACGAAGAGGAAAGGAGGAAAGAGATGAGCGAGAGGAAGAAAAACGTACGTTAGCATGAATAGTTCGTAGCAATTTTAGCCTTTGTATCATTATAATAAGAAGCACGCGTCCCAGTCGCGTGGAAATGACGCGAACGAGAGATGAACATTTTTCTCCTCTTCGCTCTTTGTCTTCATAAATAAAAGAAGACGAACACGATGCCAACAAAAGAGAAAAACGAATTCATAACCAAAATCGAGCGGTTCGTGCGAGATGAACTGCGAAACCACGACGGATCTCACGACTTTTGGCACATTCATCGAGTGCGTAACAACGCTTTATCGTTAGCAAAACTCGAAGGCATCACTTCCGAGGAGGATTTGACCATCGTCGAAGTCGCTTCTCTGTTACACGACGTGCGAGATTGGAAGTACGCAGAAGAACAAAGAGGGAGTTTCGAGGATGTCGTCGAGGACGTTTTAAAAGAATACGAGCACAAAAAGACAGTCGTGGATATAGTAAACAATATTGGGTTCAAAGAAGAGTTGTCTTCGACCGCCTCTGCATCCACGCAAGGCGATACTTCTCGTATTAGGGGTGACATAAAATTCAAAATCGTGAGCGATGCGGACAGACTCGACGCCATCGGGGCGATTGGTATAGGACGGACATTCTGTTTCGGAGGCGCTAAGAAAAATCCAATGCACGATCCGGGTGTTCCACCGAACGTAGGTTTGACGAGAGAGGAGTATCAAGCGGCACACAATCCAGGGATGATAAATACGACCATCAATCACTTTCACGAAAAACTTCTAAAACTAAAAGATATGATGAAAACGGAGAGCGGTACGAAGATGGCGTTGAAAAGACACGAGGTCATGGAGAGGTTTCTGAAAGATTTTCACGACGAGTGGGAAGGACTGTAATTGCTCGGGTGTGTATTTATCTACGAGCGCGCTTATATGTACCTAATATGTGTAAATTACTATCACCTACTGCGGCTATCTAAAAACTAATACAGCGACTTCCCCGACGCGATGTTTTTCGTGCGTACTTTCAAATAGTATTTCGTAAACACGTTATGTTTCTCTGAATACACAGGGATGTATAACGTTCGCGCGAGGAAATCGGTCGATTTTGAGTTATCAAGAAACGGTAAACTTCTGACCACATCCCAACCGTAATCGTTCGGCTCTGCTTTGAAATATTTTTGACTGTCGTTTGTTTCGTCGGTTTCGACGAGGAAATCGCACGGCGAAGACGCGTTTGGAAAGAACCACTGGTTTACATGCGCTTGATTCTTATCGTTCAAACCTACGGGTGCACCCGCGGTACCTTTGCCGGCGGCACTTTCGAAATACATCGGTAGTGCGCCGTTAAATGCGCCTTTAATGAACCGTATTCGGTACTTTTCATTCGGTAAATGAAAATGCGAAGGAAATCGGTACCACTCGTCGCCGACGCATACGTTAATATCGTCGCTTGGCCTTTTATCCGGGAGCCACTCTAAAGGGTTCACAGGTAACGAGGCGTATACTTCAATCGGCGCACCGTAATACGTAATTAATGCAAACGTCCTCGATGCCGATAGCACTATGAACAACATCAACGATAAAACGCCGAGTAAAGCCCCGAGGAGCGAAAACGCTCGTTGCGACGATTTAATAAACTGCCCAATTTTAGCGCGCTTAATGACGCGTGAAAAGGTTTTGAACGTATCGAATATCGCAGCAACAGTTATACCAGTCGATAACGCTAAAGGACCGTAGACGATGTACAAAAACCGTTCCTCTTTATGCGGCATCAAAGAGAAAAATACCAACGCGACGTGAAATGGCAACGCGCAAAATAAGAGCGCCAACCAAGGCACTTTCCTTCTTTTACTCGTGGAAGAAGAAGCCTTTGTTTTCTTCTGCTTCGCCTCTAAAATACATTGAAACGCGTGCGAAAACAACGCCATTATCGGCGCCACGAACGCCAACGGAAACGCGACGTTGAAATGCAACGCTAAATTCCGCAAATAAAACGACCAATTCTCCGTCCCGTACAGCTCGGAGCCTCCGGAACCTCGAACGTTGTACTTCACGATGTTCACTAACGAACTCGTCCATTCCATTTTGAGTATTCCGTTCGAGAAACCACCGTAAAAGAACGTATCGCACAAAGTGGACAAACAAAATAACACCACTGCCGGTAAAACGATCGCTTTCGCCGTCCTCCACGCGCTCACCATCCACATCGACAACGCGCCAATCGGCACGCACGCTACACCCGCGAAGGGCCATCCGAGTAAAACGCCAACGACGCACCACATGCACGCCCTCTCCATCGCCCTCGACTCAATCACCAACGTTTCCTCGACGACGACATCGTCGCCATCCTCTTCCTCGTCGTCTGAAACCTTCTCTTTTTTCTTCTTCTTCTTCACCTCCTCCTTCGCGATGCACTCCCCGAACTCGTCTCGCGTCGCTCGAAAGTTCGCGTACTCGATTGAACTCGCCACCGCTCGAGTCACGCACATCATGGCAAAACTGTTCGGCAACATCGCCGTCGATGAGACGTACGCTCCGGTGGCAAAACTGAGCACTAAAAGTACCGTCGCTCCGATTTTCGGTTCAATCTTCAAACACTCCTCGACGAGAAAACAGTCGCCTCGTGCGCTCAATATCGCTAACAGCACGCGAATCGCGTAAAACGCAACCTCCTTGCCACCACCGCAGCCGAGTAAAAACCGAACGGGTAATCCAATCCACGCGTGTAACAAGACGTACAAATACGATCGCAACTTGTATTTTCCGGAAAGCTCCCACGATTGCAGACCGATATCGCACAGGAGGAAATGTACCGGTTCGATGGTTTGGAAGGTCTCGTCGCAATCGTGGATGAGATTGTGAAACGCAGAGGAAACGCGAAAGGTTAAGAGTACGAGGAACAAACGCGAATGCGACGAAACTTTGTTCTCGTTCTTCTCGTTTGCATCTTTTCTCGTCGTCCTCGTTTTGAGTTTAGTAGTAGAGGACATTATTTGAACGCGTTCGTGCGTCGCGAAAATGTGAGCAACATCCACTGAAAAAGGGATAAAATGGAAACCAAATCTTCACTCGTTCGAGCGCGTAACGAAGCTTAATAAACACACACGAATAAGAAGATAAAATGAGCGAACCGTCGTTCGAAGCGGCCGTGCGCACGTTGGAGGACATGTTCCCAGATTTAGATCCGATCGTGGTCCGTTCAGTTCTGGACGCCAAAGACGGGGACATGAACGAAACGACGACGAAATTATTAGCGATGAGTCGAAGCAAACGAGGCGGAGCGGAACCGTCGAGAGGAGGAGGAGGAAACGGGTACGGGGACGCGCCGAGGAGCGAAAGCATGGGAGGAGGAGGACTAGGAGGAGGGATAGACGTAGGAGGTGGGGAGGAGATTAATCCGTACTCGAGAGATGCCAGGTAAGGTTTAGGAATGCGCATCATCATCGCGCGTTCATTTCTCTCATCATCATCTCTCTCGTTCTTTTTACGCGAAGCGCGCGCGATCGATGTTCGCATAAAAAGGAACGAGACGCGAACGGTTTTCGAACCGTTCGTCCACTTCTTCGCGTTCGAAAAGTGTTCTCACGTGCAAATTATCGCACATCGACCGCGTTTTCGCGACAGAGAACGTGATAAACCGAGCGGATGTGTGCGTTCGCGCGCATCGTTTCAATCGCTCGCTTTCGTGCTTCGTTTTCTTCCCCTCGGGGGGGGG
>Ga0213863_10002463_pt1 | contig 13138 bp, 10 predicted proteins | sample PICome_8_FD_160128 | JGI IMG/M metagenome (GOLD analysis project Ga0213863, IMG submission 160128) | Coastal seawater microbial communities near Pivers Island, North Carolina, United States - PICO497 | ecosystem: Environmental > Aquatic > Marine > Coastal | place: USA: North Carolina... | reverse complement strand
TTGGCATACTTGGAGCGCTGCTCGGCGATGAAGGACTCGGCATGCTCGGAGAACTGCTCGGAGACGATGAGCTGGGCGGACTTGGCGGCATGGGCGGCATCCGTGACTGGTTGCTGCTGCAACCCGCAAGAAAAAAAGCGATGAAAGCGTAGAGGCGTATGGCTCGCATGGGATGAGTCCAAAGGATTTGCTTGATCTTGGTAAATTAAAGCTGAATTTAAGCTGAATTACGATGGTTGACGTACTTTTGGATGACCCCCGGGGTTTGGAAGAAGGCAGTCGTTCGGTGTTTCGAGGCAGCGGTCCGATAGATCGGTTGATTTGTCCAATCGCAGTGACTAAATTGTTTTTTCTAATTGCTTTTTTTTGAGCACACGAATTTTTCGGGAGTTGAAGCCGTTAAACATGGGAGGGCAGAGCGCCCAATTCGAAAGGCCGTCATGAATCCCTTTTATCTTTGGGCTCGGAACGGTCAGTCCAGATGCGAGAACAGCAGCATGCGAAAAGATCAGCGTCAGGGAAAGTACGCAGAGGGTGTCGTGAAGCCCTTCGGCTCGGCTATTTTTGTGACCCTGACGGCGGGTTTGGCTTGTCTGTTACTGGTGAGCGGGTGCAGCCATTCGATTACCGTTGAAGGTCGTGTTCCCACTCCTCTGATAGAAGCGCTACCCCTCAGCATTGGGGTGATCACACAGCCTTCATTTAACAGTTATGTACACAACGAGGAGCTGCCTCGTGGAGGAGGCAGTTGGCGGATCGACGTGGGTCAGCTGAATCAAAGATTTTTTAGTACCTTGTTCGACGCAATGTTCCTAACGGCTGTCGATGCAGAGCTTGAGGCTTGTCGAGGGTCCGAGGCGCCTGTTCCTAGCCCTGACTGCCCTAACGGCTTTGTGCAAGTTGACCTCGTTGAATACGCTTTTTTGACGCCTGCGCTCTCGGGTTTGAATTTCTTTTCAGTGTCGGTCAAGTACCAGCTCACGTTATTTGGTGCTGACGCCCAGCCCCTTGGGGATTGGATCGTCACGGGTTATGGAAAGAGTGAGAGTCGCGCTTTTCAGGCCAATAAGGCGCTCAACCAAGCATCGGTAGAAGCCATTCGCGATGCGGGAGCAAGAATAGCGATTGAATGGCCGAAGCAAGCCTACGTCTCGGAGTGGATCGATCAATACATTTTGGATAGAGATGGCAGGCCAGTGATGTAATGCCAGTGATGTAATGAGGGGTAAGCTTTAGACGCTCTGACTGTCGAGTGGCTTCAGGCTCGACGCGAGCACGCGGCAGCCACCAAAGGACCTCGCTCAGCGTCAGCTTGGTTGAGTTGGGTCGATTAGAAGCGTGATGAGTAGAAGCGTGAAAGAAGCGTGAAAGAAGTGTGAATGAAGGGTGAAAGAAGCGTCAGTGTTCGAGCGCTGTTGGAAAAATCAATCCAGATTCGCCGCTGACAAGCCGTTTAACGAGCCGAGACCAAAATGCCCATGAATCCCAAAGACAAAAGCCTCTTCAAAATCGCGGGACCAAGCACGAGCATCCGCGTTGCGACCTATGCTGCGCTTCTGATGCTGCTGCTATCAGGGTGCGCGACGACACGGATCGAGGAATCCCGAAGCTCGACGACTCAGTTGGCTGCAGGAGAAGCGATGGTGATCTTGGGGAGGGCAACGTATAACGATCGAGAGACAGAGGAGAGCTTTACAGATTGTCTCGAGGATATCCTGAGCCAAGGGAGCAACCCAATCCGGCTTGTTGGACAGAAAAAATTTAAGAATGATCTTTATCCTTGGTTCGAGCCTCGCACAGCGCCAGGCAATGCCGGCGACCTTGGGCGCTTGTTTAGTGAGCCCGGTGTTCGAGACCGGATTAGAGCGTCGAAAATTCGCTATTTGGCTTGGATAGAAGGGGATACGGTGACGATTGATAGTGGTGGCTCTATGAGCTGTGCGGTAAGCACCTTTGGTGGTGGCTGCTTTGGTATGAGTTTTTGGGAACAAGATGCGTCATATGAGGCATCCGTTTGGGATCTAGAGACCCTAGACGCCTCCGGACAGATCAGCGCAGATGCGAACGGGACGAGTTATTTGGCCGGGTTGGTGGTACCGATTCCAATTTTGGCAAGACCAGGAAACGCGGCTTGCAAGGGACTTGCGAACCAGCTGAGGAGTTTCGTAGGGGGCGAGTAATAAAAGTGCCTGGGGCCGGAGGCGTCGGTTAGGGCTGGGAAGGTAGGAGTTCTTGGGCTGATGGTTGAGCTGCGGATGGATCAGCGGCAGGGGGAGATTCTGACAGGGGGGCAATGCGGGTGAAAGCCTGGCGATAGGTGGTCTCAAAAGGGACAGCGACGCCGTCGACGAGGGCGGGGCGATAGCGACTACTGTGAATGGCAGAGCGGGCCCAGCGCGCTTCTTCACTGGGGACATTGCGATCGGTGATGCGGATACGCTTAGGTTTGCCCATGTTTGAAATGGTAAAACTGAAATCCACGTAGTAATCGACGTCCGCGGGATATTTCGCCTCGTTGACGGGCGCGAAGTAAAGTGCGGCATAAGCCTCTGGCCAGAGCAGTGCGGGTTGCGTCGGCAAGGGGCCCGTATCGATAGCACCTGCGATGTCAAGCGAGGGAGAAGGGCTCTTGGATGGATCGGCGGTTGCTGTCGAAATAGCTGTCGGGGCTGTCGTGCCGGAAGAAAGGCCAGGCGCTTCATGGCTGGTGGTGACCGCAGCGCTTGTTTTTAGCGACCAGCCTGAGGCATAGGCCGAGATCGCTTTTCGGTTTCCTGTTAATACGTAGCCGTCGGCAAGGTTGAACCAAGCGGCTGCCAGCCGATCAGGGCTCGGTGTGGGTTGGAGTCGCAAGATGTCGAGGGCTCGCTCGAGCGCCCGTTCCTGTTGGCGGTTGTGATTTCCACGCCAATAATAAATATCCGCTTGAGTTTCTAAAGTGTCCACCAATGCTAGGGTTTGGGGTCCAAAATTGGCCTCTATAGATCGTAGGTTCTCATCGAGCAGAGTGATGGCCTCGGCAAAAAGGGTTTGCCTCAATGCACGCTGGAGCTCGTCAGATAGGGGCGAAATCATTTTGCCCCGTTGTGCCAAATACTTTGCGATTCCGTCTTTGACCTTCGTCAGTTCTGGCGAGCCTTCTTCATAGGTATTGCGAGCGATCCGAAGAATGTAGCGTTGCGCCGTGTCCGCTGCGGTGAAATCTTGCTCTGCGAGATAGACCCGGGTCAACCAGTTCAGGTTTTTGGCTTGGTTCGCAGAATAAATGCCGTCTTCCCGGTGTTGTATGTGCTGACTCCATCGAAAGTGGTTTTCAGCCACCTCGAAATCCTCTTGAAGAAATGCATTAATGCCGATGGCAGTGACCAGGGTCGCAATTGCTGGATCAAATTGGTGTCGATCTGTCATCAGCATTTCGAGGGACTCATCCAGAGTTAATCTTCCTCCAATGAGATCTCCTGAGTAGGTCTGCAGGACACCTGCATTGGACAGGAGTTGACCCTGCTCAGTGGCGTTAACATCTTCATCGATACTGAGTCGCTCGATGAGGTCATTGGCAAGGACCGCTGCAGCTTGTTGAGATAAAGGCTCAGAACTTGGTCCAGGCATCGGTTTGAACGCCTGCCACTGGGAGAATGAAGTCGATGGGTAGAGATGATCTAGGATCAAGGTCGGATTAATACCACTGGTTTGACCCATCGCGAAATTTGGAGCAATGACCGCGGTAATCAACAGCCATGTTCTAAAACTGAAAGTCACAGGTTAGGCCTCCCCTTGGAGTGGAAAACTCTGAACGAGTCTAAAATCTTCACGCAGGATGGGCTTGCCATTCCTGAGCTCGGGTTGAAAGCGAACCGCTTTCAGCGTATCCCGCATCAGTTCTTTGATCTGTCGGTCGTAAGGACCCTCGAACCTGATGTTTCGTACCCGGCCTTCGGGTGTGATCGCGAAGACCATGACGATTTCGAGGCTTTCAAGATTTGCCTTTTTCAAATATTTTGCAGGCAATATCTGTCTTAAATCTTTTTCTCGGAAGCGCAAAGGGTGCCCGGTGAGCGCATGGAACTCACGATTGGCGCCAAGTTCGGATTGCTCAGGACGTTCGATCGGCAGAAATTCGTCGGAGCTGCTAATTGTGACGGTCTGCGGACCCCGATTCCACAGAGCATCATTCATGCGAGGGTCCGAGCCCATGCCCCGCAATTGCAGGAGCTGCTCGATTTGCCGCCTCTCTATCTGACTCAGCTCACGATTGGGGTCTCTGTGCATTATGCGTCGTTTGCCGGCAATTATTCTGGGTGGCGCGTTTTGGGAGGACGCAACGGCTTTAAGAATAGATGCGGCTTCGATGTTATGACCGCTGACGATCAGCAGTTGAATGGCTGCTTGCCTGAACTGCTGCAGGCTGTCCTCTGGCAACCCAGAATGCTCTGCTTGCTCGACCGTTGCCATGATTTCTTTTGGAGAGCAACAATGTCGTGTAAATCGAGCGATATCGAGTCTGAGCAGGGCGCGTTCCGGAATGAAGTTGGCGCCTGTGAAATCGTCTGCCTCTGAAGGTTCAAGCAGTGCTGCGGCGCGCTCGAATTGACCAGACTGTAGATACCAGTTCGCGAGCGCAATGTCCGCTTGAATCATACTTGCGGGTAGGGTGGTTTTTTGGGCAACAAAGTGATTGAACTCAAATAACTGGTTGGCTTTTTGATAGTTTTCGGATTGGATAGAAAGTGTGGCTAGACCTTCAACAATCGGTTGTTGCTTAGCAGTTGTAACACCGAATTCTCGATGCAACTGGTACTGAGCGCGGAGTAGATAATCTTCGGCATCAGCCCACGCATTGCGCTCGCGCGCCGCGGCGCCGAGTGCTTGGAGCGTATCGACGTCGCGGCTTTCTTGGCTGCTATTAGCAGTGTGTGCTGGGAGCCCAGCCTTCGAGCCGTGATGTAATCCCAGTGTACCGAGGATCAAGGACATGAATAAAAGACAAGCCTTAAGGGCCGCTGCCCATTTTCGCGGGGGTAGTCCATAGAAAAAATGCTTTCGTAAATCTATCCAGCGCATAAATGTTTTGAATAGCCAAATTGATGGGATCAGTCTAGGTTTAAACGAACCTTATTGGCAATTCGTTCAGTTGATTTTCAGGATTGCTGTTGAATAATGGGATTTTGAGCGATCTTTAGGCTTGGTGGGCCCGATTGGCAGGGCCACAGGGTGTTCATAAGGCGCTGTAACCCTCGCTAAGCGCGACTAGGTCACTGCTGAAGGAATGAGTATGCGGTTGAAAGTGTCAATATTTTTGTTGGTCATGTTATCGATCGCCTCCCAGTCGGGATGGAGCCTGTCTTTAGAAAAAGAGATCGAGAAAGGCCGACTTGAGCATCAAAAAGTGATTGCCCAATTCGGCATCTATCGGGACGCTAAATTACAGGATTACGTCAATCAGGTGGGTCAACGGATTGCGAAGGAGAGCACTCGGACAGAACTGACGTACACCTTTACCTTATTGAACGACGACATGATCAATGCCTTTGCGCTGCCAGGGGGGTATGTCTACATCACTCGAGGGATGTTGCTGCATCTTGGCTCAGAGTCAGAGCTTGCGGCAGTGCTTGGCCACGAGATCGCGCATATCACAGAGAAACATGGTATCCGCCGACAAAGGCGTAACACGTTACAAAATGTGGCTTCGATGGGTGCGGCGATGCTGACGGGACAGCGAGGCGTTGCAGAACTGGGGCAGGTGCTCGGTGGTGTGCTGATTACCGGCTATAGCCGTGAATTCGAGCTTGAGGCTGACGAAGTAGGCGCATCTTTTATGGCCAAAGCTGGTTATTCCCCGACGGCGATGCTTAAAACCATAGAAATCCTCAAGAACAAAGACCGCGTTGAAATCCAGCAGGCAAAATTAGAAAAACGTCCGCCGAGGGTGTACCACGGCTTTCTTTCCACTCATCCCGATAACGATACGCGGTATAAAGAGGCCGTCGAGAAATCAAACGCTTTGTTGGTCGACTATAGCGATTTTATTCAGACCGACGAGTTTTTGCAGCAACTCAATGGATTGGCGTACGGCCCAACCCGGCAAACCGGGGTGATACGCGACAATCGTTTCTATCATGGCGGGCTCGGGATTACCTTTGCCTTACCCAGTGGCTGGCGACAGAATCAGGTCAAAAACGGTGTGCAATTTGTTTCCCAGACTGGAGACGCGGCTTTTGAGTTGATGACCAAGCGCCTCAAGGTTAAAACGTCGCCAGAGCTGATGGCTCGGGAACAGCTCGGGTTTTCGATTCGTGAGGGCAGAGCAATGACGATCGATGGTTTGCCCGCCTTTATCGGCATCGCAGATCGTGCTGATACAGTGTTTGGCGTTCGGCCCGTTCGGCTGATTATTTTGTTCGACGAGCGTCGTCGTATCGCCTATATCGGCCAGGGTTCGGGTCGCTTTGATTTAAAGAAACTGGCGAGCGACAGTGATTTTATCAAAATTGGATTTAGCCTCGCACGCATGAAACGCGATGAATTTGCCAATGCAAAACCCTTAAAAGTGCAGGTCGTGCGCGCCGAAAGTGACACAACGATTGCGCAGTTGGCCGCATCCTCGGATCTTCCCAACTATGCAGAAGACCAGCTAAGGGTGATCAACGGACTCTATCCAAATGGCGAGCCCAGGGAAGGACAGCTGATCAAAATTATTGATTGAGATTAAAGTGCCAAATCTAGGAGTCGTGCGTGGGAGTCCAGTTGCTCCTCGTTTGAGACACCTTTGATTCGACCTCGCGCAACCAGATAGTTCATGCCCAATTCATCCTTATAACGCGTCAACTGATCTTTGACGGCCTGTGGTGTGCCGACTAGGAATGGTGGGTCGTTGCGCGGTTGCTCGGTGGATCGTTGTTGGTGCTCGAGGCTGAGCTGCGCGCTTACCGCATCGGCCCGACCAACATCGTGGGTGATAAAAATGGTTCGCATAATGGGTACGCAGTCTGGGATCACGTTTTGGGTCTCTGAGAGCGCAGCGTGGTAGATTTCCAGATTTTGCTTTAGCTCACCGAAACTCTCCATTGGCGAGGCGAGATATGGACAGCCAAAAGCCGCCGCCTGCTTGAGCGCCAAGGGACCAAAAGCCGCAATCCAAATTCGTGGATAGGGGGATTGATGAGGCGCTGGTGACACATAGATGTTGCGCTCATTGCTGTTCCCAAGAGTCTCGCCCTGCCAGAGCGCGATCATGCGATTAAGCGCTGCTTTAAAGAGGGTTCTTTTTTGTTTTGGGTCAACGCCAAATACTTCGAACAGATCATTGCTGAAGCCTCGACCAAGGCCCAGGATCAGTCTTCCGCCGCAGAGCTGATCAAGGGTTGCAACTTCTTCGGCAACGCTGACTGGATGACGAATCGGTAACACCAGAGAAGTCGTTCCCAAATCAATGGTTTGTGTTCTGCTTGCTGCGCCTGCAAGTAAGATCAGCGGCGCACTCAAAGCGGCGGGGCCCGCAAAGTGATTTTCGGGTAGCCAAAATCCCGAGAATCCCATCCGTTCAGCGATAACCGCCTGCTCGGGCACTTGGGCGAGTGCTTCAGTTCGGTTGAGGTCCCAGGCGGTTACTGCGATTTTCAAAGATTCACCGTTGTCGGAGTGACTTAAAGCATTCGATGCCAAGGGTACCTTGGTGCTCTTGTGAAAACCACTACAGCTTGTGGCAGAATACGGTCCTCGGAATCTGGAGCCTATCATGAACCCCAATACACCTGTCTTAGTAGGCGTAAGCCAAATTCTTCAGCGTTTTGACGATGTCTCGGAAGCCAAAGAACCGCTGCTTTTGATGCTCGACGCGGCTCGGGCTGCGGTGGAGGATGCCGAAGCGGTTGAGCTAATGGCCCAAATCGACAGTGTGCGGGTTGTGCGAGGTCGATGGCGGTACAAGCAGCCAGCGGGCTATTTGGCCGAACAACTCGGCGTACCGAGCGCGGAGCGGGTCGGCACGCCTTTTGGCGGTAACTCGGTACAGGCTCTGGTAAACCAGACCGCCCAAGATATTTTGCAGGGTCTAAATCATGTGGTGTTGCTCGCGGGTGCCGAGACGGGCAATGCACAGGCGAAACTGGCCAAGCAAGGTCAAGAGATGGAGTACCTCGAAACGGCAGGTGCCTACGACAAGATGCTTGATGAAGAAGTACCGATGTCTTGCGATGCGGAGGTTGCCAGAGGTGTCTTAGCGCCAATTCAAATGTATCCAATTTTTGAAAATGCCGTCCGATATGCGCGGGGAGAATCCATCCAAGCTCATCGCGCGAGGGTATCGAAGCTTTGGAGTGGCTTCAGTGCGGTTGCGCAAAATAACCCCAGTGCTTGGATTCAACAAGCAATGTCAGCCGAGGATATCGCCACGCCATCAGCGCGCAATCGCATGGTCAGTTTTCCTTATCCCAAGCTCATGAACTCAAATAATGCGGTAGATATGGGTGCGGCGCTCATCATGATGAGCGTCGAGAGAGCGCAAGCATTAGGCGTGCCCCAGGCAAAGTGGGTGTATCCATGGTCTGGCGCGAATGCTCACGATACCTATGCGGTTTCCAATCGCGATAACCTGCATTCGTCCCCCGCGATTCGATTGGCGGGCCGTAAAGCGCTGGCGCTTGCGGGCGTGGAGGTGGCTGACCTCGATCGCGTAGATGTGTACAGCTGTTTTCCCTCGGCCGTACAGATTGCAGCCAAGGAGCTTGGTCTAGATGAAAGTCAACCCTTGACGATTACCGGTGGTCTGACATTCGGTGGCGGGCCTTTGAATAACTATGTCATGCACAGCATTGCTCGAATGGTGGAGCTCAGTCGCCTGAATCCCTCGGAAATCGGTTTGATTACGGCGAACGGGGGATATCTGACAAAGCACTCTTTTGGCGTGTATAGCGCTACCGCACCGGCTAAGGATTTTGCGTTTGAAGACGTTCAAGACGAGGTCGACGCCTTGCCTACGAAGACGGTTCTTGATGCCTATGCCGGCAAGGCAACGGTTGAGTCTTACACCATTATGTATGGTGCTCAGGGGCCCAGCGTTGGACATTTGGTTTGTCTGACGGATCAAGGTGACCGGGTTTGGGCCAACGTTGAAGATCCTCTTGTTCTTGCGGAGATGGTCGAGCGTGAGAATTGCGGCTTGCAGGTTGAGGTTTCCGCGGAGGGCCTTGCAAATTTCTGTTGAAATGAATCCTTTTCTTAAAAAAATGGGATATGGACCTGAAGACAGAGTCCTCATTACCCATATCGACGACATGGGATTTTGCCATGCGGCGAACCAAGCGTCTTTGCAATGCTTGACCGAGGGTTCGGCGACTTGCGCTTCGATTTTGGTTAATGCCCCGTGGTTTCAAGAGGCCGCAATGATGTCGGCTGCCCACCCTGAGCTCGACCTGGGGGTGCATCTGACGCTCACGGCCGAGTATCCTACGTTCCGTTGGCCCGCGCTCAGTACCCGTGATCCGGCCTCTGGTCTTCTGGATGCGAGTGGTTACTTGTGGGCAACGCGTGAGGATGCCATTCGTCATGTGAAGGTCGATGCAGCAGAGGCGGAAATGCGCGCTCAGATTGATCGGGCACTTGAAGCGGGCATTGATGTGACGCACATCGACACACATATGGGCTCGGTGGTGCATCCTAAGTTCCTAGCGCGCTATCTTGGGTTGGCGGCTGAGTATCAGATACCGGCTTTTTTACCCAGAATCACCCGTGACCGGCTGGAGAGTTTGGGTGAAGGAGAGATGGCAGAGGGTTACTTGGAGATTTTAGAGATGGTTCAGCAGGAGAAAAACCCAACGCTGGATGATATTCTGATTGAAACGATGGTCCCTTTGAACGAGAAATCGGCGTTTTATAAAAATCTCATCAGCAAAGTAGCGCCCGGTTTAACCCATTTGCTCTTTCATCCTGCTGTTGACGGAGAAGAGCTGGCCGCCATCGCCGACACGCACGCTTCTCGACATGCTGATTTTGTGGCATTTTCCGATCAACGGCTCAGAGACTTTGCCCTGGCGCAGGGAATTCATCTCATTGGTTATCGAGAACTTAAAGAACAACTACGAGCTGGGGATTAGTCGCTTTTCCCGGCTTGAGCTCCGATGAACCCTATTTTGACGCGCTTCTCGATTCATCATCCATAATAGCGACAGACGCTTAGTCGATTGAGGAAAGCGATGTCCTTGGCGAAAGATCCCTATCTTGAGCACCGTCAGAAGTGGTTGAGGTTTTCCCCCACTGAGCTTGATTCAATTTTGGTTCAGCAGCGACTACAAGCTCTGGGCAGTGAGGTCGAATGGCCCAATCCCCACCTTGAACCTATGGTTGGGCAACGGATTAAAACCACTGCAAGGCGCTCAGCAGTCGCGATCATCCTGCGTGATCAGCCTGATTTCCCCCTGTTGCTGACCCGGCGCAGTTTTAAAATCCGTTTTGGCGGACAGTGGTGCTTTCCTGGCGGCCGCGAGGCAGTTTCCGATGACTCGCTGCGGGATGCGGCGGTGCGTGAAACCGAAGAGGAAATAGGGCTTTCAGCTCAGGATTTAACCTGGCTCGGGTGTATGGGCCACTATTACACCCAGTCAGGGTTTTTGATTGAAGCGCATGTTTTTAAGGCGATGCCCGACTGTCTGTGCCGATTAAATGCGGACGAGGTGTCTGAGCTTATTGAAATTCCCCTTAAAGTACTTCAAAACCCTGATCATTATCGGATCATTGGTCGCGGATTAGGGCGCGCGAATTTTCAATTTCGATGGCAATCCGTTCAGGTCGGCGGACCAACTGTGTCGTTGTTGATCCATTTGATGCGATGTCTCAATGATGCTGGCTTGTCTCATGATCGCATCGCATAGCGCGGCAAACTCGGAAATTTCTGATGTGTGCGGCGGCCAGCATTAGTCCCGCTACAATCGTCAAGATGCGCTCGGTGCGCTCACCGATGTAGGTATGGCCAACCAGCGCGACGGCAACCAGCAAGGTGAGTCCAGCAGCGCCTAGCATCAAAATGATCGAATCTCTATGGTCTCGGCAGCCAATGCCCAGTGCGATCAAGCTAGTGGGCACAATAAACCACAGTAAAAGCACGTGGAAGGTGTGTTCATCGAGGAAACTGGACTGCGCAATCGGGGCAAGGGTCAGCAGGACGGGTAATGCCAAACAATGCAGTAAGCAAGTCGCGGAGAGAAAAATTCCGAGACGGTCTAGATTGTCGGTCAAAACTGTAGGTGGCTGAAACTTCATAAGCGCGCTTTTATACCATAAAAAATGAGATGGGCAAGTGATGACGGTTTAAACCATGGATAAAAACCCAATCTAAGTGCCATCGACGGGCCATAATCGCTGTGTCAGTGCATTGGGATAGGGGGCTCTGTCCGAGCGGCTGCTCCTTAAATTCGCTGAATCAATGGCGTTCTCACTTGGAACGCTATTTGGGTAATCAGAGATGCCCACCAGAGTTTGAAACAAGGTCAAAAAAGGGTGGCCCAATCTTGATCAAAGCCCTCCTTTTCTGAGGTGAGCCATCAGTCTGCGCTCAAGTCTGCAGTTAATACTGATCAGTCAGGCCCCTCTGAGCTTTTTACACCGAGACGGGTTCCGCCAACGGCCCCCCCCCTGGTGTTAAACTGCGCGGCCTGAGACGGAAGGTCGAACTTCAACCGGGATCCCCGTCATGAATGATTGATTACTGAAGGGATCAAAACTGTCGGGCCCTGATGGCAGCAGCACATTGCAATTCGCGCCCGGGAAGCTAGCTGCTGTTTGCATTGATGAGCCTTGATGACCCCAGCCATGAGTCATTGCGACAACCCCAGGTCGCAGCGTTGCGTCCATTTCCACTCTGACCTCGAGAGCCCCAGCTTTGTTAGCGATCGTGACTATTTCGCCGGCGGTAATCTGCCGGTCAGCGGCATCATCGGGATGCATATACAGCGGATTATCTCGGTGTTTAGGGCGCTTTAGCCGAGTCAGATTATGGAACCAGCTGTTGAGCATATAGTTGGTGCGTCGGCTAATCATTTTGAGTTGACTGGGCGATTCACGCTCAAGTTCCTTAAATATATCTGCGCAACGTGTTCGAGCATCCGCCATGGAATCTGGGCAGCAATCGATTAGTCCTGCCTCAGTTTGTATGACTGAGTCAAAGAACGTTTCTGGATTCGGTGATGGCAACACTTTCACAGGTACAGGTTCATTCATCAGGGCTTCTATGCTGGTGTCCGAGGCTTTGAGCATATGGTTCAGGCGAGAAAAGGGGTCGGGTATTTGTGCCTCATCGATATTACCCTGCTCATAACCTTGTTCGAGCAGCGCCATAATTTGCCATTCAGGCCTCCGCTCGAAGCCAGGTTTTGTCATGGGCTCAGTGAATTGAACGAAGGGTTGATATTGTAAGCCCAGTCCGGATAGGTTGATGTCGGCACGCTCCAACATGTCCGTTGCCGGCAGTACAACATCAGCATACTCGCTGGTGGCACTGGGATAGATATCAATCACGACCAAGAACTCTAACTTTTCAAGCGCCGCCTTCATCTGCTGGCTATTACCAATAGAGAGCAATGGATTGCCAGAGATCACCACCAGTCCTCGAATGGGGTTAGGGTCATTTAGAATCATATCGGCCATTAAGTTGCCCGGCAGCGAACCTCGAATTTTCCGAATGGATCCAAATGGAGAATCCTCGAAAGTGGGTGCTTGGCCGCGGGTTGCGCCAGCTTTTGCCGCGGGATAAAAGCCTTGGGCGTATTTATTTCCGCCTTGGCGGCCCAGGTTGCCGGTGATAAAACTCAACATGTAGAGCAACCAGTAGGCGAGCGCGCCCTGGCGCCCCATGTTAACGCCCGTTGACATGTAGACTGCTGCGCGTTCTGCCGTTGCAAAGTCGGTAGCCATTTGCTCGATCGCTTCGGCGGACAAACCGACGACGGACGCAACTTTCTGAGCGGAGTACTCGGCTGCGAACGCCCTGAGATGATCAAGGCCTTGGGCATATTGAGTGGTTACCGCGGCGTCGATCAGCCCATGGCTGAAACAGTGATTGACCATGGCTGCGAGCAAATAAGTGTCGGTGTCCGGTTTTATCTGAAGGAGTTCGCCCAGGCCACTGACGGATTCGTTAAGCCTTGGG
>Ga0213863_10002462_pt1 | contig 13140 bp, 7 predicted proteins | sample PICome_8_FD_160128 | JGI IMG/M metagenome (GOLD analysis project Ga0213863, IMG submission 160128) | Coastal seawater microbial communities near Pivers Island, North Carolina, United States - PICO497 | ecosystem: Environmental > Aquatic > Marine > Coastal | place: USA: North Carolina | collected... | reverse complement strand
TTCCGGAGTTCCGCTACATCCCAGCGGGAAAAATGGAAGCCGCCGGAATTTCCCGAGGTGAGAAGCCGCTCCTCATAACCCTTTTCTCAGGAACCTGTGAATCCTGCACCGAGGAGTTGCACCAGTTCGCACGCGACGAGGAGCGCATCAAGACTGCCGGTCTCGAGGTGCTCGCACTCTCGGTCGACAAATTGGTGGCTGGGTCCGATCATCTTGCAGCAGGCAAGCTAATCACTGCGAGCAAGTTTCCTTTCCCAAGCGGGACGATCACGCCTCTCAGCGCAGATCACCTGCGCTTCTTACTCAAGTCGCTTTACGACTTCCCGGCATCATTCTCAGTCCCCATCAGCCTCCTGTTAGATGAGGAACGACGCTTATTCGCAATATATCGAGGTCGAGTCTCGACCGATCTTATCCTCCACGATGTCGCTTTCTCGAAAGCCAATGACAACCAGCTTCGTGATCTTTCGGTGCCCTTCCCCGGCAGTTGGTTCACGACCCCGATTACTCCATCCGAGCTCACAGAGTTAATTTCGAACCCTTTCCACAGCACCTTTCCTGATCAAGGGTTACGGTATCTCGAACACGCGCTGGCGAGCTCAAACTCGAAAACTCGCAGAGAACGTTTAAAACGAAGAGTGAGTGGAGGCTATTACCGGCTCGCATGGCGAGAAGATTCCAAGGGAAGCAAGATTAAGGCGACCGCCTATTACCAAAAAACGCTTTCTATAAATCCTAGCAATTCCAAAGCGCGTACCGACTTCGGTGCACTGCTTGGAAATCAAGGGAAATTTAACGAAGCTGAAACGCAATTCCGTATGGCCTTGGAGCTCGATCCCGACAACCAGGTTGCCAAGAAAAATCTAGAACTGGTGATTCAGAAGCAACGATAGCTAGGTGATTCTGTTAGTTTCTCGCTAAAGGCTAAGCTCAGTCGCCACCCACGAAGGAGCAAAATTCCAAACATGATTCGCACTTCTTTGATTTTTAATAGTAGGATTCCCATTACAAAACTTCCTTACAAGTAACATTGGAAGCTGGAAGTTTTACCTACTATTCGATCGTGCGGGGTTCTGACTTAAGGGCGATCGCTTTTTATCACTGGCCCGAAAGGCTGAGGCCTCTATTACTTACGTTTAAGCCCTTTAACGACCATATCAATCTCGAGGAGCGATTCACCAAAATTTCCATCCTTAATCGCTAATTCTGATTCGCGGATGAAGTTCCCTTTGGGGTCATAACTTCGGACGGCACATTCGTGCAGCACGCCGACGGCCTCACTCTCGTCGGCCCGCGTGAGCCTGAGGAAGATCCTAGCTTCGCCGTCTTTTGCCGCACCCAGTTTTTCGAAGAGTGGAGTAAGATCGATCCCGACCTCGATTGGTGTTTTGTCTTTGGGACCAGCGATAGGAACATGCCCCGCGTTTCCCCCGCGGAAGAGAGGCCAACCATTGAAGGCTTCCGGTGCAAATTCATGCTCAGGAGCGCTGGCATCCTTATCACTGGCGATACCAATAGTCATCCGGATATCCGTGCGGTCGCTACAATCGAGCTTCAACCTAAGGGTTCTACGGGGGAGGTAGCGAGTCACTTCTGCCCGGCCAAGGTAGTTCCCACGTTTCCACGTAGGATCAATCATCGCACTATAAAGAAGGAAGATCTTCCCATCCTTCGACCAATTCTCTCCCCATGAATTGACGACGATATAGGCTCCCCGCTCCCAGTCAGCGAGGGTTACTTTGCCATCATTGTTAAGATCAATATCATTAGTAATCTTGCCGTCACCATTCACATCATAACCAACCTGATCATCGTATCCGACGCAGGTGATTCCATGTCCGTATCCACTCGGCCCCCAGCGGACCCATACGTCATCTCCAGCCGCGTACTCCCCTTCCGGAATCGTTTTGGTGACCTTTTTCAATTCACCCATTCGCCCATCTAGAGCGAAAATCCCACCAATCGCTTCCTTCTCTACCTTCTCTACCTTCTCTTGATTTCGATCAAAAAGCCATCCCCGTGCCTCATTCAGCTGATCCACAGTGTTGGCAGGTGAATAGCGATAACCCGATACGCGGTATTCCATAGCCTCGCGCCAAATCTGATAACCGTTTGGCCACACGCCGATCTTGTTCAGGCGGACCCCACCATATGATTTCGCAGTGGGAATGCCTATGCGCTTAGCGACCTCCCAACCATGATACGCCTCGGATCCCACATTCTCTGCTCGGTTCATCATATTCCACGAGAAGTGAGCCGGAAATCGCGTTGCATCAGAGTCTGCCGCAGTCCCATTCAAAACATTCATCTCATAGGTAAAAATAGATCCGATTGCTGCAAATTGACCGCAGGTTCCCCACCTCTGCTTATAAATTGGCGGGAATTGCTTGCGAGTGGAATTATCTACCTTGGAAGGTAAACGCTTCAGGTCAATTTTTGTCTCTCCCACATCTGGGCCCTTAGCATTCTTCCAAGTGTTGTAATCCTTGCCCTGCGACGGTGGCCGCGAAAATCCACCAGGATACTCGGCACGGGCTTGCTCGACTTCGCCCGCGACCAGCGGCCACATAAAATTAGAGAACAGGAGGGTTCTAGCGGCGAGAAATCGGCTTGAAAAAGTAATCATAAGTAAAATCGTGGAGTAATACTTTACATAACAGCAAAGACTATCGCGAGATGGTATATTATCGAACTAGCGGAAGTGAATTCTCTCACCAACCTCAGGAAAAACAAACATTCATGTTCTGATCAAAATTTGCCCGATAGATTACAGCATCAACCATCAGTAGATAATCCCATGGCCCTCTTTGCATAGGCATGGAAGCTACAATGAATCTATTCCCCATTCTCCCCAAAATCCGGCTTGGTAGCACTGTTTTTTGCCTCTTGGCTTCAGCTACTTTTTGTAGCGCTCAGAAATCGTCGTCATCCGAAAAACTTCGCCCTTTGACAGAAGCCCGGACCATCGGGCGCGCGAACTCAGCACTGTTGGCGAAAAAGCAAACGCTCACGACGACGAACGGAAAGCCATCTGCCAATCTCGCGGATTTCAAGAAACATATTTTCCCGATTTTCACTAAGACCTGTGTCCAGTGCCATGGCCCCAAGAAAGCCAAAGGAAAATTTCGTGTTGATACCCTCGATCCTAATCTCATAGAGGGAGGCGACATCGATTGGTGGCTGGAAGTCCTCGATGTGGTGAGCAATGACGAGATGCCTCCAGAAGATTCCGAGGTGCAACTCACCAATGAAGAAATTAGTAAAGTCACAGGGTGGTTAAGTTCTGAAATTCAGAAAGCTTCAACAGAACGGCGTAATAAAGGTGAACATTCATCGTTTCGTCGCATGACGCGATATGAATACGATTATGCTTTGCAAGATCTGCTTGGACTCTCCTACTCGCTCTCTGGAAACCTTCCTCCTGAAGCTGATTCGGAAGATGGTTTCAAAAACAGCTCAGAAACGCTGCAAATGTCTGCGATGCAGTTTGAGATCTATCGCGAGACAGCGCTCAAAGCGCTTGAACATACAACCGTGGTGGGTGAGCACCCCATGGCCGTCGTCTATCAGCTCCCCAATTCGGATGAGGCTTTGTCTGCCCTTAATCGCAATCAGATCAGCAAAACTCACATCCTCACCCAAAAAACAAAAAAAGGTCAGGCTCCTCCAGAAACCGTCATTTTTGACCAACGGAATGGATCAGTGAAATTTAATCTGAGTAATCACCTACCCGACCAAGGCACGATGCGCATCACACTTCGGGCCGGACGCTCGACGATGAAGGTTGATGAATTTGCGAGCCTCCGTTTTATTTTTAGCGCTCATACCAGCAACAACGCCAACTTTTCCGAAGTCATCAGCAAACGCGCAATCCCGGTGACAGGCTCGATGAAGGACCCACAATTAATCCACCTAGATATTCCTCTCAGCGAGATCCAGCGAAACCCATTCCGAAACAACAAGGAAACATTCCCGAGACGCGATGAATTTCTAACCATCGAATGCCAGTCAAGAACACGGGGAAAGGAACCGCTCAGTATCACCGTTGATTTTATCGAAATTAGCGCACCCTTTTTCGAACAATGGCCGCCCCAAACCCACCGTGATATTTTCTTTGAAAGCCCAAATAAAAACGAGGAGGCAGAATATGCCCGTGAGGTCTTAAGTCGATTCATGGAACGAGCTTGGCGGCGGACCGTGAACGTAAATGAAGTGTCCCCTTTCGTCACATTATTCACCAAATATCGCCCCGAGTTTTCGACGATGGAGGAAGCGATGGTAGAGGTGCTGGCAACAATCCTTGCGACACCTGAGTTTCTTTATATCACACAAGAGGACTCGTCGATAATCAGCGAAACCGAATTAGCGAGCCGGCTTTCCTTTTTCCTTTGGTCCAGCATACCAGACAAAGAGCTTCGAGACCTCGCGAAGGGAGGAACACTGAGGGATCCCGCAGTTTTGAAAGCTCAGATCACACGTATGTTGGCTGATCCAAGATCCGCAAGATTCTCGAAACACTTCGTTCAACAATGGCTCGGTTTAGATGGGCTCAATAGCGTAGTCCATGTGGCCGACGGCGCACTAATGGAAGCCATGCAAGAAGAGCCCATCGCCTTCTTTAAATACGTCCTCAACAACAACAAGAGCCTAATGGACTTCCTTCACTCGGACTACGCCGTGCTGAATGAAAAGGTGGCTGCGCATTATCAAGTTCGCAATGTTTATGGCCCTCAATTCCGCCAAGTTCCGATTGAACCCAATACCAATCGCGGCGGAATCCTGACAAATGCTGCAATCCTGACCATGAATTCCGATGGCAAGGATTCCCACCCGCTCAAACGCGGGGTTTGGATGCTTGAACGAATTCTCCATGACCCACCGCCACCCGCTCCACCAAATGTTCCAGAAGTTGATTTGACTGATCCTAAAATCCTCGAGATGACGCTCAAGGAGCGCATCGTCGATCACCGCAATAAACCAGCCTGCATTTCATGCCATGCTAAAATCGATCCTTGGGGAATTGCTTTCGAAAACTATGACGCCTTAGGCGTTTACCGAACCAAAATCAAAAACAAACCGGTTGATGCGACCTCAGCCTTGTTCAACAAGCAGGAATTAGCTGGAATGGAGGGCTTGAAGCGCTATCTGTTAGAGGAGCGTCAGGACCAGTTTGCGAGGGCCATGGTTCACAAAATGACTTCTTACGCCCTTGGGCGCCCGTTAACTTTTAGTGACCATGCCGAAATCGAAGCACTAACGATTCAACTTCGAAAAAAGGAAGATCGCTTACGGGATTTGATATACCTGATCATTTATAGCAGTATCTTCAACTCTAACTAATACCTAAGAGCCCTATGACAACCAAAACCACCGACATGAATCGCCGAAATTTTCTTCGAGGAACAGGCGTTGCCCTTGGTTTGCCATGGCTTGAGACCTTTGCGGTAGATGATTCAAATCCCAACCCTGCTCCAAAACGCTTTCTCAGTGTTTATCATCCCGATGGGGTTGGCTTACCCGTCAGGGAAGATCCAGCTTGGAAGGATTGGAGTTGGTTTCCCCGAGGTGGCGAAAGAAATTTCAAACTCACAAAAGTGCTCGACGTTCTCGAGCCCTTGCGAAAGGAGATCACGATCTACTCAGGACTCTCCCACCCGGCAGCGAGAACAGTTCATGGTCATTCTAATGCCGACCAATATCTGACCGGTGCAGACATAGGAGGACATGGAGCCTACAAAAACTCGATCTCGATTGACCAAGTTTATGCCGAACAGATAGGGCAATTCACACGTCATTCCTCGTTAGTAATGTCGACCAACGGAGGGGTGGGCGGACCAAGAGGAGCCCAAACCCAGTCCTACAATCGGAGCGGGCGGCCCATCCCTGCCTTAAATCACCCAAAGCAAATTTTTGACATGCTCTTTGTCACAAGCGGCAAAGAAGCAGCGGCAAAATTGGCCCGAAGCAAAAGCGCCCTCGATCTTCTCATCGCCAACACCCGCTCGTTGGGCCGCAAACTTTCTCGATATGATCAAGAAACTCTAGAACAGTATCTTGATGCCGTTCGTGACACTGAAGTGAAGTTGGAGAAGGCACGGCAGTGGATCGATAACCCAGTCCCTAAGGTGGACACCACTAACCTCACTCTGGAAGCTGGGCCCAAGGAAGCGCAACTTTACTTCAAGACGATGTATGAGCTGATCTATCTCTCCTTCCTTAGTGATTCGACCCGCGTTGCGACCTTCCAACTTGGTCGCGAAAATGGGGGCGGACCTCACAACCTTCTATCAACAGCCGTTGGTTTAGGAAATGCCCATGCCCTAACGCACGAAGTCAAAAAACCCAAGGGCTGGGAGAATCTCGGAACCTACAACCGCTACCAAGCAGAAGAATTTGGTCGTTTCATCCAGAAGCTGAAGGACACGAAAGAGCCCAACGGGCAAGGAAACATCCTCGACAACACGTTTGCAATGCATGGATCCGCATCCAGTAGCTTCCACCTCTCCCGCAACTACCCTATCATATCTGCTGGTGGGAAGAATCTGGGCTTCGAGAATGGTCGCTATCTCAAATTCGGCAAAGGCAATGAGGACAACCAAGCCGGCGCCGGAATTGTGACCGACAGTGGATGGAGGGCTAAGGTGAAGGTTGAAGAGCTCCCACTCTCCAAACTCTTTATCACCATCTTGCAGAGACTCGGAGTAGAGGCGAATTCCTTTGCAGGAATTACCGGCACTCTAGAGCGAGTGTAAATCCGGAATCCATCATCCCCCTCAAAATTTTCGACTAAGCCAGCTTGTAATGGTCAGCCCATTCCTTTCGTGGAGCAGGGCCCGAAAGAAGCGTATTAGCCACCTTGTTACCGATAAACTTTTGGGTCTTACGATCAAATTTCAGATCAGTGTTAAGATATTCTGCAATCATACCTAGATTCAAGACTTGAGTTAGAGTTCCTGATACACTGAAAGGAGATTCAGTTTTACCCCGACCCATACACGCTTGGGTAAAGGACTCCATATGGTCGTTCCCGGGCCCCTTGTTGTTAAGAGCTTCCTTGAGATCATCATGCTTATTGGCTGAGATCAATTTGGACGACCCGCTATGGGAATTCCGATGAACAAGATAGTCTTCCTGTTCCCGATGAAGAAGAGTCCCAGCCCCGCCAAGCCCTGGAGCTTTCTTCCCTCCGAGATATTTTTTATCGATTGATGATGCGTGATCGCCTCCGGCTTTCCAAACAACATGTACTGCTGGCTTATTCTTACCACGAGACGGGAAGTCCAATTCAATATGCGAGCTTAGTGGAAAGCTGATCTTGTTATAGTCGCCGAGTGCCTTAGGCGAGATTTTAGTAGGCAGCCCAAGATCAAGATAGTGGTGGATAAAGTCGATGATGTGGCATCCCCAGTCTCCGAACATGCCGCCACCGTAAAGATGGAATCCACGCCAATCGAAGGGATGAAACATCGAGCTGAATTCCTTCATCTCCTGCGGCCCACACCAGAGATCCCACGACTTTAACGACTCAGGAATGGGCTGAGCTTCGGGATAACCCTTGATTCGTTTTTTCTTGTCCATGAACCAAAGCGAAGAACTTTTCCAAGCCTCAACCTTCACGACATCGTTAACCACTCCACCTGCAAGCATGCGCTTAAATTGCTCCGATCCACCTGAGGTATGACCCTGGTTTCCCATCTGGGTCACCACTTTGAATTTCTTCTCACCTCGCATGAGTATCGCTGCCTCCTCAAAGGTATGAGTCAGCGGCTTCTCCACATAGACGTGCTTACCCAATGACATCGCCTGAATGGCCGCAGTAAAGTGAGTATGATCGGGAGTTGCCACAGAGACCGCGTCAATATCTCCACTCATCTTGTCGAACATCTCACGGAAGTCGTGGAAAAGCTTAGCTTTCGGGTTCCCCTTGATGATTCCAGCCGCCCGATTGTGGTCAACATCACAAATCGCAACCGGGAGAGCGTTACCTTTCCGGCATATTCCTGAAACTACGCCAGATCCTCTTCCTCCTGCTCCAATACACCCTAAGTTGATCCGCTGACTTGGAGGGCGTTGCGGGTTATTCTGGGCCCTTGCGCTCGTGAGATAAGCAGGAATAAAAGTAAATCCAAATGCTGACGATGTCGCCTGGGTGAGGAATTTACGACGAGTAGACTTAGAATGTATTTGCTGGGTCTTCATAATATTTTTTGGGACTGTCTTAAAGGTGTTCTGGATCAAGGATGACATGCTTTACACCTTTGCGATGGTATGTGTAGGTGATGTGAATCTTTCCATCTTGGGTCTGGATCACTGCGGGATATGAATACTCTACCGAGCGATCGGAATTTTCAGCCTGTGAGGTCTTTTCAAGAGTCACGACAGGCGACCACATCATACCTTCTTCAGAAATTGCAACATTAAGCATACGCCGACCAGGCACTGCAGACTTCCGCGTCGTATGATTGTAGACAATGAGATGTCTGCCATCAGCTAGAGTCAATGCGTCTGTCCCTGCATTCGGATTCGGCAAAGAACTCGCAACCATCGGTCTCCATGTTTTGCCGCCGTCTGAAGACCAGCTCTGGGTAACTACATTCTGGCGGCTTCGGCATAAGATCTGAAGGCCCCCATTTTTTGGAGTTAGAAGACTGGGCTGGATGGCATCGAACTCTACCCCATCGTTGATCGGCCCGATGACTTCCCATGTTTTTCCGAGATCACGAGTCATCTCAAAGTGCACTCGCCACTTGTCTCCCTTTTCGCTGCTGGAAGGGCAGAGAATCGATCCATCTTGAAGCTCAAGCGGTTTGTTTTTCACCGGGCCAAGGAGGTGCCCGATCAGCGGGTTCTCTCCAAGCTTAGTAGGCCACGACCAGGTTTTACCATGATCGGTCGAGGTCGTCATCATCCCCCACCAAGAACTAGGACTGGGGCCAACTTTATAGAAAAGGACAAGAGGACCATTCTCAGGCTGAAAAAGCACCGGATTCCAACAAGGATATCGTTTCGTGCTGCTTTGCACCCCGTTCACAACCTCCACAGGAACACTCCACTTTCCGTTTTTATATCGGGAGGCCCAAATCCCGACATCCCGATGGCCCTCATGAGTGCCCCCAAACCAAGCCGCCACCAACCCTCCACGTGTCTCGACGATTGTGGAAGCATGGCAGGACGAAGTTGGTCTTTTAGAGAGGGAAAAGATCTGACGCGCCTGCAATAACGGGCCCTTCCCCACCTTTGAAACAGGTGGAATCAATTCTTGGCAAATCGCCAGCGGGCAAAAAATGATCGCCAGGAAAAGGAAGAAAGTTTGTTGTATCCTCATACGATTTTGGCAGCTTGCCTTTTTACATTCTGATCAACAAGTCAGAATCATGATCTCTGGATATAAGCTCATCAGGATTCTGATTCTCAACAAAATCCATCGCTTTTTTCCAAACATAAAAGCATCACGAAGTGGATAGACACCCTTTCGCTTTCTAATCCAACTGTTCACCGGAAATCTCGCTGAAAAAGAGAAAATTTCCATCGCTTTCATTCACCCAAACAGTGTTTAGTCCCCGTGTTACCCATGCTCAGATTTTTCATCTTATCTCTATTTTTACTGCTTCAGATTGAGGGTTCTAAAAGGCCAAATGTTGTCCTCATTATCTGCGATGATCTCAACGATTACGTAGAAACGCTTGGGGGACATCCTCAGGCTAAAACACCCCATATGAGGCGTCTTATGGAGCGTGGAGTCTCGTTCACTCAAGCCCACTGCAACATTCCAATCTGCAATCCTTCAAGAGCTAGCTTTATCACGGGCTTATATCCCCATACCTCACAGCTCTACGGCTTTGAAAAGTGGCGAGATAACGAGATCACCAAAAACTCCAGAACCTTAATGGACCACTTTCGGAAGAATGGCTACCACACCCTCGGAACTGGTAAGATCATGCACAATGGCGAACGCCAAGAGTGGGCTCACTATCAGAATGATGCAGACTACAGCCCCCTCGCTCACCGTGAGGGAAAAAACATAGCGCATCCTGATATCCCTGCCCCATTCCGAGACGAGTTCGAAGCCATCGATGGTTCATTTGGACCGCTGCGAAAAGTAAAGGCTCCCTTTTCTTGGAAATCCGGCAACTGGAAGCGCATGAAAGATTATCACTACGAATCAGAGGACGATCGTGATCTGACTGCCGATGAACTCAATGGAAAATGGGCTGTTGAAAATCTTGAAAAACTCGCCACCACGGATAAGCCCTTCCTGATGGGTGTAGGATTCATTCGTCCACACACTCCACTCATTGTTCCCAAAAAATATTTCGACCTCTTTCCGCTCGAATCAATCGAGCTTCCCGCCATAAAAAGAGGAGACGTCAAGGACACTTTCAAACAAACCGTCACTTCCCCGGAAGATGATCGAAGCGGTGATCGCGGATCAAAACTTTACGACACCCTTATTGCTTCTTACGGCGGAAAGCGCGAACTCGCTCTCAAGAAATTTATTCAAGCCTACCTCGCTTCAGTTGCCTCTGTCGATGACCTCATTGGCGATATTCTTGATACCATTGAAGGCTCACCCCTCAACGACAATACAATCGTCATTTTAACCTCAGACCACGGATGGGGGATGGGTGAAAAAGATTACCTCTATAAAAACTCTCTCTGGCAAGAAAGCACACGAGTTCCTCTTGTTATAGCTGGTCCGAATTTAGCCCAGGCCAAAACGTGCCAAAAACCGGTCAGCCTCATCGACCTTTACCCCACCCTCATTGATCTTTGCGGACTCTCAAAAGAAACAAAAAAATCCGCGAAAGGTCGACCACTTGACGGATATTCACTCAAGCCGCTTTTGCTAAATCCAACTGGAAAATGGTCTGGGCCAGATGCCGTCCTCACGGCCATGTATAAATGGGCAAACTACTATGACCCCGCAAAGCAAAACTATGCTCTCCGCGATCAAAATTGGCGCTATATTCGATACGAAAATGGCAAAGAAGAGCTCTATCACGTCAAAAACGACCCCCATGAATGGCATAATCTCGCCCTTAAGCCCGATCACCAAGAAACTCTAAAAGCTTATCGAAAAACGTTACTCGCAAAAATTCCTGCCTCCATCCCCCCGCCCAAGCCCACCAAGAAAGATGCCGAGATTTGGAAGGATCGTTATTTCAAAAAGCATCCAAGTGCTGATGCCGATCAAGATGGGAAACTCACTTGGCCCGAATTGCAGGCTCACAAAAAATCTCAACTTAAAAAGTAGCTTATCTATGAAGATCTTCTTCGCTTTCGTCTCTCTAACCCTGACAATTATGGGTAAAGATAAGCCCAACTTGATTGTCATCATGACAGACGACATGGGTTATGCTGACGTGGGATTTAATGGGTGCAAGGACATCCCTACGCCACACATTGACTCTATTGCCTCCAATGGGGTCAAATTTACCTCAGGCTATGTTGCCTACTCGGTTTGTGGCCCGAGCCGGGCTGCCTTCATGACCGGCCGATACGGGCAGCGATTCGGCTTCGAGCGAAACCCACAATATCGGACTCAGGACGAAAATATGGGTCTTCCATTAAGCGAAGATACGATCGCCTCAGCCCTAGGAAAAGTGGGATACTATTCCGGGGTAATTGGGAAATGGCATCTTGGCGCGACAAAAAAACACCACCCCCTCAAGCGGGGTTTTCAAGAGTTCTATGGACACCTCGGAGGGGGGCATCAATACATGCCCGAGATGCTCAATATCGAAGACAGCTATGCAGCCAAGGATGAAGCCCAGAGCTACCGCACCTGGATTCTCAAAGGACACAAGCCAGTTCCCCCTCGCAAGTATCTTACCGATGACTTTTCCGACGAAGCGGTTAGCTTTATCGAGCGTAACCATAACAAGCCCTTTTTCCTATTTCTTTCCTACAACGCGCCACACACCCCGCTCCAAGCACCGCAGAAGTATCTCGATCGCTTTCGTGATCTTAAAGATAAGAAACGCAAAACCTATGCCGCTATGGTCAGTGCCGTCGATGATGGCGTAGGGCGTGTTCTTGCCTCTTTAAAAAAGAAACAGATCAATCAAAACACGATCGTCTTTTTCCTTTCGGACAATGGAGGGCCCACCACCAAAAATGGCTCCAACAATGGTCCACTCCGAGGAAACAAAGGCGATGCTTGGGAAGGTGGTTGGCGGGTTCCTTTCGCGGTTCAATGGCCACTTGGATTTCCGAGAGGACAAAAATATGATCACCCCGTCATTTCACTCGATATCATGGCCACGATCGCAGCAAGTGCAGAAGCACCAATCTCAGCTGATCGACCGCTCGACGGCGTAAATCTTATCCCTTTCTTAACCGGAAAAAACGAGGGGCCTCCTCATCAAGGAATTTTTCTTCGCAAGTTTGACTCAGGGTCCACGGCCGTTCGCAGTGGCAACCACAAGCTAGTGACCTATCGAAAGAAAACCTTCTCCGGCCTCTATGACCTTCGCGACGATATCGGAGAGACCAGAAACATACGCCTCGAATCCCCGGAAGAAGCCAACCGATTAGAAAGGCTTTGGCAGGATTGGAACAAATCCAATATCGACCCAATCTTTAAAGGCCTTATCCACACTCCCGCTTGGCTAAAGAAGCGGAGTCAAGCCACTCGTAAAAAATCCAAAACAGGTAATAAGTAAAACGATTTTTCTTATGAAGATTCTTACTATTCTTTTCGGTCTCTTTTCCAATTCATTTGGCAATGAGAAAAAGCAACAGCCTCACTTTTTTTGAAGATTTAGCGGCTGCGGACTTCGCAAATAGGCAAAGAAATCACTGATCTCCTGCTCACTGAGGCCATTTAAGAGCCCGGGTGGCATCAAGCTTGTTCTTGTTGGCTCCAAAGATAGTACCTGATCCGTAGTAACCGTCAAGGGAGCTCCGCCTGCAGGCTGTATGACGACAACACGTTTATTTTTTGTCTTAAGAAAACCATTTAAGTTACGGCCATCCGCAACCTTCAGAATATAGTTTTCAAAACCTTCCCGAATTTCCCGGCTTGGTTCCAAAATTGAGGGGAGCAGAGTTTTAAGATCCTCCCGCTGATATGAAGTAAGGGAGGGCCCTATGTCTCCGCCATCTGCATGAAGAACATGACAAACCGCACAACGAGTT
>Ga0213863_10002460_pt1 | contig 13150 bp, 11 predicted proteins | sample PICome_8_FD_160128 | JGI IMG/M metagenome (GOLD analysis project Ga0213863, IMG submission 160128) | Coastal seawater microbial communities near Pivers Island, North Carolina, United States - PICO497 | ecosystem: Environmental > Aquatic > Marine > Coastal | place: USA: North Carolina... | reverse complement strand
ACCTGCACGTGACCCTGAGGCTGCATACCCCCTCCCATCAACCCAAAACTCATCCAAGGCTTGCCCCCACGAGTGACAAACGCTGGGATAATGGTATGAAAGGGTCGCTTCCCCGGCGCGTAAACGTTGGGATGCTGGGGGTCGAGAGAGAACAACTCGCCCCGATCCTGCAGCATAAAACCCAGACCAGTGGGCACCAGGCCTGACCCCATACCACGGTAGTTAGATTGAATCAGCGACACCATCATTCCAGAGGCATCGGCCACAGTTAAATAAGTGGTATCGCCCTCACCTTCTAGCGGTGCCGCGAGAGCTTCTGCTGCTAAAACCCGCTCGGAATTAATGCGAGCGTATTGTGCCTGTGCAAATTCAGCGGACAGCAGGTCGTCGATAGGAATGTCGGCAAACTGGGGGTCAGCAAAGGTTTGGGCCATCGCCTCAAAAGCCAGGCGCTTGGCCTCAACCATCAGGTGAAAAAGCGCCGCTGACCCCCTCTCCATGTTGGTCATGTCGGCCTGTTTAATAATGTTCAACATCATTAATGCAGCAAAGCCCTGACCATTGGGAGGGAGTTCCCACAAAGTAACATCGTGATAGTCGACGCCTCGAGGCTCCACCCATTCTCCCGAATGATTGGCGAGATCAGCTGCGGTAAGGTCGGCATCAATTTCCTTAAAGTAGTCCGCCATCCGCTCCGCCAAGGATCCTTGGTAGAAGCTTTCTCGACCCTCAGTACCCAGAGTTCTCAGTGTTTTTGCCAGATCGGGGTTGCGAAATATCGAACCCACTGAAGGAGAGGATCCGCCGGGAAAATACAGCGCGCGCGCATTCTCAAGCTCCTCAATCATTGCGGCTCGTTGATCGAAACGTCGTTGATTGGCTGCAAACGCGGCAGCAATAACCGGCGACATTGGAAAACCAATGTCGGCATAGTTTGCTGCCGGCGCTAGCACTTCATCCATACCTAATTTTCCCCAGCGACCGTGAAGTGCGAACCAACCATCAACAGTACCTGGCACCGTGACCGCTAGAGAGCCATGAGAGGGTATACCCTGATAGTTCTCAGGCAGCTGCTCTTTTGACTTCATTGACTCTATAGAGCGCAGCATCGCCGGCAAGTCTCGCCCTGCGGGGCTTCGCCCTGATCCGTTATAGCCATAAAGCTGCTCGGTTTCAGGGTCCCAAACCATAGCAAATAGATCCCCACCTATACCGTTCCCAGTGGGTTCCATAAGTCCTAGAGCCGCATTTGCCGCTATGGCTGCATCAACCGCACTCCCGCCCTGCTTCAAAATATCAATCGCAATCTGCGACGCCAGGGGTTGTGCAGTAGCGGCCATTCCCCGAGCCCCATAAACCGGACTTCGAGACCAGTCTGCGCCTACAGGTCGCGCACCCGCACCTAAAGGCTGGGCATTCAGCGAAGCCACTACAGAGCACAGCGTGATAATTGTGGTAATGCGTGTCAGCAATGAACCTAGTGCTGTTAAACCTCTACGAGGGATCGTCATCCTTAAACCTCTGTATTCTTCGCGTGTCGTGTGGCCGGCAATGGTTCTGCAGCTTGCGTTAACTTATCTTGAGACTCAAGGTAGCAGTACTGAGTAATCTCGACAGTCGCTTGACACGGGAACAGACAACTATGAGCGAAAATATCCCCCAAGACATAGCTAGAGAAAAAGATCTCCGAACGGGGTTTATCGGTTTGGGTGCTATGGGTTTTCCGATGGCAGGTCATTTACAAACCTCGGGCTACACCACAACCGTGTATAACCGATCCTCCGCCAAGGCTTCGAATTGGCACGAAACCTACCGTGGCAACACTGCCTCCACGCCAGCAGAGGCGGCTCTCACAGCTGACCTCGTTTTTGTCTGTGTGGGTAACGACCACGACGTGCGCGAGGTTGTCTTGGGGAACCATGGTGTACTCAAGGGTCTTAAACCCGGCTCCATCCTGGTCGATCACACAACCGCCTCCGCTGACTTAGCGCAAGAATTGCAGGCTGCCTGCCAAGAAAAAAACATAGGCTTTCTAGATGCACCCGTCTCCGGCGGGCAGGCGGGCGCTGAATCTGGACAACTAACCATTATGGTCGGTGGTGACGCCAATATCTTTACACGAGCCGAGCCAGTGATGTCTGTGTACGGTAAAAGCGTGCGCCTAATGGGTCCATGTGGTTCTGGCCAGCTCACCAAGATGGCCAATCAAATTTGCATCGCTGGCGTTCTGCAAGGTCTGTCGGAGGCGTTACATTTTTCCGACCGGGCCGGGCTTGATACGGCAAATGTCATTGAGGCTATTAGTCAAGGTGCCGCCCAAAGTTGGCAAATGGATAACCGTTCTCAAACGATGATTCAAGGCGAGTTTGACTTTGGCTTCGCTGTCGACTGGATGCGTAAGGACCTGGGTCTGGTGCTCGATGCAGCAGATAGAGCAGGAGCGTCGCTCCCCCTAACAGCCTTAGTCGATCAATTTTATGCCGATGTTCAAAACCTGGGGGGCGGCCGTTGGGACACTTCCAGCCTTATCGAACGGCTAAGGAAATTAAGTGCGTAAATTTACTGCTGAGCGTCATTTTCTAACAGGTCCCAGTAAAGCGTTTCGATCCATCTAGCCTCACTAATAAAAGCCCAGGCAAGGGGGTGGTAACCGTCGTCAAGGCCTCTTTCCTGAATATGGGTAAGGGACAAGCCTGATCTAATATCTTTAGCCACTGCCTTACGTGTTGCTTTTATCATGTCATGCATCGCCTGCAGATCATCTCGTCGCGCGAGCGGACCATGGCCAGGAATCACCAAAGTATCGTTATTAATCATGGTCAATAACTGCGCCTGACTCGATAAATAAGACGCCACACCGCCCCCACTTTCCAGGTCGATAAACGGAAAGCGCCCATTAAAAAATAAGTCACCCGCATGTAAGACATTGGCACGTTCAAAAAAAACAGCTGTATCACCGTCGGTGTGCCCTTTGAGAGCACTGAGCTTGAGCCGATCACCGTTGAAATAAATGTGCACGCCCTCGTGATAGGTAATCACTGGTAACGGACTCGCTGCTGATGGGGCTCGGGCCAAGAGCCGCACCCTGGCGGGTTCGCTTGCAATGATCGTGGCACCGGCCTTAGCAAAAAAAGCATTGCCCCCCGTGTGATCTCCGTGGTGGTGCGTATTGACCACATACTTTAAAGGTCGTTCGCTCAGGACTGCGCCCGGTAAATTCGCGAGGGACTCGGCAATTCGCTCGGCCATTGGCGCATACTGATCGTCGACTAATAACAACCCATCTTCCCCAACACTGACGGCAAGATTACCCCCAGCCCCTGTTAGCATATAAATAGAATCAGTCAGCTCGGTTACCTCGATAACAATATCGCCAAAGCGATCCGGTTGCGCCGCGAGGACGGCGTGGCAAGTCAGTAGTAAGGTAAAAAATACTGCCTTAAGTTTGAAAATACCTAGATAACTCATAACAACATTCCTCTGTCATTAGCCGACTTCAAGACGTCGGCGACAACCTTTCAGTAGACAGGTAAACTCATCTTTTACCTCTCAGCACCTCGGAGAATCTTCATGAAGGCACACCATCACGCAGCAGTTGCTTCCGCTGCATTGCCCAATACGCGGCAACGGCTTTACATTCGTTACTACGTAGCGATTACCGCTGATCTTATCGTATTGGGTTTACTCTCTCAGTTTTGGGACCGCGTGCAAATTAGCGGCTTCACATCAGGATTAATCGCTGCAATTCTTTTACAGCTGCTTTTGCAGGTCACGCTGTTGATCGAGCACGCGGCGTCGCAGCCCTTTGTTAACAAAACTTCTTGGCAAGCCAAAGGCGGAAGGATTTTTGTCGCGTGGCTAATTTTATTCAGCTCAAAGTTCGTAATGTTATGGACGATAGGCTTGGTTTTAGGCGATGCCATACATTTTTACGGGGCTTTGCACGGTGCATTTCCTTTCATCATCACGGTGATTTGTATGATTTTGGCTGAGGAACTGGCCTTTCGTACTTTTGCCGCCCTAGAAAGCCCCGTTGAACAGGAATGAATTCCAATGGCTGAAAACAACAGTGAACAAGAGCTAATCACTCACCAAGGGGGCTGTCATTGCGGCAAAATTAAATGGCAAGTGCAGGCCCCTGCCAACCTGCACACCCATACGTGCAACTGCTCAATCTGCGAGATCCATCACTACCAACACCTAATTGTGCCCAAGGACCGGTTTCATCTGTTAACTGATGCCCAGGAGCTGAGCGAGTATCGGTTTGGCTCAGGCCACGCAAAACATTATTTTTGCAAAACCTGTGGCACCAAATCTTTTTACATACCGAGGTCGAATCCAGACGGCGTCAGTGTTCACGCGCGATGCCTCAATCCAGCTAGTGTTTTATCGATTACAGATACTCCCTTTGACGGCCAGAACTGGGAGAAAAATGCCGCCTCTCTCGCCCATCTATCGAAAGTATGACGACCCACTATTTTTGGCAAACAACACCGATGGACGCGCTCTCAGATCAGCAGTGGGAGTCTTTATGCGACGGCTGTGGAAAGTGCTGCCTCAACAAGCTTGAAGATGAAGACACTGGAGAAATCTATTACACCAGTGTTGCCTGTCAGTTACTCGATCACGCGACGGGCAAGTGCAGCGATTACAAAAATCGATTAACCCGCGTCCCCGACTGCCTGGATTTACGGCAAACCGACCCTAAGTCTTATCATTGGCTCCCTGCGACCTGCGCCTATAGATTGCTCGCAGCGGGGGATGACCTACCCGACTGGCATCATTTGAAGAGCGCGGACCCCATGCAGGTACACCGAGCCACCTGTACCGTAAAGCACCGTGTCATATGTGAAACCACTGTTGATCCCGAGCAACTCGAAGACCACATTATCGCCTGGACCGACCGGTAAGCACCAAACCAAGCCTTGTCAACCTACATTTAAAAACACCCACCATAAGGAAGTCATCGACTCGCTATGCAGAGCCAAGATCAGGAAGTTTTCGAAAAGCTCGTTGAGTGGCTTGAAAACGGCAGCGCGCCGTACTTGTGCACCATTGTAAAAACCATAGGGTCATCACCTAGGCCTATAGGTTCGATGCTTGGATGTTGCGGAGAACACAGCGTTGGCACGCTCTCTGGGGGCTGCGTTGAAGAGGACCTGCTCGAAAAACTACGTACAAATGCGATCGACACCTCGATCCCCCAGCTTATCGAATATGGTGTTTCCGCGGAAGAAAATGAACGTCTAGGACTGCCCTGCGGCGGGCGTCTGCAGATTCTGGTACAGCAACTCTTCCCCGCCAGGGCAGCTTGGGTAGTCGACGTCGTCTCGGCCCTGAGAGCACGGAACTCTATGGCCAGAACCACAGATTTAAAGACCGGCATTACATCAATAGAGGTAACCGAAGATTATGTGCCTCTAAGCTTGACCCAGGACTCATTGCGGCAAGGGCTGGGGCCCAAAATGCAAATGCTGCTAGTCGGTGCAGGGCAGCTCGCGCAGGTTTTGGCACACTTAGCCATAGCCATGGATTACGAGGTGATTGTTACCGATACACGTGAGGATGTGATTGCTCAGTGGCAAGGCCCCGACGTGGAGCTACTGCATGGCCTGCCTGACGATATTATTGCCGGCCGCAGCAGCGACCCTAAAAATGTCATTGTCACCCTTACCCATGATCCGCGTATTGACGATATGGCCCTCCTTGAGGCCTTGGAAACTCCCGCTTGGTACGTCGGCGCGTTGGGATCCATAAAAACAACCAAAGCTCGGCTAGAGCGTCTGACAGCACTTGGCGTCACCCAGGCGCAACTGCAACGACTGCATGCACCCGTTGGCCTCGATATTGGGAGTAAAACGCCTTGGGAAATTGCCGTGGCCATCATGGCTGAAATCACCCAACTACGGCGCCGGAGCTGAACCGGCGCTCGAGGGTGACGACCCGGTAGCACAGTTGGGAGAGGCTACCGCGACTGGAGATATTTGATGAGCTTGTCTAACCGCAGATTCTCTCGATCAATTAACTTCGAAGTCGCCTCGAAAAGCGCGGTAATGTTGTTAGGTGTCGCGTTATCCAGCTCATCACTTGCCTCCTCGAGAGTGAGTTGGAAGCGTTGATAGCGATCACCCAAAAATAGTTTCATCTGATAATCCGCGGCTTTCGACATACCATCAAACACACAATCAAGTACCGGTAACATCCAACCAATCTTGCCCCAGCCTGCAGCTTGTCTGCCAGAAATAGGTTTAGCGAGCTCACCGGTACCCAAGGATACAACCGTAATCGCGTCCCCAGGGAACAACTTCAAGGCCTCAGCATAAGCCGATACAACGGGGGAATTTAAAAATACTGCGCCATCAATGAGCGCCGTTGATTTACCAGCCACTTCCACCTGCGCGGGTTCAAAAAAAGTGGGGGCAGCTGATGTTGCTCTGGCCGCTGACTTGCACAAAATTTGCGCGTGCTCAGGTTTGAAGCTTTTAAAAAAAGCGGTCGACCTCGCCTCGAGGTCATAGGCCGTGACAATGGTAGGACAGCGACAGTCTCCTAAAACACTGGCATCAAAGTAATCTGAGAGTGCTGTCTCTAAGGGACTGGCTGAATAGCTCTCGTCAAAGATACCTAACGCTGATCGAAACTGACGCCACAGATTTTTGCCGAAAATTTGGGACCCGCGATTTGCGTAGAGCTCGGCCAAGTCACGAGCACTGTAGCGGCTCTTTTCCGGTTTTTGGGGGTCTTGCTGGGCCAATCCCAAGGCCAAAATGCCACCCGTAGAGGTGCCCACCATCAGGTCAAAGAGGTCTGCTGTCTGATGACCCGTCGCCGTCTCTAGATGATGGAGCATCATCGCGGGGATGATCCCGCGGATACCCCCACCGTCAATTGATAAAACGGTTCTATCTCGGGACATACCGAGCTCCCCATCTAAGCCAACCGTCTTGCCACCGACTGTCTTGGCACCTACCGTCGTGGCACCACCTATTCGGAGGAGAGATTAACCCCTAGTAAATATAATCCTTGGCTTTGTACTCATCGTGGCAGGCTTTGCAGGTTTTACCGGTGGCTGCAAACTGACCCTGAATGGCAGCGCGATCGCCCTGGCCAGCCACTTCAGACAACTTGGCAGCCTCTCGTCGGAAATCAGCCAGCTTTGATCCGAAATCTTCGCTATTGAGCCATATTTCAGGTTTAGCGCGAGTCTTACCCTCTTCGGAACCGGGTGCAAAACCCCGCTCAACTTGATATCCAGATACGCCCGCTAGATCACTAGCCCACGCTTGGAAAGTTTGGTCATTCCACTCAATCTTCCCTTTCACCATGTCAGCCATGGGTCCAAAGGTCATACCCAGCAGGGCAAAATAGGATTGACGAAGCGACTGCAGCGGCTCTGTTTTCTCAATGTGAGCCACCGTAGGAATAGCCACGGTAACGGTGATAGCGACCATGGCGAGACGGTTCAATAATTTCATGTTCAATGCTCCTGACGGTGTCTGTTAATTCATGACGTATTCGCTGAGACCTCTATCATGACTTGCCAAGGTCATCCTCGCAAACACATCATGTATCGCGGTGGTGGCCTACAGCGTACTGTTAAAGCCACCTCCGTCCAACAGTATATTTTGTCCCACCATGAACCCGGCATGTTCTGAACACATAAACGCGCAGGTGGCACCAAACTCAGAGGCGGTACCGTATCTGCCCGCTGGAATAGACCCACAGCGACGTGCGGCTACAGCCTCCCTACTCTCTCCCGTCAGGCCCGCTTCATAAGTATCCAGTCCAACCGTTCGGTCAGTCGCATGAAGGCCGGGCAATAAATTATTAATGGTGACACCGTGCAGCGCCACATCCCGCGAGATACCGGCGACGAACCCGGTTAGGGCAGCTCTAGCCGTATTAGATAAACCTAGAACGCCTATGGGCTGCTTTACCGATACGCTGGTGATATTGACGATGCGACCCCAACCACGATCGCACATGCCCGGCACGGTGGCCTGCATAAGTGCGATTGCGGCATAAGCATTAGCATCAAAGGCCGCGATAAAAGCTTCACGGTCCCAGTCGCGCCAATTTCCGGGGGGTGGTCCCCCGGCGTTATTAACCACAATATCGACGCCGGCGCTGCACGCTAGAATCGCTTCGCGGCCATCTTGTGTTGTGACGTCGGCAGCGACCGTCGACACGTCGACACCATAAATCTCCCTGATCTCTGCTGCCGTCTTTTCCAAGACCTCGCCACCCCGAGCATTGAGCACCAGATGTACACCCTCAGCAGCTAATGCTTGTGCACAACCCCTGCCAAGCCCTTTTGACCCGGCACAGATGAGCGCCCGCCGACCTTTAATTCCCATTTTCACTCGATTTTCCTCAATTTGAACTATCGGCCTCGCCGACGCGTAGATATCCACAATACTGTGACGGTACAGGAGTGGCGTCCGGTCGCAACAACCTTTTGCTCGCCCTGAATAACACTTAACATGTCATCTGACATGCCGTACTGTCCTTAAAGTTACCCAAGGACGTTATTCAGTCGAACTTGCAGGACGTGGCCAGCCTGGCGGCACACCCAGGCTAATGCCAGTGCTCTATAACTCACTAGGAATTTTTTATTGTGATTAGCTTTTTTCTAAACGGCGAACCTGTCAGCTTTGATGGCGATCCTAATACGCCATTATTGTGGGTCATACGCGATGACTTTAAGCTCAAAGGCTCCAAATTTGGCTGTGGCGCGGGTCTGTGTGGCGCCTGCACTATGCATCTTGACGGAACTGCTATTAAAACCTGCGTTTTACCTGTGGTCGCCGCAGCTGACAAAGCGGTAACCACCATAGAAGGCTTGGGCAATCCAGAAGTTCTACATCCGCTGCAAACCGCCTGGATAGAACACAATGTGCCGCAGTGCGGCTACTGCCAGAGCGGTCAACTTATGGCTGCAGCAGCATTGCTAACAGGCAAACCCGGCGCTTCCAGTGAAGACGTCGACAAGGCCATGTCGGGAAATATTTGCCGCTGCGGCTGCTACCCCAGGATAAAGGCTGCCATTATGTCTGTCGCGGAAAGCTCCCTCAGTTATGATGCCGCCGCCGTAGAGGCTAGATCATGAGCGATCAAGCACTCACCAGACGGCACTTTTTAAAGGCCTCTGGCCTGATCGGGGGCGGCGTCGTCGTCGCCGTTGCCCTACCCGGCTGCGCCTTTAATGGCCGGCATCCCATCGAGGTTGCTAACGCAGGCTTTGTCCCTAACGCGTTTTTGCAAATCACCCCCGATAATGAAGTTATCTTTTATTGTCCCAGCGATGAGATGGGACAGGGCATAAGAACAGGCCTTGCAACCATTATCGGTGAAGAGCTCGATGTAAATCCCGCCAACATGCTGGTGAAAGCAGCAGGCTCCCATGAAGACTATAACAACCCCGAGTTTGGTGTTCAGGGAACCGGAGGCTCTAATGCCGTACGTGTTTTTTACGAACCCCTGAGACAAGTTGGAGCCGACACCCGTGCGCTGCTGCTCAATGCGGCCTCGCTAGAACTGGGAATACCACCCGAGCAGCTGCACACCGTTGACGGATTTGTGGTCGCCGCCGACCAACGCTATCCCTACGGTGATTTTGTTGAAACCGCTGCATCTCTAGACATGCCCGTTGCTACCCCGCTGAAAGCCCCTGCCGACTTTCGATACATTGGCTCAGAAGCTCCAAGAGTCGATGCCTTGGCGAAGGCCACAGGCACCGCAAACTTTGGCATTGATGCCGACCTGCCCGGTATGGTCTATGCCGTTGTCGTTCGCCCCCCGGTGGCCGGCTCCAAAGCGTTGAAATTTGATGACAGTGCCGTGAAGACAGCTCCGGGAGTACTCGCTGTGGTGCCAGTTTCCAGTGGCATTGCCGTAGTGGCCGAGAGATATTGGCAGGCCAACCAGGCCGCTAAAAAGCTCACAGTTGATTGGGAAAAACGCCCGCTTTCAAGCGTAACGTCAACGCAGGTGCGACAAGATCTATCGGCGGCGCTCGAGGCCAACGACGATACTGAATCGAGCCATGTAGGAGATCCAGAAAAAGCCTTTGCCGAGGCCGACAGAATTTTGGAAACGGACTATTACACGCCCTTTCTTGCCCATGCACCCATGGAGCCGCTAAACGCAACCCTGCGAATCACTGAAAACGGTGCCGATCTGTGGACTGGTGTGCAATTTGTTGGCGCGGCTCAAGGCGTTTTGGAACGCCTGACAGGTCTGCCTAGAGGCGACATTAAAATCCACAATCAGTTTTTGGGGGGCGGCTTTGGTCGCCGTGCCACGCTATCACACATTGTCGAGGTGGCCGAGATTGCTATGAGCATTGATAAGCCCGTACAACTGCTGTGGTCTCGGGAGGATGACTTGCGGCATGGCTTCTACAGACCTGCGGCGATGATGAAAATAAAGGCAGCTGCAAATAATGAGGGCCGTATTACTGCGTGGCAGGCCCGCCGCTCGGGCGCCAATATCACCGCGCAAACTATGAAGAATGCCCTACCCGGTGTGCTCCCTAGCCTGCCCACCGGTCTGCTTAACGGTCTTGTAGGTGCCATGGATTATGTCTTTGACAACTGGGCCGTCGACGCCTCAAGCGTTGAAGGACTTCATGAAACCTATTCGCTGCCCAGTTACCGAGTCTCCCACGCAACAGTGGACCACGGGCTACCCACCACATTTTGGCGTTCAGTGGGACACTCTTATACCAGTTTTGCCGTCGAATCGATGATGGACGAACTCGCGGAGGCTAAGCAGCTAGACCCCGTTGCGTTGCGTTTAAAGAATCTGGAAGGTAAACCCCGAATGCAAAATGTCGTCGCTGAGGCCGGTAGGCTGATGACGGCAATGACGGTCAGAAAAAACCACCATTTGGGATTTGCTGCGCATTCATCCTTCGGCACTGACGTGGCCCAAATTGCCGAGGTGTCAGTCACCGAAGGTCATATTCGCGTGCACAAAGTCACCTGCGTTGTTGATTGTGGTCTAGCGGTCAATCCTGACATCGTCAAAGCGCAGCTTGAAGGCGCGGTTATGTTTGCACTAACGGCAGCACTGTATGGTCAAATCGATCTTGAGGAAGGCGCAGTGGTACAAAGCAATTTCCATAACTACCCGATTTTACGCATGGACGAAGCCCCTGCCGTTGACGTTGTCATCATAGAAAGCGAGACGCATCCAACTGGAATAGGCGAACCCGGCGTACCGCCCCTTGCGCCTGCGGTCGCCAACGCGGTGTATCGAGCAACCGGACAACGTCTGCGTGACTTACCACTCAAACTCGCATAATTGACCACTGAGGCCAAGACCACTCCCATAGTGACAACACTTCAATAAAGCAGACTTGCGGTTGTGCAAACAGGCTGTAACGACAACCGACGGAACACATGAAGTAATCCCCGCGGAGGTGGGGGAGAAAATCTTTCTTAAGGCTGATTTTTAGGAACATTGGATGCACTTTTTAGTCACAATTTCTGCGCTATTACTGCTACTGACAATACCCACGGACGGGAGTGAGGCTGCTGAATCACAAACGGCTCTTGACGCTGCGACCGCCACATCCTCCACGGGCATCACGACACCCGCGCCCCGCACCATCTTGAATCCGGATTCACGACTGTGGCTTGAAGATGTAGAGGGACCGGAAGCTCTCGAATGGGTGAGAAAACAAAATTCCCGCACGTCGACCCGCCTGCAGAACGACACCCGTTATGCTCCCATGATCGCCATGGCCCAGGCCCTATATGAAAGTGACGACCGCATTCCTTACGGCAGTTATTACGGCGGACACGTCTGGAATTTTTGGCAAGACAGTACCTTTACCCACGGCCTATGGCGACGTGCAACGCTGACTAGCTATTTGAGCGACGCCCCCGAGTGGGAAGTCATTGTCGATCTGGATGTTCTCGCTGAAAAAGAGGGCATTAATTGGGTCTGGCGTGGCGCCGATTGTCTGGCCCCAACATATGATCGCTGCTTAATTACGCTCTCTAAAGGCGGCAGTGACGCAGCGGTGCGACGAGAGTTTTCGGTGTCTAAACGCCAGTTTTTGGCCGATGGTTTTGAAACACCCGAAGCTAAGGGCAGTATTGCCTGGATTGATGAAAATACCGTGTTGGTCGCTCTCGCTACGGAGCCCGCCAACACGACAGATTCTGGCTATCCTTCCACCATTTATCGCTGGTCGCGTGGCTCTGAGCTCGAGGATGCCCATGTAGTTTTGCAGGGAAATCGAGAAGACGTTGGTTTGTGGCCCGTTCGTTTGGAGGATCATGATGGCACGGTGCACATGATGGCTGCCCAGGCCCAAACTTTTTACGAATCCACCTACTGGTATTTACCTTCAGCCGGCGAACCCAAAACCCTACCGATCCCTGCCAAAACATCAATTGAAACGCTGTATCGGGGAGAGCTCATTTTGTCCCTGGCGGAGAACTGGCAAGCTACAGACACTATCGCAAGTCATCCTGCTGGCGCTTTAGTTTCAATTAATTTACCGGGCTTTATTGATACGAACAAAATCTCTACCGTAAATACCTTGTATCTGCCCTCCTCAACCGAATCGATTGGTAGCGTTGCTGCCACTAAAAACGCACTCTTGGTAACCATCGATAACAACGTTATCGGCGGCATCATGGCATTTCACTTCCGTGACAAGACATGGTCAAAAAAGACCATACCCACGCCGGACAACCTGACGATAAGCTTAAGCAGTGCCAATCGCGCTGAAGATCTCGCCTTTATCAATGCCGAAGGTTTTCTAACCCCTGACACACTGATGCTAGCCAACACGACAGAAATGACGTTGCGTTCTGTGAAAACTATCCCAGAACGCTTTGATACCTCAGACCTCATCGTAGAACAGATCGAAACGCGTTCTACTGACGGCACCGTTATCCCTTATTTCGTCGTTCGCCATAAAAACACGCCCCTAGATGGATCAACCCCCACCCTTCTGTATGCCTACGGCGGATTTCAGGTTTCCATGCGTCCTCGCTATTCGGGGAGCCTTGGCAAGCTGTGGTTAGAAAAGGGTGGCGCCTATGTCCTGGCGAATATCCGTGGTGGCGGGGAATTCGGCCCGGCCTGGCATCAGGCAGGCCTCAAGACGCAGCGGCAGCGTATCTACGAT
>Ga0213863_10002458_pt1 | contig 13160 bp, 17 predicted proteins | sample PICome_8_FD_160128 | JGI IMG/M metagenome (GOLD analysis project Ga0213863, IMG submission 160128) | Coastal seawater microbial communities near Pivers Island, North Carolina, United States - PICO497 | ecosystem: Environmental > Aquatic > Marine > Coastal | place: USA: North Carolina... | reverse complement strand
AAGAGGCGCTCCACTTTTAACAAGAGATAAGGTAGATATATTATGGTCGATACTCCTAATGGAACCGACGCAATTTCAATGAATGACGCAATTAGCCTTCTGAACACTCCCACTGAGGACACCGTTACAGATGAGCGAAACGAGGCTGAAGAACAGCCTCAACAGCCCGAAGCCGAGGCGCGAGTCTCATCCGAAGATCAGGCGCAGGACGCCCCCGAAGATGACGACTATGATGATGAGGCTGATGACGGCGAAGATGCCTACGACGACGATGATGACAATGAGGACTACGACGAGGAACCCGCTGAAAAGCTGTACACCGTAAAGGTGGACGGCAAGGAAGTGGAAGTTAACCTTGAAGAAGCTCTCAAGGGTTACCAACGTCAGGAGGCATTTACTAAGCGATCAATGGAACTGGCCGAGCAACGCAAGGCATTTGCTGCTGAGGCAGCCGAAACAAAACAGCTCCGAGACGCTTACGCGCAGCAACTTGAGTTACTGCAAGCCCAACTCCAGCAGACAAACCTCACTGAGGAACCTGACTGGTCAGCCTTGAAGAATGAGGGCTATTCGACTGACGACATTTTCTTTGCCAAGACAGAGTGGGACAAGCAACAAAAGCAAGCCTACCAAGTTGCAGCAGAGCGTCAGAGAATTGCCCAACAACAGGCACAGGAGCATGAGGCGCAATTAAAGCAGCACCTCACTAACCAACGTGCCGAAATGCTTGAACGCATACCTGAGTGGCGTAATGACGAGACCCGCGAGTTTGAGCGGAAGGAAGTCATTAAGTACGCCCAGAAGCGTGTCGGGTTTAGTGAGGAAGAAATCTCATCGGCGTCAGATGCACGCGCGATTGAGCTTTTGTACAAAGCGTGGAAGTGGGACAATCTAATGGAAAAGAAACCCACAACCAAAAAGCGCACTCGCCAAGCACCGAAGATGGCCAAGGCAGGGCAACCGGCAACCAAGCGCGAAGTTGCTAATCGTTCAAGGCGGAAAGCGCGTGAACAGTTTGAAAAGGCTGGCACCGTTGACGCTGCTGTACAATTTTTGATGGGTAGATAACCCGAAGGAACAAAACAATGGCTGTTTTTACGACCACAAACGCTGTTGGTGAGAAAGAGCAACTCGCTGACATCATCTACCGGATTGATCCGGCAGAAACACCAATTTTTTCCAATGTGAAAAAAGAAACATCAAACGGCATTTTCGTCGAATGGCAAGTTCAGGAGCTGACCGCCGCGTCTGCTACTAACTACCACAACGAAGGAGCCACAACTTCAACTGCTGCGGCGACACCAACTTCACGGATTGGTAACTACCACCAAATCTCAAAGAAGGTGTTTGCTACATCAGGCACACTCGACGCTGTTGATTCAGCAGGTAGGGAACGTGAGCATAATTACCAAAAAGTGTTAAAAGCACTTGAGCTTCGCCGGGACATCGAAAAAGCAATCGGTGACACAGACGTTGCACGCTCTGGTACAGACCCACGCAAGTCAGCGTCTTTGACTTGCTGGATCACAAACGGCTCAGTCGGTGCGACTGCCGGTGCCTTCGCCACAGGCGACGGAACTGACACGATCACTGGTGGAGACGACCGGGCGTTAACACTTGCACTCATCGAAGATGGCATGCAAGACGCTTGGACAGACGGCGGCTCACCTGAGCTGATGATTGCCTCGGCCACAAACCGTGCAAACTTCTCAGACCTGTCAGCTTCTGGCAACTTGGTGTCAAACGACGTGAACATGACTGCCGCTAAGGAAGTCAGCTACGTCGGTTCGACATCAGTTTTCTTGACTGACTTCGGTACTGTGCAAGCTGTTCCATCTCGCCTGCTTGGGAACGACCGCGTGTTCTTGATTGATCCAAACTTTGTTTCAATCTGCACACTCAACGGACGTAACTTCCTTGAGCAGGAACTGTCTCAGGACGGCGATGCGAAGACAAGCCACTTGGTGTCAGAGTGGGCATTGAAGCCTACCGCGCCTAAGGCACACGCAATGATTATGGACTTGAACGGTTCATAGTAAAACTGAGGGGGCGGGCAACTGCCCCCTCTCTTTTATAAGGGAAAAGACATGAAGCGAGTTTTATACACAGACCCTTACACCGCCAAAGAGGTGGTTATGGATCAACAATCTGACGGCACTGATGTTATTGAGACGACCCAGAGATTTGACGGCCTAATTAAGATTAACAAGCAGATGAATAACGACTACCGCGCCAACGCAACAGTGAATACGCAGCGGCATATACAGCATGTGGCGGAAATACCAAATGTCGTGTATAATCACCTGCTAGAGACACTAGGCCCGCCTGCCCAAAATCCAAAGGGCTGGAAGGCTTGGCTGAATAATAGCGAGAACCGAGACTTCAGGACAGGCGGCGGTAACGTATAATGGCAATTGCGACCTACACAGATTTGCAGACATCCATAGCCAACTTTTTGGCGCGTTCTGACTTGACCGCACAAATTCCAGACTTCATTGCGCTGGCTGAGGCCACTATGAGCCGAGAGCTGGAGACACGCAGTCAGGAAAAGCGGGCAACTGCAAACACTGTGTCGGGAAATGAATATCTGAGCTTGCCAACTGACCTAAGAGAGGTCAGAGAGGTAAAGCTAAACACCGCGCCGCTGACTGTGCTGAGATATTACAGCCCTGTCGCGCTGGATGAGCAGTACGCATCAGAGGGCGGCGGTAAGCCCAAGGGCTACAGCATTGTGGGCGATGAGATAAAACTTCGCCCTGTGCCTGACGCCACATACGAAATGGAGATTGTCTATATCGGCTCAATTGAGGCGCTGTCTGCGACAAACCTCACAAACACAATCCTGAGCCGGTCGCCTGATGCTTATCTGTATGGCTCTCTCGCTGAGGCTTATGCCTACCTTCTTGATGAGACTAGGGCGGCTCAATATATGGCTCGCTTTGATAAGGCTTTGGCACAAATAAAAGTAGACAATCAACGCGCCCATTACGGCACAGGCTCGCTGCAAATTAGCAGCATTTATCAACGGCAATCGCAAGCTGCGGGGACTTAAATTATGAGTGCAATGAGTGACTACCTCGAAAACGAGATATTAGACCATATTCTGGCAACCGGCGCATACACAATGCCGACCACTGTCTACGTTGGCCTGTCCACTGCATCGTTTAACGACGACAACAGCGGCACTGAGCTTTCCGGCAGCAACTATGCGCGTGAGAGCGCCACATTTAGCGTGGCGGCCTCAGGCACAACAAGTAACAGCGGCGCAATTGAGTTCAATCCTGCGACTGGTTCTTCTTGGGGGTCAATTTCGCATTTTGGCATTTTTGACGCGCTATCCGGCGGCAATCTTTTAATTCACGGATCGTTCACAACCGCAAAGACAATTGACGTTGGTGACATCCTGAAAATTGCTATTGGCGACCTAGACGTAACTGCGGCTTAGGTGTAGCTGATGGCTACGCTAGAGGAACTAGATAGCTGGGGAAGCCTAGACAGTCTTGACCAATTCGGTAATCTTGAGCAGCTAGACGCGCTCGACTTTACCTTGGCGACTGCTAGTGCCAGTGTAGCCGCGACAGCAAATTCATCGTTGACAAAGATACGCACAATAGTCGCGGCTGTATCTTTGTCAGCGTCATCTTCTGCAAGCGCCAGCAGGATTCTGGCTTTCGCCGCGTCCGTGACAGGTGCAGCGGCAGTTGACGCCACCATAACATTTATACGACAAGTGTCGGCGGCGGTAAGCGTCGCCATCACAGATGCCGCAATATTAACAAGGCTTCGGAAAGTAGACGCATCAGAGACTGCGGCGGTTACGGCTACCGGCAATTACAATATGGTGTTTATTGCCTCAGGGCAGGCAGACACATCTGTGTCGGCGTCTGGGTACCCAACCGGCACATTTGTTATGGCGGCAAATCCAAGCATTGCCACCTCGACAACAGTTAGTGGTAAGATACTTGGCGAGGAATGGTCTGACGTGTCAGACACCGCCGCAACTTGGGTTGACGCGGTTGACGCCGCAGCGATATGGTCAGATCAGGCAGGTTCAACTGGAGTGTGGTTAGGGCAATGATTAACTTTGGCGAATGGCTGCCAGACCAGCCTGACTTTTCAAACGCTGGTGTTGTTGAGGCGACAAACGTGGTGCCTGCATCGTCTGGCTATCGCAGCCTGAACAGCTTTGAGCCTTATTCTGGCGCGGCCACAGGCACGATCCTTGGCATTTACTCTGTTAAGGCGTCGGACGGCAGTGGCTCAATATTTGCGGGCGACAGCACAAAGCTGTATGAGTTTGACACGACTGACAGCTCACTAACCGACATCAGCAAAGTTGGCGGGTACACGCTTGATGCCAGCATTGGCGAGCGTTGGCGGTTTGTGAATTACGGCGACTATGTTATTGCCGCAGGCGGTATTGGTGAAAGCATACAAAAGTTTCACACAGGCACTGACGCAATATATAGCGACCTATCAGCCTCTGCGCCAAAGGCAGACTTCATTGCGGTTGTGCGTGAGTTTGTCTGGACTGCAAACGTAGACAGCGGCTCAGGCAGGGTGCCTTGGCGTTGCCAGTGGTCTGGATTTGACGACATAACTTCGTGGACAGTTGGGTCAGATCAAAGCGACTTTCAGGACACGATGGATTGCGGCGCAATCACCGGACTGGTCGGCGGAGAATATGCGACGGTATTGATGGAGCGAGCCATTGTTCGCGCCACATACACAGGCCCGCCTCTGATCTGGCAGTTTGATAAAGTTGAGACCGCTAGGGGCTGCAAGATTGCTGGCTCAGTCTGTAACGTCGGGCATAACGTGTTCTACCTTGCCGACGACGGTTTTATGATGTTCGACGGTCAGCAGTCTACAGCGATTGGCGCAGAAAAAATTGACGCCTTTTTCCAGTTAGATCACGACAGTTCTTACAAGCACTTAATGACGGCCACAACTGACCCACAGAGTAAACTGGCAATCTGGTCATATGTGTCTATAAGCTCAACAAATGGGCGACCTGACAAGCTCCTTATTTACAACTATTTCTTGCGGAAGTGGTCTATTGCAGAGATTGCGGCAGACTTGCTGTCGCCATTATTTACAGCCGGATACACGCTGGAGGGACTGGACACGATCTCAACTTCGATTGAGACGCTGCCTGCTTCTATGGATAGTGCGCTTTACAAGGGCGGTCAGTATTTGTTTGGCGGTGCATTTGGGGACAAGATTTACACGTTCACAGGTTCACCCCTCACAGGCACAATTACTACTGGTGAGGCTGCTGTAAGTATGGGGCAGCACAGTATTGTTACAAGGATATACCCACATCACGAGGGCGGCACTGTCGAGATGTCTGTTGGCCTCAGGGGGACTCCAACTGACACGGTAACATTTCAAGCGGGTGGCAGCACAAACGCAGATGGCTTTGTGCCGTTTCGGGCTGCCGACAGATATCACCGCGTAAAAATGATTATCAGCGGGGACTGGTCTTTTGCTCACGGCATAGATATTGAGGCTAGAAAGGTTGGCCGTCGATGACTATTGAGCAGCGCACCACTAACTTTCGCACGTTAAATCCGGTAACGGCTACGACACGCGAAATTGCCGAAGTTCTAAACCGCACGATTAACGGCGGCTTGAACAGCGTTGGCTATGTGACGTTTCCGGCAAACACCACGCAGACCACTGTGCAAGACCCGCGCTATTCGACGTCTAGTTTGGTGTTTTTTACTGGTGTCGACCACGACCCTTGGCACCACAATCCGTATGTTGACGGCACAAGCACTAACGGCACTATGATTATTAACCACGACAATCAGGGACACGATGCACCATTCGCCTACCTTATTATCGGCTGAAGGCAGGCTGAAAGAGAAGTTTGAGAAAAACCGCAAGTACATTGCGGATGCGCTTGAATATTCTGGCGGCACGCACTCACTCGACGATGTTTACCAAGCCTGCGCGGTCGGTGAGGCACAGTTACATCCGCTGGAAAAGTCGTGTATTATAACCGAAGTTGTTGACTACCCCAGCCTAACCGTGTGCCGCATCTGGCTTGCAGGCGGTGACTTAGATGAGCTGGTTGAGGCTGAGAAGTCTATTGCAGTTTGGGCTAAGGCTCAGGGCTGTGACGCTATGGAGATCAATGGCCGAAAGGGCTGGCAGAGGCAACTAAAAGATTACACCGCGACGTCGGTGATTTTGACAAAGGAATTGTAAGATGAGTAAAGGCGGCGGTGGAAACACCAGAACAATTACCCAGACCACTGCTGCGCCAGAATACGCGCAGCCATTCCTAGAGTACGGATTGTCTGAAGCCAAAGAATTGTATGGCCAGCAGCCTGAATATTACAGAGGCCCAACCACGGTTGGATTTGCGCCTGAATCTGAAATGGCTCTCGCCGCGACGCGTCAACGCGCCTTAGGCGGCTCCCCACTTGTGTCTGGGGCGCAGTCGTTAACAGGTCAGGCGATGGCAGGCGGATTGCAAAACCTAGCTATGCCATATGCACAAGGGTTAGCCGGTGGCGTTAACCTCGGTGAGTCAATCGGCATGATGCGCCAGACGGCTCGCGGCGACTTCCTTGGCGGCTCACCCGGTCTTAGCGGTGCGATTGAACGCGCACTAGACCCTGTCGAGGAGCGTATGCAGGCTATGCAGAGTGGCGCTGGCCGTTACGGCAGTGGGTACGGCCAGAAAGCCGCAGCCGACGCTATGGGTCGTGTGGCTAGTGATATCGCCTATCGTGATTACGCATCAGAGAGAGCAAATCAGCTTGCGGCTCAACAAAATCTCGCCTCACTCCAAGAGGCTCAGTACGGTAGCCAACTTCGCGGTATGGGCGCGCTTGGTCAACTTAGTGCGGCAGATATACAGCGACGCCTTGGCGCGGCAGCAGCCGCCCCCGGTATGGCAGAACTTGATTACGCTGACTTGGCGAAATTGGGTGCCGTCGGAGCTGCTAGAGAAGGCCAATCACAGGCCGAGCTTCAGGCTGACATTGAGCGTTTCAATATGGAGCAGCAGCAGCCACTTACGTCTTTGGCAAACTATATGGCAACCGTCCAAGGTGGTACTGTTGGCGGGCAAAGCACGAGGCCAGTGTTCAGAAACCAGACAGGTGACTTCCTTAGCGGCTTGAGCGGTTTGGCTGGAATTGGCAAGGCATTTGGGATTTTATAGGTTAGGGGACTAAGCATGTCTGTAGGAACAGAAACATTTTTACGGTTGTTGCGAGAACAGCAGCAGGCGGCCCCGACGCCTATGGCTAATATACAAAGGCCGTATCAAGTCCAAGGCGCGCGCGGGCCAGTGCCAGCGCCTATGGCTTTGCGACGCCCAACACCGCCAAGCGCTATGCCAACCGCGCCTAAGCTGTCACCTATGATGCAGGCAATCGCCAACCGTGCGGCTATGTCAAAATTGACACCGGGTGCCGGTCAGGTCAGCCTGCCAACTGGTGGCGCAGGTGGGATGCCTCAGCCTAGTGCGCCTACAACGCCTCAGGGCGGTGGCGCACCAGCGGCGACTACATTTGGCCAGCGGTTTGCCCAACCTCAGACACAGGCGCTTCTTGGTGCTGCTATTGAAGGAGCTGAGGCTTCAGGCTACCAAGACCGTCCGGTTTCGCTCGGTCAGGTTCTGGGGCGTATGGGCGCTGGCGCAATGAGTGGCTATCAAGCCGCTGAGGATCGCCAAGCAAAGTTGGCGTCTGCGTTGGCTGCGGCGCAAAGGCAGAAGCGCCTTGATGAGCAAAAAGCTGCATATGACGCTGAGATGCTGAGGCTGAAAAGAATTGAAGTTGGCGGCGCTTCTGAAAAAGAGGCTTTTGGAAACGAAAAGCAGTTGCGATCTGAGTTTGACAAGCAAGCTAAAGTTTTTGATGAGGCACGGCTTGGCTTTGAAAAAGTCCAAAAAGCAGCAATGACAGAAACCCCAACAGGGGCAACGGACATTGCTCTTATATTTGGTTATATGAAGGTTATTGACCCGACGTCTGTTGTTAGAGAGGGCGAGTTTGCAACGGCAGAAAATGCTGGCGGCATAGGCTCAAAACTCAGAAACACTTACAACAAAATAGTGAAGGGCGAGCGCTTGGCTCCATCAGTAAGGCAAGATTTTGTCAGGGCTGCAAGAACACAATTTATGCCATATCTGGATAGGCAGAAAAATGTAGAAGACAGGTATTCTACCTTATCTGATGCTTACGGCCTAGACGCTTCAAAGGTGGTGTTAAGCAGGCTGCCTAAAACAGGAACACTTGCCCGACCATATACAACTTTTGCTACACAAGCAGACGCCGAAGCCGCAAACCTTCCAAAAGGCACATATGTGATGATTGGCAACCAGTTATTTATTGAGGATTAAGCAATGGCTCTTAAAGCAGTAGGCCAACCAACAGCCGCAGCAGCAGCACCGACCGCTGAACGCTTCACGCCAGAATATTTTGCTGGCCTTGGCCGGTCTGCGGCTCAGGGCATTACGTTTGGCACCGCTGACGAAATTGAAGGCTTTGTCCGTAGCTTGCTTGGCGAAAAAACATACAAGCAAGAGCGTGACAAAATCCGCGCTGGTTTAGAGAAATTTCGGTCTGACTTCCCTGTTGATGCTTACGGCACAGAGATAGCCGCAAGTATCCCCACAATGGGCGGTGCGGCGGCTGGCCTTACTAGGCTTGGTGTTAGGGGCGCAATGAAGCAAGCCGGAGCCGGAGGCGCAGCTTACGGAGCTGGCGCTGCTGAAGAAATGGAAGACGTGCCGGTTAGTGCTGCTTTAGGCGGTGCATTAGGTGTAGGCGGTGAGGCTTTAGCGCCTGTTGTGTCTCGGCAAGCAAAAGCCTTGGGAAAGAAAATACCGCTGACAGTCGGCCAGTATTACCCCGGCCTAAAGCGCGCAGAAGAGGCGCTAACGTCAATGCCATTTATCGGCGGCGGAATACGCGCACAACAAGAGCGCGGCATGAAGGCGTTCCCGGTGTTTATGTATAATCGCGCTTTAAAGCCACTTGGCGTTGAGCTGCCAAAGAATACGTCGCCACGTCTTGCATTTAGTAAGGCGCGGGATATTTTTAATCAGAAATACAAGCAAGCATTAAGTGGCGTTGAGGTGGATGCGTCTGATGCCTTTTTGGATGACTTGTCAGCTATCGTTGCGTCAGCAAAACAAAACGCTGGAATGGCTGGCGAGAAAAAGGCCGCAGACTTTGAGAACACCGTCATCCAACAGGTTTTGGGGCGCGTAAAGGACGGCAAGCTATCTGGCGAGGCTATCCAAGACATCCAGAAGAAAATAGGCACGGAAGCTATGCGCTTTCAAAAAAGCACCGACCCCATAGATGGCAAGATATTTGACGCCTTGCAAGACTTAGATATTGGCATGATGGATTTGATTGCTAAGTATTCTCCAGCAAATAAAGAGCTTCTCCAGAAGACAAACAAAGCCTACTCGCAGTTTGTGCCGCTAAGGGCAGCGCAGGCAAAGGCTATGGAGGGTGTGTTTACACCTGCTCAAGCTATGTCGGCTGTAAGGGCAGAGGAGCGTAAGGCTGGTGCGGCAGGTCTTGGCAGACTTGCGGCTGGTGAGGGGCGTATGCAAAAGCCGATTGAGATGGCGCAGCGTATTATAGGCCCATCCTTGCCGGACAGTGGCACGGCTGGACGCCTTTTAACTGGAGCCGCACTGTATGGTGGTGGCGGTGCGCTAGTCGGCGCGCCCGGAGATATGTCGCCAGAGGGCGCTATCCTTGGCTTGGCTGGCGGTATGCTCGGCAGAGGCGCAACCACAAGAGGCGGGCAGGCATTTTTAAAGCGTGCGGCTATTCCAGCCACCGGCGCAGCTCTTCGCGCGCCAGCCACGTCAGGTTTGCTATCGCAGCAAGTCGGCCCGATGATACCGCAAGCCCAAGCCAGCTCACTCGAAGATATGGCGGCTGGCGGCAATATCATAGGCTATGAGACTGTGACGAATAGGCTGGGAGAGCGTGTAACCTACGCCAAGACAGATAACGGACGATATATACGCGTGAACTAGATTTGTGCTATAAATAGGCATACGCCTTTAGGAGAACAGAATGGCTAAAGATAAACTGGTAGATTATGATTCAACCGCATCTGGGAATCTGGATGTAGGTGGAATTTCTGTGGCGGAAGGAATGTTGCCGTCAAACGTCAACAACGCTATCCGCGAACAGATGAGCCATCTAAAGGACTTTGCTGACGGCACTGAGGCCATCAATGCGCTGGCGGTTGATAACTTAAAGATGGATGGTAACAGCATTATCAGCACCGATACCAATGGCGATATCATCCTCGACCCTAATGGAACAGGTAAAGTTGACATCAATGGTAATCTTGACGTAGACGGCGGCACAATCAAGCTGGATGGTAACTATCCTGTTGGCACGGCTAATGTGGCGTTGGGTGATGCTGCGCTGGATGATGGCTCTTTAACTGGAACAGACAATACGGCTATCGGCGCTAATTCTTTAACTGCTAATACCACCGGCACTGCAAACGTGGCATTAGGTTCTGCTAGTGCGGATGCAAACACTACGGGAAACAACTTAACGGCGCTCGGAACTTCCGCATTAAGCGCAAACACAACAGGCGATAGTAACACTGCACTTGGTCGCTCTGCTTTGTTTTCCAATACCACCGCATCCAACAACACCGCCGTTGGGTATCAGACACTCTATGATAACACTGGCGCAAACAATGTGGCTGTAGGCTATCGTGCTGCATATGAAAATACGACAGGTGTATCAAACACGGCTATAGGTCTTCAAAGTTTATTCCAAAATACAACTGGCTCATACAATGTGGCAATTGGTCAAACGGCACTTCAAGCCAACACCACCGCCAGCTACAACACCGCAGTGGGTTATATATCTGCCTTTACCAATACAACAGGTTTTAACAATGTGGCTATTGGACAAGCGGCGTTATACACTAATAGCACAGGGAACTACAATGTTGCTGTTGGCACTAACAGTTTGCTTAGCACTACAGCTTCAAACAACACTGCTGTAGGAGATGACGCACTACGAAACAACACCACCGCCAGCGAAAACACGGCAGTGGGTTATCGGGCTGGGTATAGTAATACTACGGGTGCGTCTATTACTGCTGTTGGGTATGAAGCACTCAACGCCAACACCACCTCAAACAACAATACAGCGATGGGTTTTAGGTCTTTGTATCTCAATACTACTGGGTACAATAATTCGGCTCTTGGTTATGCCTCTCTGTATAGTAATACAACAGGTTATCACAACACGGCTCTTGGCTATTATTCTCTGCTGACTAACTCAACCGGCCTAGTAAATACTGCGGTTGGTGTTGCGTCTCTGCAAACAAATACCACTGGTAGTGAAAACGTGGCTGTTGGTGCGGATGCTTTAATTTCTAACACCACCGCATCTTACAACACTGCTGTTGGTTATCAGGCGGCGTATAATAATACTACTGGTAACGTAAGCGTGTTTGTGGGTCGCAAATCAGGACAAGCTAACACTACAGGTGCGGCTAACACTTATATTGGTGATAGTGCTGGAATCTTAATGACTACCGGCAGCAACAACACCATTCTTGGTCGCTACAGCGGCAACGCTGGCGGCCTAGACATCCGCACATCCAGCAACAACATAGTGCTGTCGGATGGCGATGGTAATCCTAGGGTTTATGTTAACAGTACTGGTTTACTTAATGTTGCTGGGGCTTATGCCAATACAACTGGTTCTGCTGCGAACTTGAATGTAGACCCAAATGGATGGTTTACTAGGTCAACATCATCACTTCGATATAAAAACACAATCAACGATGCAACTCACGGCTTAACAGAATTACTTTCATTGCGGCCTGTAACATTTAAAAACAACAATAATGGCGATACAATTTTTGGAGGCTTAATTGCTGAAGAAGTCCACGATGCTGGCCTGACAGAGTTTGTGCAATATAACGAAGACGGTGAGCCAGACGCACTAGCTTACGGAAATATGGTGTCGCTGTGCATCAAAGCTATCCAAGAACAGCAAGAAACAATCACAGCATTAACAGCTAGAATAGAAGCACTGGAGGCTTAAATGGACGAACTAACAGCAGAACAAATCGCACAACACTACACTGCGATGGGTCACAGCGTTGACCTCATCAATGCTATTATTGCTGGCACAGCTATGGCAGACGATGATGCCGCAGATAAGCAGGATTGTGTAGACAGGAATGTTGAACATCTTGAGATTATGGTTGCAAAAGAGTTCTGGACTACAGAGGATATGACTGCGGCTAATGCGGCTATTACTGCTGGTCAAGGGTATACTGCGTAATGAACGAAGCAGCATCAAACGTAGTTACGATTAACGGCGAAGAATATGACGAGGCCACTCTGGCTGACGACGCCAAATATTTCATTGCCCAAATCCGTGACTTGCAAGCAAAGCAGGCTCAGTTGAGGTTCCAAGCTGACCAAATCCAAGCAGCCTTAAACGCTATGACAAATGCGCTTATTTCTTCTGTGAATACAGACGGTGACAAGGAAGACTAATAATGCAAATGACCAGCCTTATCGACACACTCATTGGTCTGGTTGTGGCTGGGCTTGCGTGGTTTATGAATGAAACCAGCAAAGAGCAGAAGCGACTCAACATCCTGCTCAATAAGACCCGCGAGGAATACGCCACAAAGGACGACGTGCGCTCCGATATGCGTAACGTAATGGACGCTTTGCACCGTGTCGAAGATAAGCTCGACAAGGTACTTAGCCGAAGCACCTAATGTTCAAGGCAATTGTATTAGCCTGTGCAATAGCAAACCCCACCGATTGCATCGAATTTCACGACACTCGCGGGCCGGTTTACTCCACACAAGAAGCCTGCCGAGAACGCGCTATGGAGATGGCAAGAGACATTGGCGAAATGGCTCACGGCCTGATGCCGATTAGCTGGAAGTGTAAGCCGCTTAGAAAGGGGATGCTGTCCTAATGGAACCAATAAGCACCGCCTTGGCCGGTATAGCGTTGGTGAAGGCTAGCGTGGATGGCATCAAATCTGCACTAGGCACGGCCAAAGATATCGGCGCTATTGCAAATGACATAGACGCGCTTCTGAATGGGCAGGCTCAGGTTCAGGCAGCCAGTAACAAAAAGGCTGGCGTCGGGCTGGCTGACC
>Ga0213863_10002457_pt1 | contig 13163 bp, 12 predicted proteins | sample PICome_8_FD_160128 | JGI IMG/M metagenome (GOLD analysis project Ga0213863, IMG submission 160128) | Coastal seawater microbial communities near Pivers Island, North Carolina, United States - PICO497 | ecosystem: Environmental > Aquatic > Marine > Coastal | place: USA: North Carolina... | reverse complement strand
ATAATCCGCCAGCTCCAACTTGGTTGCCGCCGCTTCATCAATGAACACCTTGGCATTGGAGTGGTGCTGCAAAATCGATGCTGGCACCATGGCCGCCACAGGGCCCTCCACCATCGCGGCAATCGCTTCCGCCTTGCCTGCTCCAAAAGCGAGCATGACCGTGCTTCCGGCATCCATGATCGTGCCGATACCCATGGTAATACAGTGGCGCGGCACCTTGCTCTCATCGCCGTCAAAAAACCGCGCGTTGTCCGCAACCGTCTCTTGGGTGAGAGTCTTGATCCGGGTGCGGGAGGCAAAGGAAGACGTCGGCTCATTGAACCCGATGTGCCCATCCGAACCAATGCCCAAAACTTGCAAGTCAATGCCCCCCGCATCGAGAATCGCCTGCTCATATGCGGCGCAAGTCGCCGGCACATCGGCGGTCATGCCATCGGGGATGTGTATCTTGTCCGGGTTAATGTTGATCTGGCTGAAGAGATTTTGCCACATGAAGCTGTGGTAGGATTGTTCGTGCTCAGGTTCCAGGCCAACATACTCATCCAGGTTAAAGGTGGTCACGGCGCTAAAGTCGAGCCCCTCTTCACGGTGCATACGGATCAGCTCACCATAGAGCGGCAGAGGTGTGCTGCCGGTAGCCAGGCCCAGAACGCAGTCCGGCTTTTCGCGCAGCAAACGCGCTATCACTCTGGCCGCGGCAACACTGGCGGCTTCTTCGTTTTGCTCAATGACGATTTCCATGGGATGGATCTGGAGATTGGTTTTAGCAGGACGGGGTGATCATAGGAAGACTGGCCGCGGCAACCGCCTGTCCATGACGCTTGTCCTGTTCATTGGGAGTAACCAGGTCAATTTGTTTGGCGAGCTGTGGGAACAACTCCTCGAGGACCTTTTGTGCCTGCTTGATGATGATCGTGCCCCCTTCGCCGCTGGTGACCCGGCCTAACAGAAGGACTTTGCGTATTTCGTAAAAATCCGCGTAGTGAGCAATGGCATAACCGAGATACGTGCCCATGGTGGAGTAAATTCTTGCAGCGCGCTCATCTCCCGCAGCCATGAGTTTTTGCACTTCAATGAGCTGCTCGGGGAATGGCATGTCCGCGGGCAGCTCGATACCCGCCGCGGGCACCAAACGAGCCACCGCCTGTTGAGACAAATACTGAGCCCCCACTCCGGCGTCCCCGGACCATTCATCCGCTGGAGCATCTTCACGATAATCAATCGGGGCAAAAGCCAGCTCATTGAGCATGGCAGTGATGTTCCCCTCAGGAGTGACGTACCCAACCGCTTCGCTGGTTCCCATCGCCACGCCAAGAACTGCGTTTTCACCCATCGACATGGAGCCTGCAAGAGCCGTGACCTCGCCATCATTGACCACTTCAAAGGGAACATCTCCCCAACGCTTCTTGAGATCAAAAAACACGCGCCTGATCCTATTCTCAAAATCTTCCTCACTTAATCCGCGGAACAAGGATGCGACCCGAACTTCGTTATTCACATAGACGCCTGCCGAGCTGCCTCCAATGGCATCCACCCTGGGCAGGTGAGCAGCGGCACGCCTCAAAGAATCATTAATGCCCTCAATGTGGTAATCAGGATCAGTTTCAAAATAGGGGTTCCACTCCACCTCCTCGGAAAACACCACCTCGCCATCAATCACTGCGGCACACTTGCGGTCCGAGCCCCCCAGATCAAAACCAATGCGGCAGCCTTCAAGGTGTCTGCCCAAAGGCATGGAAGTCTCATTCCCCGGGGGAATATCCGCCATCGCGCAGGCCGTTATTTCGAGTTTACTCCGGTAGACCTTCTCACCAAAAAATTCCGCGTCAAAGGCGCGCGCCCCGTCGGCAGAGTAAATGGAGGCCAGCTTGGCAACGAGGGTCTCGCAGCCGGCGATGAGCACGGTGCAACCGCCGCGCTGCCATAAGAGAAATTTGAGAATCCGCTCCAGGTATCGCAAGCTGTGTGCATCATTTTCACCCCCCGGAGCCAAGATCTCCGTGCGGTACACCGTGCAAGTCTGATCCGGGCGAAGCAAAGCGATGGCGACCTCCGTGGCTTTCCCCGAAGTAGCGACCAAATCCCGATAAGCCAGGTTCCACAAGACCGCAGGGCTGAATTGTTCGTCCAATTCAGGCTTGATCGCTGCTTTGATAACTGTTGACATCCAATCACGCAGTGCCGGTTAAGCACGACTATGAGTTATAAGCGTGAACTCCTAGTCGTAAAGGTTAAATATTTACCATTTATGACTTATTATTTAACATTTTTAACTTTTTAATGGTCTGATTTATTGCCATTAGTCCTCCATGCGCGAGTACTTGCTGAGATTAGAGGAGCCCGATGACTACTATGCAGGGTGCGGAGAGATCAAGCTGATCAGCCCGATGCGCGTGCTCTGCTTTCTGCGCAAAAGTAAATATGTCCTACAAAAGCATGCCCTGCAGAACCGTTCTCATCACCGCTTTGTATTACTCTACAATCTCAGCACTGAGGGACAAGTTCACCTGGATGATGCGGTATTACCCATCAAACCGGGACAGGCGATCTTAATACAGCCCTATCAGTTTCACCATTTCAGTGGGCTGAAATCTCATGATCTTCGCTGGTTGTTCTGCACTTTCGAGCTGAAGGAGCAATCGCTCTTCGATTCACTCAGGAATCGCGTGCTTGATACCAACAAGGAGCTGGAAGGTCTTCTCGAGCAAATGCTCGAAATATGGCATCAGCCAGCCTCAGAATTGCAAGCATTGAGACTACAGGCCAGCTTGCTCTCGCTATTACTCACCCTCAAACAACTGGGTCAACAAAATGAACCCGATGATCTGGCAACCTCGGAGGAGAGCCTGCTGAGTACCGTCAATCAGTTAATGGCAAAGTGGCGTGGGCGCCCCGTGAGTATTGAGGAAATTGCAGCTGCCACAAAATATTCCGCATCCAGACTCCGCGTGATTTTTAAACAGGCAGCTGGAATACCATTGGGCTCTTACATCAAAAACTACCGCCTCAACCATGCCATGGCCTTGTTGCGCACCTCCAAGATGTCGATTACAGAAATTGCCATTCAGGCAGGCTATGCCTCGCCTCAGGCATTTAGCCGAAGTTTCAGAAAAGAAACCGGAAATACTCCGCGTAGTTATCGCAAACGCGCCTGAGCCCATCTATTTAACCTTACTTCTCAATGAACCAACTAAACCAGATCATCACTACTACGCTCCTGCTGCTCTCACCCTGTCTGCAGGCCAAGCTCTCAACCGCAAAAATATTCAGTAATCACATGGTGCTCCAGCGCGATCTTGCCGCACCGGTTTGGGGCTGGGATGATCCGGGCAAGGAAGTCACCGTCAGTTTTGCGGGACAGGAGCACAAGGCCACGGCTGACAAAGAAGGGCGCTGGCAGATCAAACTCAATCCACTTCCTGCCAATACCAATGGTCAGTCGATGATCATCAGCTGCTCGGCAGGTGAAACGATCACTTACCAAGATATACTCATTGGTGACGTCTGGATTTGCTCAGGACAATCCAACATGGAGTGGTCCGTGAAGCAGTCCCACAATCCACAACAAGAAATCGCTGCCGCAAAACACCCCATGATCAGGCTCTTCGATGTCAGTGGACACATCATCGCCAGCAGTCCGCAGTCACGCCTACAGCGCCCCTCCTCATGGCAGCCGTGCAGTCCGAAAGCCGTCACCAATTTCAGTGCCGTGGGCTACTACTTTGGGCGCGAGCTCCAGCAGCAAAGCGGTGTTCCGATTGGTCTGCTTGGAACCAACTGGGGCGGCACCCGTGTTGAGCCTTGGACTCCACCGGTGGGATTCCGCAAGCAAGCTGAGCTGGCGGCACTCTCCAAAAACGTCGATGCCCAGCTGATAACGACTGCCTCCGGAAAGGCCGCCTGGTCGCGCTTCGCCCAACTGGCCGGCCAATGGGCAGCCACTGTAAGTCATTGTGTCGAACAGGGCCGTAGTGTGCCGCCCGCACCCCAAAGTCCCGGACCCACAAATCATAATGAACCCTGCTCGATCTACAATGCCATGGTGCACCCGCTAGTTGGCTACGGGGTCCGTGGTGCGATCTGGTATCAAGGTGAATCCAATGGTGGTGAGGGCATTCATTACCTACCCAAACTCAAAGCACTCGTAGAAGGCTGGCGCGAGGTATGGCAACAGCCCGCCGATTTTCCCTTTTACTTCTATGTGGTCAAGCTGGCGCAGTTCCACAAGCACAACACCAATCCCGAGGGTGGTGATGGTTTTGCCCGTATACGTGTTGCCCAGGACCGTATTCAGGAGCTGCCTCATACCGGTGTGGCCTCTGCCATCGATATCGGGCACCCCAGTGATATCCACCCAAAAAATAAACAGGACGTCGGTAAGCGTCTCGCCCTGTGGGCACTGCGCGACGTATACGGCAAGAAAGACACCGTGGTATCAGGTCCGACTTTCAAGGAGTTGAAGGTTGAGGGTAACACCGCAACCATTCACTACGACCACCTTGGCAGTGGCCTGATGGTCGCCAAGAAGAAAGACCCCTTTCAGCCAGTGCTCGCCACCCCTGATTCCAAGCTGGCCAGCTTCGCGATCTCCGGCGCGGATAAAAAGTGGCACTGGGCGGACGCCGTGATCGAGGGTAATACCGTGAAGCTAAGCTCTCCTGCCGTGCCTGCTCCTGTCGCAGTGCGTTACGCTTACCGAGGCAATCCCGCCAACGCGAACCTCTACAACAAAGAGGGCTTACCTGCGATTCCCTTCCGCACGGATCAATGGAATCCCTGATGGGCTCTTGTCATTAGAGCTTATTGATCAGCCAGCCAGCTGATCAGTGCCTCCGGTGAGGCGGCCATGGGGATCGACACCTTGGGCTCGTCCGCCAGGCAAGCCAAGCGCTCAGGAGTCTCCAAGACATGATCGCCCAGTTCCTCGGTGATGGTATCGGAGAACTTGGCCGGGTGAGCCGTCTCAAGAATGACCACGCTATCCTCCGGGTGCTGCTCGAGCCACGCTTCACCAGCCAGATAGCCAACCGCCCCGTGAGGGTCGATCACATAGCCATACTTGTCATGCACCTCTCGCATGGCTTCCCGGGTCTGGGTGTCATCAAATGCGTATCCACTAATCTGGGAGGCCATCGCTTGCCACTCACTACCAAAAAGCTCAAGCATACGGGCGAAGTTAGACGGAGCCCCCACGTCCATGGCATTGGAAATCGTCGCTTCGGATGGTCGCGGCGTGTATTCCGAACTGCGCAGGTACTCCGGCACGACGTCGTTGATATTGGTAGCCGCCACCACATGCCCAACAGGGAGTCCCATCCTGATGGCAAAAAGCAGTGCTGTGAGGTTTCCGAAGTTGCCACTGGGAATAACAAATACGGGAGCACTCTTGGTCTGGATGGCAAATTGGCGAGCGGCCTCGAAGTAATAGAGCATCTGCGGGATGAGGCGTGAGATATTAATCGAGTTTGCCGATGTGAGATTGCACTCCTTGGAAATTTCCTTGTTTAAAAAAGCCGCTTTGACCATGCGCTGACAATCATCAAAGCTACCGTCAATTTCGAGTGCGGTGATGTTCCCCCCCAGTGCAGTGAGTTGCTTTTCCTGAAGCCCGCTGACCTTGCCAGACGGATAGAGAATGATGACGCGCGTGCCCTCAACGTGATGAAAAGCTGACGCGACAGCCCCACCCGTGTCTCCTGATGTGGCAACCAGAACGGTGAGCGTTTTGTCTTCATCACGTGTTAGCCAAGCCATGACACGTGCCATAAAGCGTGCGCCAAAATCCTTGAACGCAAGAGTAGGCCCGTGGAAAAGCTCTAGCACGGAGCGCTGCTCATCAAGGCTCGTGAGCGGAGCTGGAAAATTCAGTGCCTCACTCACAATTGTGGAAAGCTCCTCCTCGGGGATAGCGCCTTGCAATATTTTAGAGACCACAGCATAGGCCATGTCTTGAAAATCCATGGACTTCCATGTTTGCCAGAAGTCCTCGTCGAGCACAGGAATACGCTCGGGCATGTAGAGCCCGTTATCAGCAGGTAATGAGCGGAGCACGGCTTCGCCAAAGTCAACCAGTTGGTCAGGGCTGTTAGTGCTATACAGGCGCATGGATTAAAAAACTAAAACCACTCAGCTGGAAACAGCCACAGGTCCAATCAACAGTATTTCAATGTGACGGGCACAGAGCCTTTAAAAGGGGATGTCATCATTGTCATCCACCGGGGCCCCTCCCTGGGCGGGTGAGCCTCCCTGCCCCTGCGGAGCGGGATTACCTCCTTGAGATTGGTTCCCGCCTCCTCCTGGAGCTCCCATGAGTTGGATATTATCAGCGACGACCTTGAGCTTGTTACGCTTTTGTCCTGTGGCTTTGTCATCCCATGTATCCATATGAAGACGGCCCTCTACAAAGAGTGGTTTGCCTTTTCCTGAATATTGGTGAGCCACTTCAGCCGTGCGGCCCCAGAGGGTAACATCGACAAAGGTAGTCTCCTCAATGCGCTCTCCACCATCACCGGTCCGAACACGATTGACAGCAAGACCGATGTCAGCGACGGCAGTGCCCTTGGGAGTGTAGCGTAGTTCGATGTCACGGGTAACATTACCCATGAGCATTACTTTGTTAAAATTAGCCATGATTAATACACTAGTTGAATCAGCTGGAGAACGGCAATAGCAAACTATCCTGCCAGTGAAATTAGAGAATCATTGATCTCAGGCGCGCTGGAAACAACTAGCCCAAGCGATGGTAATGCTGCAGGTAGACGCTATCGTTCAAGCTGAGAGTGGACTGAATTTTTTCAATATCGGCTGGCTCAGCTTCGAAGATGTAATTGACGTAGTGCCCCCCGTCAAGGTGACGTGCATTGTAGGCAAACTTACGGCGGCCAAGTTGTTGGATCTCATCCATCTTGGCGCCATTTCCCTCCATTTCCTTCGCTACGGAAGAAACAAGATCATTGAGGCCGTCATCATGGCCCTGGGTATTGAGTACGACTAGGCCTTCGTATTTTCTGCTCATCGCTATTGTGTTCGTTAAAGGTTAATTTGATTTTTGGGTATTGAAGGAGTTGGCGGCTGACTCAACTCCCTCGGCGAGCGCAAACTGAACAGCTTCCGCCGCAGTTGCAAGCGTGTTTTCCAACTGATTTTGCTCATCGGACGAAAACTTTCCAAGCACATGCCCCGTCAGTGAGTTTGCGGTATCATTACCAATACCAATTTTCAACCTTGGGAAGCGGTCACTGCCAAGGTGATTGATAATGGATTTGATGCCGTTGTGCCCCCCGGCTGAGCCCGCCATGCGGAATCGCAGAGTCTCAAATGGGATCGACACATCATCGTAAATAACGAGCACCTGTTCGGGCTCGTATTTATAAAAGCGTAGTGCAGCGCCGACGGACTGCCCGCTCTCATTCATAAAGGTCTGCGGCTTCATCAAAATCGCAGCTGAGCCCGGCACTTTAGCCAAGTGGGCACGCCACTTGAGATGGTTGGCGAATTGAGCACCGTAACCGTTTGCAAGACGATCCAAGACGAGAAACCCGATGTTATGACGGGTCTGCTCGTATTTCTGACCTGGATTGCCAAGGCCGACTACGAGTTTGATCTCAGGCATGAACTGCTTTTAATCCCGTATCACGGAATACCAAAGACCAAATCGCGGAAAAAGAAAAAGCCCGGAGGCCATATCGGCTCCGGGCTTGGTAAATTTAGACGGATGATTACGCTTACTCTGCTGCGTCAGCTGCAGGTGCATCTCCACCTTCGGCAGCTCCTTCGGCTCCTTCAGCGGCTTCGCCTTCAGCAGCATCTCCCTCGGCAAGCTCCTCAGCTTCCTCCTCAACAGATGCAGTGCGGGCCTTGGCCACGAGGGCGACAACCACGTCTTCATTGAGTGCGGGGATTACTCCCTCCGGGAAGTTGACTTCACCGATGTTGAGTGAATCACTAATCGCCAGGTCACTTACATCTACCTCAATACTTTCAGGCAGGTCCTTGGGTAAGCAGCTGATTTCGAGAGTGTAGAGTAACTGCTCGAGCAGTCCTCCCTCGACCACGCCTTTCGGGTCTCCAACAAGCTCGAGTGGAATGTTAGCGGTAATAGATGTGTCCTGATTCACTGCGAGGAAATCAACATGCATGATTTCACCTGTGAGTGCATTGTGCTGCACGTCCTGTAGAAATGCCATCTGGGTGCTGGATCCCTCAAGGTCAAGGTTGACTAGAATACTGTCAGAGACAGCATGGTTAAGCATGTCACGGAAGGTCTTCGCGTGGATCTTGACATTCTTGTTCTCGGAACCCCCGCCGTAGACGACGGACGGGATGTATCCCTCACGACGCATTTGCTTGAGAACGCCGGACCCTGTGCGGGCACGCTCTTCAGCTTTCAAAGTTTGTGGTTTAGCCATTTTTTTGGATGTTTAAATTAATGTTGTAGGAAGTAGGAGCAGCCCGGAAATGACTGACGGCGGGTAGTAGAGTGAGTTGTCAGAACGTTCCGGGGGGCGGGTCTTTACCACTTCAGACGTCAATGTCAAAGAGAGAAGTGACAGATTTTCCATCATGAATGCGCGAAATCGCGTCTCCAAGCAGCCCCGCAATGGATACTGCTGTTACTTTTTCCCCGTAAGCCTGTGGTACTGAGTCACTTGTAATCACTTCTTTGATCGCAGATTCAGCAATGCGCTTTCTGCCCATATCTCCGAGAACACCATGGGATACACCAGCGTAAATACTCTTTGCCCCCTGTTTTTCAAGGATTTCAGCCGCAGCGCACAAGGTGCCGGCCGTTTCGGTCATGTCATCAACCAGCAATACATTCCGCCCTTCGACATCACCGATGACATTCATCGCTTCCACTTTAGTGGCACTGACGCGGTGTTTGGCAACAATTGCCAGCTCAGCACCCAGTTTGTCAGCGTATGATCTGGCCATTTTTACTCCTCCCACGTCAGGAGAGACAACGGTGAGGTTACTGGCGTCATCACCGTGCTGCTCACGCAGGTGCTTGATGAAAGCTGGTTTGGCATAAAGATGGTCCACCGGGATATCAAAGAACCCCTGGATCTGAGCAGCGTGAAGATCCATTGTGAGCACGCGGTCGACCCCAGCTGCAGATATGAGATTGGCCACTAATTTGGCAGTGATAGGAACGCGGGGCTTATCCTTACGGTCCTGCCGGGCGTATCCGAAAAATGGCATCACTGCTGTGATCCTGCCGGCACTTGCTCTTTTGGCAGCATCCACCATGATCAACATCTCCATGAGATTATGGTTGGTCGGAGGGCAAGTAGGCTGCACCAAGTAGACGTCCTCGCCGCGGATATTCTCATTGATTTGGACAAAGGTTTCGCCGTCAGGAAATGACGTCACTTCAACATTTGCCAGTTCCTTGCCAAGATGAGTTGCGATTTTTTCCGCCAGCTCCCTGTGTGCCTTGCCGCTAAATATTTTCATGGAATTGCAATTTCTATGCGCTGATTGCATAAGGATATTTGCGATTGCCACTGATTGATGGGTCGGTGTTGGCCCTGGTTTGAGCCCCTCTGTGACAATCGAGGACCGGATTGTGTATTCTGATCACAAGTTGACAATCCCAAATGCAACAAAGTCAAAATTAACCGCAAATTTAACAGGCTGAATGAATGACAGGGCTCGCTGCTGGCAAACTATTTTGCCCCTTTTGTCAGTAAGACAGCAGGCACGGTCTGCAAGAGTAATTTGATGTCGAGCCACAAGGACCAGTTGTCGATATATTGCAAATCCAACTGCACCCAATCATCCCATTCGGTGATGGTATTCCTGCCTGTAACTTGCCAGATGCAGGTTACTCCCGGCTTAACACTCAATCTCCGCCGGTGCTCGGATTTTTCAAACTTCGAAACCTCATAAATCGGCAAAGGGCGCGGGCCAACCAGGCTCATGTCACCGGTGAGCACATTGAGCATCTGGGGAAATTCATCAATGCTCCACTTCCTCAACAATCTGGCAAAAGGGAAAACGCGAGGGTCGTCTTTTAATTTGAAGACCGGGCCGCTCATTTCATTTCCCATCGCATCCTTGAGATCATCGAGCTGGTCCTCAGCATTCGTAACCATGGTTCTGAATTTCCACATCCGGAATGGCTTGCCATACTTCCCTGCCCGATCCTGACGGAAAAAGACCGGCTCCCTCATACTGCTCAACTTGATCCCAACAATGGCAAAAATCCATAAGGGTATCGTAAACAAGATGAACAGAAACGCACCTACCCTATCCAAGGCGCCTTTCGCCAAAAGTGCCCATGAGAGCTCGGGCGTGGCACGAAGCACCAGCATGGGTTGGCCCCCTAAGTTGTCAAAGGTTGGCCTGGATACCTGCGTTCTGATAAAATCAGCCGATACCCATGACTCGATCCCCTGCTTCTCGCACAATTCAACCGTTGTTGAGATTTGTTGGAACACAGCGTGACGTGCAGCAATGATAACACGCTCAATGGATTCTCGGGTAAAAATATCCTCCAGCTCATGAACGTCCTGCTCGGAGAAATCAAACTCACAAACCACTTCCCAGTAGTCAGTCACTTCATCTGGCATGGACGCTATGAGCTGCTTGGTGTCGTCTTTGCAGCCGGCGATGACAACTCGCTCGCGTAGACCTTCCTTGAGGGCCGCTTTTTTCAAATGCGCCCTTACCACCGCATCTCTGAGCAAGAGGAAAGTTGCAGAGAGTACCATGGCTGTTGCCAGCACCAGGCGACTCATCGGAGCCATCTTGAAAAAGAGAACCATGGCGGCGATCCCAACACTGATGACCAGAACAGCCTGAAACATCTGACCCAGTGATTGAACCACTGTCTTGCGCATGATGTTTCGATAGAAACCAAATACCTCCAATACGAGTGGAGTAAATGGCACTACAATAAACAGCAGCCACGAAATTTCCGCGAGGCCGATGCGCCCGGCATCACTCAAGCCAAGCAATGGTCTCAGAACACCACGCATCTTATCCCCTATGAAAAAGGCCTGGAACACCAAAAAAGCGTCACACAGCAACAAGGCTTGAACGGAAAATTGCTCCCTATTTTTAGATCCTAACATGATGCTTACTTATTTTAAGCGGACTAGATTACACTCCAGCAAATTTTTGAAGTGATGGCAACAACTTGCTGGCATCACTTGCTTATTCTTGAGCTCTTCGATCTACCACTAATGGTGCCAGTTTGCGCACAAAATCCTCAAGGATTTTTTCTGACTGCTCCAAGTTAAAGACACCCGGACCATCTGGCATCAGGCCTTGGTCCGCATAGATTTTTGTTACGGGGACTGAGAAAGTCGCATAAGCCCATTGCTGATCATAGCCCTTGAACAAACGGTCTTTCATATCCTGAAAGGTTCTCCCGTAATGACTCTCCGTGATTCCTGTATGCCCAAAAAAGGTGTAATACTGAGCACGCATTGCCTCAAAGCTAGACCCATCCTCACGAACCACGGGTTTTTTGCAGACTATTTCTCGCAGCGGCAAATCAGAACCATCGGGAAATACATTCTCCAGCGTAATCGACCGCTCTTTGACGAAGTTCCAACCCTGTGAGCGCAAGCAACGCTCTGGGCGGTGAATGCTGTTATTCAAATCCTTACCTGAGAACACTACTGATACCTCAACAGCCGGATGGTAGGGATGGTCCCTATTGGAATACTGGATACGCTCAAACTCGGTATCCTTGGCCAAAATCTGCAATTCCTTGCCCGTAATTTGCTCTCTTTTCCCGCGCATCGAATCGAACTGCATCGGCAAATGCCGAGTTAGGCAGGAGATTTTCATCGATTCGGATTTCGGCAACATCCAGATCACTGAAAAGCCGATGGCCAGCAATAGGGTCAGAGTATAAATACGCTTGGTGATGGCTTTCGGGCTGTTGCGATCAAGATCTGCCAAAGCTGTCTCTGGATTGTTTTCTGCTACGGAGGTCATTCTGGTGTCAATGAGATGGTTTTGGGGATTGGCTGGGTCGCGCTCGGTCAACTCTGGATTCTTTTACGAACCACTTTTTTGTTTTCATTCCAATTGAGAATTTTGTCGATCAGGAACAGACCGGCCAGTGCGATCGGGAAAAAGAAGAGCAATCCGGCCCAATCATGATACACCCCCGCCGCAAACTTGCTAAAGCCCATCTCAGCTAGGACAATAATGGTAAAGATCCTGAAGAAGTTGGCCACCAATGCCAGTGGTAATGCGCAAGCAAAGAGGAAAGCCATTTTCCATAATTTGGTCTGGGTAAAGTAAGAGTAAATAGCCGAGATCATGACCAATGCCATGAGGGAACGTATGCCGCTACAACCCTCGGCAATGTCCATGCCATCCCAACTGTCTGTGCCGGATTTGATTTCCGTCCCCGCATTAATGAGATCCATACCCATCAGGGTTCCCACCTGATAACATGACTTGGTTACCACAATCTGTAAGATGTTGGTCGCCTGCTGCAAGCCGGGCACAGAAACCGCAAACCACCAGAAAAACGCAGGGAAAAGCATATGGCGTGCAACTTTCCAGCCACAGATATAAAGGGTGCCGCCGAAAATCAAGAAAGGCAACCCGATGAGCGGCAATCTGGGCTGCAGTGTTCTCACCGACACAACGTAGAGCAAGATCACAAACACAACCGCAAGCAAACCCCACTTGGAACCATTGATCGGTTCTCCTTTCATCGTCGGCCATATGCGGTAGACAAAATAGACAAACAGAAAAGGGACCGCCCAGCCATGAGCAAAGTCTTTGCGCCAAGCATCCGCTATCCAGAGAGCAAGCCGCTCCTCAGATGTCGAAGAGTTCGGGTAAATGGGAATAATCAACCAAAATAACAGCATCACAAAAGCAAGAGCTGTTAGAGGTATCAAGTATGAGTGTGTTTTTATAGCCTGTGCCATTTTAAATTCAATTTGGTTTTATATAGCCGTAACGGAAACCCGGATTTTGTTTGCCGGTCATCATTTCATGCCTCCTTTGAAGCTTTATCCATATGGTCCATTTCTTTCTTGGAAGACAACAGGTATACAAAGGTAATACACATAATACCGATGGAATAGATAATGACAAACTCCCAAAACCAATCAAGAGCCCATGCCAAGCCTATGCCGAGGCGATATACCGGTTCATCAATATAAATACCTGTCAGCCTTTTGACA
>Ga0213863_10002456_pt1 | contig 13164 bp, 14 predicted proteins | sample PICome_8_FD_160128 | JGI IMG/M metagenome (GOLD analysis project Ga0213863, IMG submission 160128) | Coastal seawater microbial communities near Pivers Island, North Carolina, United States - PICO497 | ecosystem: Environmental > Aquatic > Marine > Coastal | place: USA: North Carolina... | reverse complement strand
GACAAAAATACCGTTGACTCCAACCCGGCGACTGTCGAGGGTCATATGTCCGTTATTATTTGGCCATGCAACACTAGGATTTACCGCAAGGATACGGTCCACTGCCTGCTGACAACTTGTCACAGCCGTCACTGCCCTGCTCCAGAGCTGGCGAGCTGTGCCGGCACTTCTGTGTCTATATCGGGGCGTTGATTGCGTAACCTTAGAACGCCATCGGTTATCCGTGCATAAACCGGAGCTGCAGCGGCGCCACCGCCATAACTGTCACCTAGTGGGCGATCAATCACCACGGCAGTGACGTAGCGCGGATTATCCATGGGCGCCACACCCACAAACAGCGCCAGGTACTGATCGGGCAAGTAGCCACTAGGGCCTACTTTATGAACGGTTCCCGTTTTGCCCCCGACGGAGAATCCTGGCACACGCGCCTTTCTCGCGGTGCCTTCACTGCCTGTTACGCGATGCAAAACCGTGAGCACTTGACTCGCGATTTCCGGGGCAATAACAGGCTCGCCGGGGACATACTCGCCAGCCTCACGCTTTAACAGCGTGAGCGGCACGCGCCTCCCTTGATTTGCAAAAATGGCATAGGCTTGCGCCAGCTGCAGTGGCGTTGCCGTCAGACCATAGCCAAAAGCGAGGGTCACTTTTTCGATCTCACTCCAGCGATCTCGATTGGGCAGGCTACCGGAGCGCTCACCGGGAAAGCCAATACTGGATGGCTCACCCAACCCAAACCTTCGATAGACCGATAAGATGGGCTCGTGACCCATCGCTTGTGCCATTTTTGTCACGCCGACTTGACTGGATTTTTCGATCACTCGCGATACGGTAATCGCGCCATAGTTGGAGGGGTCAGGTAGTACCTTGCGGCCGACACGAATTCTTCCAGGAGACGTATCGATAATAGAATCCAACGTAAACGCACCCGTCTCAAGGGCAGCCACCAGTGTCAGCGGCTTAATCGTCGAACCGGGCTCAAACGCGTCAGTAACTACGCGATTACGGGTTGCCGCATAGTCAAATGCAGCGCGGCTGTTAGGATTGAAGACCGGGTGATTAGTCATGGCCAGAATTTCCCCTGTCCACGCATCCACAGTGACCGCTGCACCAGCCTCCGCACCGGTTTCAACGATGGCGCGCTGTAACTCGCGGTGCTGAAGGTATTGAAGGCGCAGGTCAATTGCCAGCGCTACAGCCTGTCCTGGCCGAGCATCCCGAACCACACCCACATCTCGAATAGCATCTCCATGTAAATCTTTGATGTAGCGCTTTTGCCCAACACGACCGTGCAAAACGTTTTCGTAGGCCTTTTCAAGCCCAGCAATTCCCTCGCCATCGACATTGGTCAAACCAATGATCTGCGAAGCCACCTCCCCCGCGGGATAAAAACGACGATACTCACGCTTACCGCCCACACCGGCAATTTTCAGGCCAAGAACACGACGTGCGAACTCGGGGGTTTGATGACGAGCGAGATACATGAAGCGCTTGCCAGAGTAGAGATCAAGGCGTTGCTTCAGGTCTGTCTCGGACTGACCCAACGCGTCTGCAAGCACGCCCAATCTGTTGGAGTCACCGAGTTTATGGGGGTCTGCCCACAAGGTGATAACGGGAGTACTAATTGCCAGCGGCTCACCACGACGATCAGTCATCATGCCGCGGTAGGCGGGAATTTCAGCAGAACGAACAGCGCGCATTGCACCCTGCTCGCGCAAAAATGCAGCACCTCGCTCCTGATCAACCACCTGAATCAACACCAGCCGACCGACCACACAGGCCGCCAAAATCAACAACAAACCGACAACCGTTACAAGCCTCCAGGGCATCCCGGGCGCCGGCACGAGCCCATTCCTAGCCACTAGTAGACCCTCTCTACAATCGTGCGATACGCCGCAAGATCAGGGGTACCCATAACCAACTCATCCCGAGCCATCTTAGCGATCCGATGCGGACTCGCCAGGGTGCTTCGCTCTAGCATGAGACGGCTGTAGTCTTCTTGCAGGTACCAATGTGTGCCTTCAATTCGCTGTAAATCAGCGTAATAGGCCCTAGCACTGTGCGTGCTATAAATAATCGCCAGACACGACGCCAAAACCGCGACAATCAACAACGGCATACCCCACCGTAAGGACATCATGCGATTCGCTCCGCCACACGCATAATGGCCGAACGGGCACGTGGGTTTTCAGCCAACTCTTTCTCACCGGCACGCCGAGGCTTGCCCACCAGACGCAGGCGCTCACCTCGCTCGTCATTCCGAATAGGCACACCTCTTGGCACCTCTCTTCCTCGAGCCTCACGTCGCATGAAGGTCTTTACGCGACGATCCTCCAGAGAGTGGAAGCTAATAACCACAAGCCGCCCACCAACCGCGAGCAAATCAATCACCTTACCCAAGAGCATGTCTAGATCGACCAACTCGCGATTAATATGAATACGCAGCGCCTGAAAAGTTCGCGTAGCCGGGTGTTTATGCTTTTCCCACGCTGGATTTGCGGCAGCCACCACCGCAGCAAGGTCGTCGGTGCTCTCGAAGGGCTCTACCGCGCGTCGTTTCACCAGAGCGGCTACGATACGGCGAGCAAATTTTTCTTCCCCAAAATCCCAAAGCACACGGCGAAGATCGGCTTCAGCGGCCGAGTTAACAAACTCAGCAGCGGTCTCTCCACGAGAATTATCCATTCTCATATCCAAAGGGCCCTGTTTCTGAAAACTGAACCCCCGATCAGCATCGTCGAGCTGAGGGCTAGACACCCCCAGATCTAAAAGCACGCCAGCCAAACCAGACCCCGCTCTCTCGAGATTGCCAAAACTATCGTGTAAAAAACTGAAGGCGACATTTTGCTTAGCCAGTAATCCAGCGCTTCTTATTGCCTCAGGATCTTTATCAAATGCCACCAGTCGCTGCCCGTCAGAAAGCGCCTCAAGAATTGCAGCGGAATGCCCCCCTCGACCAAAAGTGCCGTCGACGTAGACCTCTTTGCTCGACCCGCTTCTACCTGCCATCAGGGCCTCCACTGCCTCCTCAAGCAAAACAGCCTGATGGGAACCGCCCATCAGAGCTTTAACGACAACAATTCGACGGGGAGCTCTTCTGCCGTCTCCAAAGACAAAGCGGCATCGCGCTCTGCAAGCCAACGATCCTCGGACCAAAGCTCTAGCTTGTTGCCCTGCCCAACCAACACAATCTTTTTTTCTAGGTGTGCATACTCTCGGAGGGACTGCGGCAGCAATACACGCCCATTTCCATCGAGCTCAATATCTGCGGCATAACCGAGCATGAGTCGCTGAAACCGTTTTACCGCTGGGTTAAGTGCGGGAAGGGACTGAATTTCGGCCTCTATTCGCTCCCACTCGGGCAGCGGGTAGAGGGTCAAACAATGGCTCTGCGTATCAATAGTGATAACAACCCTTCCGGCACATTGATCTAACAGGCTTTCGCGTTGACGCGCAGGCACGGCCAAGCGCCCCTTGGTATCCATATTAATGTGCTGTACGCCACGAAACATTCAGCCTAATCCACTCTTGACCTATTTTTCCCACTTAAGAGCATTAAAATACACTTTGCCCCACTTTTACCCACTATAAGCCCACAAAATCTCTAGGTCAATGTTATTGCACTTAATTTTCCTTTCTATTTCAGTCGCTTAGAGGGAATTTCTTGCGCCGCAGAAGGCGAGGCAAGGGGCTTTTTGGCGCCACCGAAAAGCACGTACAAACAGCGAATTAGCCGCAGTTAGCGGATACAACTTTAATTATAGAGCATTAAGGTTATAAATATTCTATTTTTAGGACTAAAATTTTATAACCCATCAAGAAAAAAGGTGCACCCCCAGGGGATGGGGGTGCATAAAGTGAGCCGATCGATAAGCCGGGTTCTGTCTTGGACGATCATTCATCTGCGACGAACGTCACCGTTCGCCTGTAGCGACCTACCCGGATCCGCCGGAGGTCACGGCTAATGGATCCCTATTTGGTCTTGCTCCGAGTGGGGTTTACCATCGCCACGCCTGTTACCAGTCGCGCGGTGCGCTCTTACCGCACCTTTTCACCCTTACCTGACAACGCCAGGCGGTTTCCTTTCTGCTGCACTTTCCGTGGGTTCACACCCCCCAGGCGTTACCTGGCACTCTGACCTCTGGAGCCCGGACTTTCCTCCACCGCCGAAGCGATAGCGATCGTCTAATCGACTCGCCCCTAATCTAAGGCTCTGCTCGCCGACACTCAAGCCGCAAATATCACTTTTTTTCACGGTTTGTCAGGTGCTCGTACAAAACTCGAGCTTTAATACCTGATACTTCGGAAACTATCGACGCCGCTTTGCGTGGGGGTAACTCCTCACCGAGGCGGAGCAAGAGTTGCCGATCTCTATCCGACAGTGCTTCCCCGGGTTGCTCTTGAGCAGGACCAATCAACAACACTTGCTCGCCACGCTGCTGATTCGCATCAGCCTCTACCCAGGCCAGCAATCCGGATAACGAATCACGCCTAAGCGTTTCAAAAGTCTTGCTGAGTTCCCTTGCGAGTACCGCCTCGCGCCCTGCACCCATGATTTCTGACGCATCAGCAAGCGTCGCTCTAATGCGGTGCGGCGCTTCGTAAAAAATCAGCGTACCCGCTTGGTGCTGCAGAGACTCCAGTCGCTTTCGCCGTTGCTGCGATTTCGCCGGCAAAAAGCCCTCAAAGAAAAATCGGTCAGTCGGCAGGCCCGCACCACTGAGCGCAGTGACCGCCGCGCAGGGTCCGGGCAGTGGAATAATGGGGATATTTTTATTCTGGGCTGCACGCACCAAGCGAAATCCAGGGTCTGATACCAGCGGTGTGCCGGCATCACTTACAAGGGCCACGGCATCTCCCTGTATCATTCGTGCCAGCAATTGTTCTGTCACCTGCTCAGATACATGATCATGGTAGGCACATAGCGGTGTTTCAATACCATAGTGCGCCAAAAGCTTGCGGCTGTGCCGCGTATCCTCAGCGGCGACCAGCGCCACCTTCGTCAACGTCTCAATTGCACGCTGAGTGATATCGGCCAAATTACCAATTGGCGTCGGTACAATGTACAAACCACGTTCCAAGGAGGCGTCTCCGTTCTATACTCTGCCCCATGATCTCAAAACTAACCACCACTCGTCTGCCCATAAGGGTCTTTTTCTTGCTTTGGCTCCTGCTATCAGGCGGCTGGCTGGCTGGCTGCCAAACAACAGGCTCCACTGATCCGTCTTTGCCCAAGATTTCATTGGAAACGCTGGGACAACAAAGTATCCCAGAGCCTTTACCCGCCTCCCCAGATCAGCAGCTAGATCTCGTGGCGATTACTGCCGTGAGAGATAGGATACTCACTGAAGGTGTTGTAGCAGGGCGTATTCTGAGAGATGCGTTTCTCATTAAAGGAATAGACGCCAGAACCGCGGGCGTCATCGATGCCGATATCGCTTGGTTTAACGGCGACGTCGAAACAGCGCAAAGCTTGATGAGGGCCACCGACGCATCAAGCGTCGAAGAGAAATTCTTTGTATCAGCTACCCTTGAGGAAAGAGCCCGTATTCAAGGCCGATGGCTCGATGCAGCTAGACTAGCTCACTATCGAATCAAACTGGGACTATCTTCAGCTCGGCCAATCACAGACCCCACCCGCTCATTAACCTCAGCCACAACACCCGGTGACAAACTGTGGACACTGCTAATGCATCTTGATGATGGGCAGTTGGGACGAGCCGAAGCTCTCGCCGACGACCCCGACTGGCGCGGCTGGCTGACCTTGGTACAGGCTTACAGATCAGGTCGCGATGCTACCTATAACTGGCTTGCATCCCACCCAAATCACACCGCGACAACCCCCCTTCCCGCGGCATTGGACACATGGTTGGATACGCGCCCCCCAGAAAATATTGGCGTGCTACTGCCGCTATCAGGGCGACTAAAAGCTGCGGGCAATGCAGTATTTGAAGGCATAACTGAAGGCCTATACCGAAAGTTTCCGGACCCTGAAAAACGCCCCAGACTATTTACGATAGATACTGAACTACGACCCAGCGCGGTGTCGGCGTACCGCGATGCACTCAGTGAGGGGGCAGATCTTGTCATTGGTCCACTGATAAAATCGGAGGCACAAAACCTGGAGAATCTGAAGGAGCGCCCCACTCCCGTTATCGCTCTCAACCGACCCGAAGTTTACGCAAGCACCGGGGTGTCTAACTGGAGCGCAATGAGTCTGGCCCCAGAGGATGAAGCCCGCCAAATAGCAGAACTTGCGTTTGGTCGAGGCCAACGAAGAGCCCTCGTAATTCGTCCAGATAGTGAATGGGGCCGGCGAATGGAGGTGGCTTTAAATGGGGTTTGGAGAGTCATTGGAGGTGTCACCGCGGACACGCTCACACTGGAGGGCACCACAGCCTTCTCGGAACAAATTGGTACCAGCGCGGGGTCAGTAGCATCGGAACGCAGAATTCAAATGCTCGAAGCGGCCTTTGAAACTCCTGTTGCGTCACGGCCAAGACGACGCCAAGACTTTGATGTTATATTTTTGCTGGCACAAGACCCTTCCGAAGCCCGTCGCCTGCGCCCCCTACTTATTTATCACTATAGTGGTGACGTACCCGTTTATAGCTCATCAGCCGTATATAGCGGACATGATCACGGACAGAATCAAGATTTGAACGACCTTATTCTAGTAGAGACACCGGCGGTACTTGATGCTTTAAAGGTGGATCGTTACACACGATTACAAGCCCTGGGCTTTGACGCTATCGCCATGATCGACCACTGGCAGCAAGCAGAAGCCACTGAAGCCATCTTGTTTCAAGGGAAAACAGGGCTCCTAAAACGTTTGTCCAATGGTGAAATAGAAAGAGAGCTTAATTCCGTCGCTTTTGATGGCGGCAAACTCAAAGCCTTGCCGATACGCTAGCAGTGTCAATCGCCATGAGCACTGATCAACGTGAATACCCAGGCAGGCAACGACGCCGAGGACTGCGCCGAGGCTTACTTAATCGCTCGAGGACTACGGACCCTTGCACGCAATGTAGCCTGTCGCTATGGCGAGATCGATATAGTTATGGAACAGGGTGCGACGATCGTTTTTGTCGAGGTACGCTTGCGCATCAGCAAGAAATTCCAAACAGGCGCTGGCTCAGTGGATTACCGCAAGCAACAGCGCCTTATCCGGACGGCCGGCTTGATGATTCAGTGCATGCCCATCTTGCGCGACCGACCCATAAGATTCGATATCATCGCTTACGATACACTGTGCAAAAATCGAAAAGCGCATTGGATTCGACAAGCCTTCGATGCGTCAAACTAAACAGGTGACGATTTCATCATGATTCCCTACGACGATATCTCGACCTTTTTTAGGGGCTACATTGAGCAAGTAAGCCTTTCTGTAGATGACATCGCAGACGTCACTGGGAGCGCGGCGACCCTTGCAACGCAGACGATTATCAACGAAAAAAAATTGATTGTAGGTGGCGTGGGTCCCGACGCGGCCGGCGCAGGATTACTGACTGAACTCCTACAACAAGGCCTTTATCGGGAGCGGCCCGCAATACCTGCAATAGAGCTAACGAGCCGTCATATCACCAGTCTCGATCCAGGTGTAGGTTGGTTAACTCAGCAACTGACGGCACTAGGCCAACCTGGGGATTTAGTGATACTGTTTGCGACATCACTCAACCAAGTTGACTTGGAATTCCTATCCTCGGCTATAGCCAAACGCGGCCTGACATCGGTTTGGATAGGAGCCCAGGGGTCAGGCCCTAGCCTGGCATTTCCAGGAGCGGATCGTGCCTCTGCCCTAGCGTTATCCCAATGCTGCTCTATCTGCCTAGCTAAACTGATCGACATATCCTTATTTGGAACGCTGGAGGACAATACGTGAGACCTTTATATCGACAAGTTTTTATCATCTCATTCCTTACCTACTTAACCGGCTGCGGCACAGTGCTTGCCACTTTTGAAAGTAACAGTATTGAGGATGAACCCGGTGAGCGCAGCCTTGCAGAGCAGGTTTTAGACGAGAGCATAGAAACAAAAGCGGTTGTTAACATTAGAGCCGAAAACCCTGCATTTGACGATTTAGGCTTCCTAGTAGTGTCCTACAACGGTTACGTATTGATTGCTGGTGAGGTCCCCAACCAAGGCCTCAAAGACGAGGCCTCAAACGTCGTTCGCAAGATAGAAGGTGTCCGAAGAATTTATAACGAACTAATAATTGGGCCAAAATCCACAAGCGGGACCGAGGCTAATGATGTCTGGCTCACCACAAAAGTTAAAACCGCACTGCTGACCGATTCAACGGTACCCTCAATGCGCGTAAAAGTTGTGACTGAAAACAGCGTGGTTTACCTCATGGGGATTCTATCGACAGAAGAGGCCAATAGAACCGCCGCTGCAGCTGCCGAAGTAGATGGCGTGAAGCGAGTGGTGCGCTTGTTTGAACTCATTTGACAGTCTTGGCTATATAAAGACAGCGTGCTTCAGTTCAGCACCAGAGGATGGCTCTTTATTTAACGATCTTCAGGGCTGGGCGGCTGCTGCGTTCAGCAGAACTTGGCTCGCCGATATAGGGCGGATCTGGATCAGGATCAGGGTCCATAGGCCCTTCAAATACCATCCCTTGCCCATTCTCGCGGGCATAAATACCCAGTATGGCGGCGATAGGAACCTCGACATCTTGAGGTTGGCCGCCAAAACGACCGTTAAACACCACCGTGTCATTCCCCATCTGCAGTGCTACCACAGCAGAGGGTGCAATATTTAAAACGATTTGCCCATCACTTACATAGGTCTCGGGCACAAAAACCCCTGACAATGTCGCATCAACCAACAGGTGTGGTGTGCATTCGTTGTCCACAATCCATTCGTAAATGGCGCGGATGATATAAGGCCTACTTGAGTTCACAGACGTAGTGTTCTGTTAGAGGCGCATCTCTCGCTCATGGACTGTGAGGCTTTCCTGAAAAGATTCTCTACGAAATAAACTGTCCATGTAAGCCAAGAGCGGCTTAGACTGCTTACCGGGGCGAATATCCACCCCTAAAGAAGGCAGGCGCCATAAAATCGGTGCGATACAGCAATCCACCAGCGTAAATTCTTCACTCATGAAGTAGGGCTTTTCGGCAAAAATTGGGGCTATCGCCATCAACCCGTCACGAAGTTCCTTCGCCGATTTTGTGACCACGTTGTCAGACCGAGAGTTCTGAATGGCGTCTACCAAGCTACACCAATCACGCTCAATTCGGTACATCAGCAAACGGCTCTCTGCCCTAGCGACCGGGTAGACGGGCAACAGCGGAGGGTGGGGAAAACGCTCATCAAGGTATTCCATCATGACCTTGGATTCGTAAAGCACCAAGTCACGATCGACTAAAGTAGGCATTGTATTGTAGGGATTCACGTCGGCCAGCTCGGGAGGCGCAACGCCGGAATCTGACTCGATGAGATCGACGGTGACGCCTTTCTCTGCAAGTACAATCCGCACTCGGTGACTGTAGTGATTAGTACTATCCGAAAACAGCGTCATTGAAGATCGCTTGGACACTACCGCAGAGGCGTCATCAGACAGTTTCATTCGTAAACTCCGGGTTATATTGACGTGAGCGGCAGCCCAACCTGAGCCTACCGCTTCGCGTCGAGTGGGACGTTAATGGACGTCCTTCCAATATTCACGACTCAACAGCCATGCGAATACAAAGAAAATTGCGAGAAACAACAAGACTTTAATACCCATTTGTTGACGCTGTAACTTAATGGGCTCGGCTGTGTATGCTAAAAAATTTACTAAGTCGTAAATTGCCGAGTCATATTCTTCCCCACTCATGATGCCAGCCGCAGCAATTTCAAGCCGGCCACATGGCGCCGCCATCATAGCATCTCCTGTCAGTGGGTCCATCTGACCGTGCTCCAAGTCTGGGCCTGCGGCACACTCAGGCATGCCCTGAAGCTCCATCAAGACGTGAGGCATGCCCACCTTTGGGAAAACCTTGTTGTTAACACCGTAGGGCCGCGATGGATCTTTGTAAAACGTCCGCAAATAAGTGTACAGCCACTCAGGCTGTCGGGCCCTAGATACCAAGGTTAAATCTGGAGGTGTGGCGCCAAACCACTTCTTGGCATTGCCCTTGTCCATGGCGTTATCCATGAGGGCGCCAAATTTGCTATCGGGATCAAACATTAGGTTGGCTCTGTAAAGATCCTCAGGAATGCCCAAATCTTTGGCAACTCGATTGTGACGGGAATACTGCAGCGAGTGGCACCCCATACAGTAATTGGTGTAGAGCGCCGCGCCCCGCTGAAGGGATGGCTTGTTTGCAGCATCCGTTGCGATTGGGTCACAAGGAATCGTTCCACAATCAAACCCCGATTCAGCGCCCACCACTTTCAGTGGGATTACCGTGAGCACTCCCATCAGCGCCAGAATACCCAAACTTTTCACAACGCCTATGCCACCGTCCATTGTGACCCTTTCTGGGACCGCTTTTACTTTATCCATCTTGGACCAAATGGGCATGGCCAGAAAAAAGGCGAAGTAAAAAATGGTACAGATTTGTGCCAACACTGTCCGCTCGGGCGTAGGCGCCTTGACACCCAAGACACCCAAAATAAGAAAGCTAACGACAAACAGCAGCAGCATGACTCGGTTGATCATTCCTCGATAGCGCCATGACTTAACCTCGCAGCGATCCAACCACGGCAGCGCAAAAGGAATAGCAACAGAAGCCGCAAAAAACACAAATCCCCAAAATTTGTCGGGCACTGCACGTAGCACCGAGTAGAACGGCGTGAAATACCAGACCGGTGCGATGTGCTCGGGAGTTTTCAAGCCATTGGCCTGTTCGAAGTTTGCGAACTCCAAGAAGTACCCACTCATCTCAGGCGCAAAGAAAATAATGGCGCAAAAGAAAAAGAGGAAAACCGCGATACCCTGAATATCATGTACCGAGTAATAAGGGTGAAAACGAATCCCATCTAAAGGAATCCCGTTTGCATCTTTCTTTTTCTTAATCTCCACGCCGTCGGGGTTGTTAGAACCCACCTCGTGCAGCGCAAGAATGTGAAGCACAACCAAGGCCAACAAAACGATGGGGAGTGCGACCACGTGCAGAGCGAAGAATCGATTAAGGGTAATCCCTGATAAGAGGTAATCACCCCGAATCCAAGTCACGATATCTTCGCCGACCACTGGAATCGCGCCGAACAGCGAAATAATGACCTGAGCACCCCAATAAGACATCTGCCCCCAGGGCAAAACGTAGCCTACGAACGCCTCGGCCATCAAGACGATAAAAATCATCATTCCGAAGATCCAGAGTAACTCACGGGGCTTCTTATACGAACCGTAAATGAGGGCACGGAACATGTGCAGGTACACAACTATAAAGAATGCCGATGCACCGGTTGAATGCATATACCGCAGCAGCCAGCCGTAATCGACATCACGCATAATGTATTCAACAGACGCAAACGCCTCCTCAGCAGAGGGCGTGTAGTTCATTGTCAGCCAAATGCCTGTCAGCAGCTGGTTGACCAGCACTAACAGCGAAAATACGCCGAAGAAGTACCACAGATTGAAGTTTTTAGGTGCATAGTACTCACCCATGTGGGTGTTCCACGCTCTGGTAACCGGCAAGCGTGCATCAATCCATCCAACAAAAGAATTCAATGCCTTTTCCATTACGCCGCCTCCGCATCCACGCCAATAACAAGAACGTTGTCGCCTTCAAAACTGTAGGGCGGCACAACCAAGTTAGCGGAGGCAGGTACACCCTGGAACACGCGCCCCGCCAAGTCGAACTTCGAACCGTGGCAAGGGCAGAAAAAACCGCCCAACCACTCGTCGCCGCCGAGATCAGCTGCACCAACCTCGGGCCTAAATTTTGGAGCACAACCCAGGTGAGTGCACAGCCCAACCGCAACGAACAGCTCTGGCCGTATTGACCGCCCCTCGCCTTCGACATACCCAGGCTGGTCAGATCCCGCAGAACTAGGATCTTTGAGGATGCCGTCGAGCTTGGGCAGATCTTCAAGCTGAGCGCCCGTGCGATGCAATACATAGACAGGCTTTCCACGCCATTCGACGACGACCATCTGTCCAGGCTCTAACTTGCCAATGTCTGCTTTGACCGGCGCGCCGGCGGCCTTGGCCTTCTCAGAGGGATTCCAAGAACCCATAAAAGGTGTCGCCACACCGACGACCCCCGCGACCCCTACGACCGAAGTCGCCGCGGTCAAAAACCGACGACGGGTCTGACTTTTCGCATCCGGCAGAGCCGTATCGTTTTCGCTAGATTGCACTTCGCTCATGAGAACCCTCTCCGACATTGAGGCAGCTTCCTCGCCGCTTGAGGCGCCGAGAGAGCATGGAATTTCTTGCGCGGGAATGTTAGTGCTCTGCTACGCTCGCGGCAAGCGACGGCATCGCATTACTGCATTCCAATTGTTTTTACGTAGACAAATAAGCGACAGATTTATACTGGCCATACGCCCGGTACAACTCCGTCGCAAAATCGCAGGTGCTTGTTAACGCTTGGAGAACTGAGGACGACGACGCGCCTTCCGTAAACCCACCTTTTTTCGCTCGACTTCTCTTGCGTCTCGAGTCACAAAACCTTCAGCTCGTAGTGCGCCCCGCAGCGACTCGTCGTAATCCATAAGTGCACGAGTCAAGCCATGCCTAATGGCTCCGGCCTGACCAAAACTGCCGCCACCGCTGACGGTGACGTAGGCGTCGAAGCGATCGTTAAGCTGAGTCAGCTCCAAGGGTTGACGCACAATCATCCGCGCCACCTCGCGACCGAAGTATTCATCAATGGTGCGGCCGTTAATCTGAATATTACCGGTACCGGTACGCAGGAAAACTCGCGCGGTTGAGGTCTTGCGTCGGCCTGTGCCGTAGTACTGTGCCGTAGACATATTAATTTCCTCTAAAGCGCAAGGGCTTGTGGTTGCTGAGCGGCGTGGGGATGCTCAGAGCCCGAGTAGATTTTGAGCTTTTTAAACATCGCGCGACCGAGGGGGTTTTTGGGCAGCATGCCCTTTACAGCCCGCTGCAACACACGTTCTGGAGCACGATCCATCAGCTTTTCGAAGCTGTAAGACTTAATGCCACCAGGATACCCTGAGTGATGGTGATACATTTTGTCGGTCTGCTTGTTACCGGTT
>Ga0213863_10002451_pt1 | contig 13181 bp, 12 predicted proteins | sample PICome_8_FD_160128 | JGI IMG/M metagenome (GOLD analysis project Ga0213863, IMG submission 160128) | Coastal seawater microbial communities near Pivers Island, North Carolina, United States - PICO497 | ecosystem: Environmental > Aquatic > Marine > Coastal | place: USA: North Carolina... | reverse complement strand
AAAATATTTTTCATTTTACCCCCATAATTATTAACGAATTTATAATGCTATATTTAAAAATTATTTTACAATCTATCTAATCTTCAGGATAATCCGCCTGATTATTTAAATGGATTTAAGTCAGAAATACTTTTAAAAAAAGAATATCTAATTATATTTATTTTTTTTAAATCTTCATCTCCTATGCTTCTATAGTGCTCCATGAAAAAACTTATAATAACACCTAAAAATATTCCTATAACACCTGATAAAATTACATCTGATTTTTTATTTTGATTCGATGATTTAATAGGTATTTCAGGTAAATCTAGAACAATAACATAATCAGACTCTTTGACTTCTTCAATTTTGGTTGTTTCTAATTGTTGTTTTAAAGTTGTGAACACACCAATTAGAACTGTTACTTCTCTACCTAATCTCTGCTGTGCTAATTGTAGTGCTGGCGAATTTTCAATTCGTCGATTTCTAGCCATAAAATCTTTTAGATCTTCTTCTGCAGCCATTAACTCTTTTTCTGTATCAAGAATTCTTTCCTCAATAAATTGTTTTGCCTCACTTGTTTTTGCTTTATTGTACTTTCTTTGATGAGTATCAAGCTCTTCAATAAGTGCTTTATTTATATCTGAAGCTAAGCGAGGTTCAAAAGCTTCGATGCTGAGTGTAAGAATAGAAGTCTTAGGATCTTCAGAAATAGATATCATTGATAAAAAATTTTCAATTGCAATTATCTCGAGCGTGTCCATTCCCATCATCGGTTGATCATTTCCAACTGTTAGAATCTTCAACAAGCTTTTGTTATTACCAAATTTTTTACTATCAAAAGACCTTTTCAACATTATTTTTGCTAAGGTTCTACTTTTTATTATTTCAGGGTAAACCCATTTAGGCTCAGATAACAGGTTTGGAAGATTTATACCAAATTGTGCGGCAATGCCAAATGCTTTGGAAGTATTTCCCGAGCTAGTTGAAGACATAATTTTGGAGGTTGATTTATAAATTGGTTTTTGAAAAAAAAGAACATAAAATATTGTTATTAAACACAAAAAAGTCGGAATAAATATAATGATTTTTATATTCTTAACTATTAAAATTACTATATCCGTAAAAGAAGTATTATTACCTTCAAAATAATGGATAGCAGAACTATCAATTTTATGTTGTGATTTTTTTTTCATATTTAATTTTATAAATAGTTATAATTAGACTTAAAAAAGTATGATCCATAAAAATATCATCTAAAAACTAATCATTTATTTAGATAAATATGAGTAATGTGTTCGCCAATTGCAAAAGAACTTGTAGCCGCAGGCGAAGGTGAATTAATTACATGAATCATTCGATTGCTGGTTTTAATTACAAAATCATCAAGTAATCTTCCATCGGCTCCCAAAGCTTGAGCGCGTACTCCCGCCGGACTAGGCGAAATATCACCACTCGTTATTTCAGGAACTAATTTCTGCAATGCCTTTACAAAAGCTTCTTTATAGAGTGATCTATAATACTCGTTTAGACCAACTGACCAATATTCTCTTGTCATTTTCCAAAAACCTTTGAATGATAAATAGTCCCACATTTCTAAAAAATTAATATCTGTTTTTCTGTAACCCTCTCTTGCCCATGCCAAAACAGCATTAGGTCCGGCTTCAACCCCACCACCAATCATGCGCGTGAAGTGAACGCCGAGAAAAGGATAACTAGGGTCAGGAACTGGATAAATTAAATTCTTCACTAAGTATCTAGATTCTTTCTTAAGTGTGAAATATTCACCCCTAAAAGGAATTATTCGAATATCTCTGTTCAATCCACATAGAGCCGATATTTTATCAGAAAATAATCCAGCACAATTAATCAAAAACTTTGCTTTATATTCGCTTTTTTTTGTTGTTATAATAAAACACTCTTGTTTTTTATTAATATTTAGAACTTCTTCTTTTACTGCAATTTCAGTTTTCTGTTGTATCTTTTCAGATAGCTTGTTGCAAACATGCCCATAATCAACAATACCCGTCTCAGGGCAAAATAGAGCTCCAACCCCCTTAGAATATGGCTCATAATCTAATAATTCTGGTAATTTAAGATTTTTAATTCCTAGTATACCATTTTTCTCTCCACGATTTTTGAGTAAATCTAACTTCTCAAGTTCCATTTCATTGGATGCAATAATTACTTTACCACATAGGTCGTATGCGATATTATTTTTTTTACAAAATTTTAATAATAGACTTACACCTCTGCGGCAATTAAGAGCTTTTAAAGATCCTGGCTCATAATAAATACCTGAATGTATAACCCCACTATTATTTCCTGACTGATGCTGCCCTACTTTTGACTCTTTCTCTAAAAGTATTATTTTAAGATTAGGTTTATGGTTTAATAACTCATGAGCCACTGACAGGCCTACAATTCCAGCTCCAATTATTGCAACATCATACATTTTTTTAAATTAAATTTTAATTAGTTTCGTATTATGCTTAAAACTGCAATAGATTGGGCAATATTTGCAATAATTGATGATATTTCTTTTGCGAGTTCAGTTTTATCAATAGGTTCTTCATCCTCTTTAGCGCTAATAATTATTGACGATCCATCAATAATTTTAGATTTCCAGATTTCCCACTTTTTGTATTTTTTTGAATCACCGTTAGGATACTCTATCCAAATATTATTTTTGTCTGCATTAGGTTTTAACCCACCTGCTAAATTTATGTAATAATTTATTTTTTTATTTCTATTAAATTTATGTATTCCAGGACTATTAACCTCACCCAGGATATTTATTAAATTGGGTTGAGGAGGTATTGTTATTTCATCACCATCTAAAACATTAAAGTTTAGATTTGATTTTGGATTTTTAATTATTTCCCCAAGAGATACATTGATCTTAATGTTTTTTCTTCTATATATAGCGGCTTCTGGGTATGCATTTTTCAATAAGCCACCCCCTCTCAAAATAATATCACTCACTTTATCATCTGAATTTAAAATCACATATTTGCCTGGATACAATACTTCACCTGATAAAAAAACCTTTCTGTGCTTTTTAGATTTTGGGTTAGATCTTACTGAAATCATATCATAGGGCTTAAGGTAAAAGCTACTTAATTCTTTTGCAGAATCACTTTCTACAGCAAATAATGTGTTTTCTTTGACTATTTCTAGATTACTATCAATGAATAAAGTTATACTTGATGCAAAGCTATCCAAGTTTTTATCTGATGAATCTATCCTTATTATATCTACTTTATATTTATCTGAGTTACCACTCAAACCCCCGGCATCAAGAATTAAATCTTTTATTGTCATATTTGTTTTATAAGATTTAAAGGATACTTCATTCTTAATGTCGCCATTGATAAAAATTGGATAATTATTGTGTAGGATATCATTACCGTAAATTCTAATAATATCTCCTGCAACTAACAAAAAGTTTTCATCTGAATTCTCAGACTCTAAAAGATTTTTTAAATTAAAATTAAAGATGCTCTTTGTAATTTGATCATTGTTAAACCTGATTAAATCTGCTCTTTCTAAAAATGTTCGCTCTTTAAATTTTGGGTCTAAGAATCCTCCATATTTGAAAAGTAAATCATACGCTGTCATTTCTTGCTGAAGTCGCCTTTGACCTGGATTTTTAACATGTCCTTCTAATACGACATATTTTTTATCAATCATTTCTGACATACCGTAAACGCGTATTTTATCTTGATGATATAATTTTATATCATGAAAATTATTTTCTTTTAGGACCTCGCGTAAGTCTAAATTTATCAATTCCTCTTGAAGATCTGGTTTAACCCTAATTACGTCTAAACGTTCAAGGTATGCATCCGATGTTATGCCATCTGCTTTCAAAATTAATTCACTTAATTTCAGAGAATCACCTAAATCATACTTTCCTGGCCTATTAATAGAACCCTCAATGGTCACTGTGTTCATTCTCGTTTCAAGCACTGAAAAAATTTGTATTTTATCTCCTTCTTGAAGTGAAATTTTATTTTTAGATGCCAATCCATCACTAATATTTATGTCTTTATACATTCGATCAATACCAAGCGAAGATCTTTTTTCAAATGGTACAACTCTATCAATTTGAGCTCTATCCAAGTATGCAGTTATTTTTAATCCCCCAGCTATTGAAATTAGATCAGTAAAACCCTCATTTTCTTTCAACTCATAGATACCACTTCGATTTATTGCTCCATAAATCGAAACAGTTTTCAATCGACGCGGTATGAAAATGACGTCATCCAATTGCAGTTTTTGATCATTTGGCTTTTTACCTTTAAGTAAATATTCATAAAAATCGATTGAAGCAATTTGTTCACCATTGCGAATAAGTCTAATATCGCGAAGAGAGCCATATTTTGTTGGTCCGTTAAAATAGTATAGAGCCGAAAATAGAGTGGATGAATGATTTATCGTGTATGCACCAGGCTGATCCACCTCACCCAAAACTTGAATTCTTAATGGTCTAAGATTACCTAAACTCAAATCTAAAAAGTAGTTGGCTTATCATTAGGAGGATTTAAACTTGCATAAGATTGAGAAAAAACTCTAAAAAGTTTTGATTCTAAAAGGTTAAGGTTTAAACCATTAACAAAAACCTGTCCAATTTCAGGAATAAAAACAAAACCCTCTCTGTCGACATTGAGTAATTGACGAAATTGGGTTTCACCCCAAAGCATAATAATGATTTCATCTCCCGGCCCAATTAAATAATTCGGGTTTACAGCACCAAGTGAAGTTGCTTGAAATAAGGCCGGATCTTTTTTGAAAATATTATAGCCAAAGTAAGGTAGAACCAATTTTTCTGATTTAGCCTGATCACTTTTAATTATTAAAACATCATCTTTCAGTTCAGGGAGTTCTTCAACCAAAGAGGTTTTTAATGTTTTTTCAAATATAACCTTATTAGAAGCTCCTAATTCGGGAAGTTGAATGCTGTTAACATTTATACTCTCATCATCATTTTTTTCTTTTTCGATAACGGTGTTTATATCTGTATCAGAATAACCCATACTTTTAGCTATTTTTCTTGCTTCATTTTCAGATATTGAATTACTTTTAATAAAATTCTCAGCCTGCTTTATCTGACTTTCCGTTTGTCCAATTAAAATTGTATAAACAATGAATAAAATAAATAATATAATTCTCATTTTAATCTCTTAGGTATTATGTTTTAGTTAAAACCTAAATAACCGCTTGGGTTATTATCAAAATACTCTCCTTCAACTGAATTAAAAGTATAAAGGGCCAACCAAGATTTTTTTTGATTTTCAGGGTTAAAGTCATTTATTTTTCCGACCGCTAAATCGGTACCAGCTTGACTGCTAGAGTATAAACAAATAATTATATTAGAGAATTCAGAATATTTTTCAGTGAGGACTTTGCACAAAAAAAGCTGACTCTCCTTACTAGTTCCATTTTCTATTGTCACATGAATTTCTCCTTGATCAAATATATCAGAGATTTTATTGACGCGTTCAACCTTATACTTAGGGGTGTCTATCTGTGTAAAATCATTACTTTCTTCTAAATTTCCATGGGGGGGTAGTAATATTTTTTGCTTTTCCTCAAGCCTTCTCTTTGAAATGTTATAGATAGGATTTATATAATTATTAGGGCTACTATTTTTGATAATTTTAGCTTTTGTGACTGCACTTGTTTTGTTTTCGATATTAGTAGATTTATTGAAAAAAAAATTTATTGAAAACACAATACCAACGATTAAAAGGGAGAAAGGAATTCCATAAAAAAGTGTTTTGTGAAGTTTCTTTAAATTTTTGTCTTGCGAATTATTATATTTTTCATCAAGTAAAAATTGTTGCTTGACAGCCTGTGCTCTTTCTTTTGTCCCTAAAGAATGAAAAACTCGTTTATTTTTTTTCTTGCTCTTCGGATTGTAAATATAGGCTTGATAGTAATAATAACCATCTCTTCCTTTTCTGTATATGCTACTCATTTCTATAAAGTTTTTAGCTTATTCAATAAAATTTATATTTTCAACTATAAGTCTCAACTACCATGACAACTACCTTCTTAAATTATAATCAAAAATTAATAATATTAATAATTATTTTAGGATTAATTATTTTTTACAATCGCTTTTTTAAACCAATTAAATTACTTTAATTGCCATAACAATTATAAATAAAAAATTATTTCTTCATGTTTTTATGTTCTTTATACCAGTTCATAAATTTGGGAATACCTTTATTTAATGAAATCGTTGGCTTATACCCTAGTTTTTGTTCCGAGTATTTTATATCAGCCAATGTTTCTTTTATATCACCTAATTGAATGTCTTCAAACGTTATATTAGCCTTCTTGCCGATAGCTCTTTCAATATATTTAATCATATTCATTATTTTTTCAGATCTACTACTCCCTAAATTAAAAATCTCACATGGATAATTTTTTTTTATAGCTGAAAAAATTCCTCCAACTATATCATCTATATAAGTAAAGTCTCTGTTCATTAATCCTTTATTATAGACGGTTATCTCTTTGTTGTTAATAATATTATCTGCAAAAATAAACATGGCCATGTCCGGCCTGCCCCATGGTCCATAAACTGTAAAAAACCGAAGTCCAGTAGTATTAATATTATATAAATGACTATATGAATTAGCCATTAATTCATTGGTTCTTTTTGTTACGCCATAAATTGAAACTTGATTTTCTGTGCTATCTTCAACTGAGAAAGGTAGTTTTGTATTCGCACCATAAACAGAAGAGCTAGAAGCATAAATTAAACCTTCAATTTTAAAATGCCTCACACATTCTAAGATATTCATAAAACCAACAATATTTGATTCGATATATGAATGCGGATTGTTAATACTATACCTTACACCTGCTTGAGCAGCTAAATTGACTACTTTATCTGGTGAAAAATTTTTGAAAGATGAAGTTAATTTTTCAAGATTTGTAATATCATATTGCTCAAAATTAAAATTTATATACTTATTTAATTTTTCCAAACGAGAATTCTTAAGATCTACATTATAATAATCATTCATATTATCAATACCTAAAACTTGATAACCATCTTTAAGCAAACTTATACATAAATGCATACCTATAAAACCGGAACTACCTGTAACTAGTATTTTTTCTTTAGGCATTATAGACTTTTAACATTTCTTCATTGAAAGGTATTGTACCTATATGCGCCACTACTTCCGAAGCAATAAAACTAGATAATTCCAAAGCATTACTTAGTCCAATTTTTGAAGATAGTGAGGCAGCAAAACAGGCAATAACAGTGTCTCCAGCTCCACTTACATCATAAACTTCTTTTTTTCCTACTTTTTGATGATGAACGGTATGACCATCATAATAAGTTATTCCGCTGGCCCCACGTGTAATGAGAGAATAATCTAATTTATATTTCGCGTTAAGAGCTGCAGCAGCTTTTTTAAATTCAGCATCTGAACTAAAGCTCTGCTTTAGTTCACCTTCTATTTCAGCTATGTTTGGTGTCAAACATGTAGCATTTAAATATTTACCCCATTTATCTCCTTTAGGGTCAATAAAAGTGCTAATCCCTTCTTTATTTGCAGAAAAAATCACTTTTTTTATCAATAATTCTGAACAGACTCCTTTATTATAATCACTAATTATGATTGCATCATAATTAGTGATTATAGGTATTATCTTTCTTTCTAATAGGGCGGAATCTCTTTTTTTAAATCCTTTTGAATCATTATCCATTCTTAAAAGTTGAGAAGACCCTGATAAAAATCTAGTTTTTTTTGTGGTGTTAACATTTTTTGATTTAAGAACAAATTGTGTTGATAAATTATTTTTTTTCAAGAGGCTCTCAAACAGACGTCCATTAAAATCATTACCAATAATAGTTGCCAAATTTACTTCGACACCTAGGTTCTGTAGATTTAAGACAACATTACCAGCACCACCTAATCTATCAATATTTTTTTTAGCATCTATTATTGGAACAGGTGCTTCTGGCGATATTCTTTTGACATCTCCATAAATATAAGAGTCAATCATCACATCGCCCAAAACAAGAATTTTCGGTTTTGAAGATCTAATTTTATTTAGAAGGTTTTTTATCTTTTTAGTAATCATAAAATATTTTAGTTATAAAATTTGATTAAATATTCTATAAATATTCACAATCTCCAATACGTATATTTGGTGCCTAAAAAATCTTTTTTACTATAAATAGATTTTACATCTATAATTATTCCGTTAGGCTTTAGAAACTTAGTCCAATCTTCACTTCTAAATTTTTGATACTGCTTATGAGCAACAGCTATAATAAACAAATCATAACTTCTTATTTTTTCTAAAGAAGTTAATTTTATATTAAACTCTGATAGTACCTCTTCATTTTTAGCATATTCATCTGAAACAGAAATATTACATTGATATTCATTTAAGTGATTTATTATGCTAACCACTTTTGTATTTCTTATATCTGGACAATTTTCTTTAAAGGTTAATCCTAGAATAGAAATATTTGCCTTAGACGGATTAATTTTCTTTTTAATTAGGCTTAAAATTGCTTGCTCTGCAATATACTTACCCATTGAATCGTTAATCCTTCTTCCAGCAATGATTATTTCGGGCTTATAACCAATTTCAACAGCTTTATGTGTCAAATAATAAGGATCAACACCTATACAATGTCCTCCAACTAAACCGGGTTTAAATGGTAAGAAATTCCATTTAGTTCCCGCTGCTTCTAAAACTTCAGTGGTATCTATATTTAACTTATTAAAAATTAATGCTAATTCATTTATTAATGCGATATTTACGTCTCTTTGAGTATTTTCTATTACTTTTGCTGCTTCTGCAACAGCGATAGAAGATGCAGGGAAGACTCCCGCTTTAATAATTTCTAAATACAGCTTTTCAACGAATTTTGATACCTTAGCATTAGAACCAGAAGTGATTTTTTTTATTTTTACTAAAGTATGTTTTTTATCTCCAGGGTTAATTCTTTCAGGACTATAACCACAAAAAAAATCTTTATTATATTTTAATTTTGATTTTTTTTCAAGTAATGGAACACATACTTCCTCAGTTGCTCCTGGATAGACTGTAGATTCATATATTACAATATTCCCCAAACTAAGAACAACCCCAACTAATTCTGATGCATTTTCTAATAGTTTTAGATTAGGAATGTTATTCTGATCAACTGGTGTAGGGACTGTTACTAAATAAATATTTGCATCTTTTATTGATGAAGATTTTGAAGATAGTACCAATTTTTTAGAATCATCTAACCCCTTAGAATCAACTTCACCCGTTCTATCATATCCTTTTTTCAACTCGGAAATTCTTTCATTATTTAAATCATATCCAATTACTGGGTATTTTTTCGCAAATTCTATAGCAAGAGGTAGGCCTACATAACCTAGCCCAATTACTGCTATAGAAATTTCACTTTCTTTAATCAATCTATTCTATTTCCATATTTATCTATCTTACAAACTATCTTAGCTGGATTACCAACAACTAAATGATATGCAGGGACATCTTTGGTGACTACCGCCCCCGAACCAACCATTGAATATTCTCCTATAATAACACCACATACTATTGTAGCATTAGCCCCAATACTGGCGGATTTTTTTACCAAAGTTTTTGAATAATGAGAGGTTCCTTTTTGAGGAAACTCAGAACGAGGTAATTTTACATTAGTAAAAACCATTGATGGCCCACAGAATACATAATCTTCTAACTCTACACCTTCATAGATAGATACATTATTTTGTATTTTAACATAGTTCCCAATTTTCACATTATTTCCAATATTTACATTCTGCCCAAGAGAGCACCCATCACCAATAGAAGCACCACTTTGAACATGAGAGAAATGCCATATTTTAGTTTTATTTCCAATATTAATATGTTCGTCAACAATGGCTGTTTCATGTACAAAAAAATCTTTACTCATTTAAGCTCTAACTCCTTGCTTGCTTCAACAAGAATTTTTACAACATCCAGACCATTTTCTCCATTTGCAATAAGGGGCTTTTTCGTATTAATAAAGTACTCCAACTCAGCCTCTAATGGCATTTTATCATCATACCCGATTAATTCTTTTGGACCATCTATTTTTTCAGGAATACCATTAACTAGATCAATTTTTTTAGAATAGAGAGTCAAAGGTTTACCTTCCGCAGAGTCTTCAAATGAAATCATGGCTTCTGATCCAATAACAACAAGCCTATGCTCTTTAAATGGATGCAGCCAGCTAACAAAAATATGCCCATTCACTCCTTTTTCATACTCAAGCGTTGTAAGAGTCGAATCATAAATTCCTTTCTGTAAAAATGCGCTCCCACTAGCTTTTATTTTTTCAGGAAATGAATTATCAGTAAAATATTGAAAGATTGAAATATCGTGTGGGGCTAAACTCCAAAAAACATTTTCTTCTGTACGTACTTTCCCAAGATTTAAACGATTACTATAAATATACTGTAATTTTCCAATCTTACCTGAGTCAATGAGTTTTTTAATTTTTATAATTGCTGGATGAAAAAGTAAAACATGGCCAACCATAAGGTTTACATCATTTTCCTTAGCAAGTTTAACCAGGATTTCAGATTCTTTTATCGAAAGAGTTAAAGGCTTTTCAACTAGTAAATCTTTTTTATTATTGATTATCTCTTTTGCTAAATTGAAATGTGTCTCAGCAGGCGTTGCAAGAATAAACCCATCAAAATTATTTTCTAAAGATTTGTCCAAACTTTTAAAAGTTTCTACATAGGGATACTGTTTTTTAAAATTAGTTAGTAAATCTCCATCTTTTTCAACTAAAGCACCGAGTGCTCCAAGTTTATCTAGAGTTTTTATGTGGTTTTTACCCCAAGCACCCCCTCCCAAAACACAAATTTTTTTCTTAGACATTATTTAAGACCTCAAGTATTTGACCTTGTTGATCTTCTTTTAAATATGGATGCGTTGGAATAGAAAAAATTTGATCCGCAATTTTTTCAGAAATAGGAAAGTCTCCTTTTTCATAATTTAATTTTTGAAATACTTTTTGAAGGTGCAGCGGTATTCTGTAATAAATAACATTAGGGATTTTTTCAGCTGTCAAAGTTTTCATTATTCTCTCTCTCTCAAATGAAGAATTAGCTAAAATAGAGAATTGAGCCCAAGATGATAGGTAGCCCTCAGGAACATAAGGAGCCTTATACTTTTCAATCAGATTACTTTTATAAAAATTACTAACAGTATTACGAAGGTCTAATTCATCTTGTTTAAAAATCTCAAGTTTTTCTAATAAAATTGCAGCTTGGATAGTGTCTAACCGTCCATTTATACCGATTCTAACATTATCATATTTATCAACACCGCCACCATGAACTCTAATTGAACGCATTATACTAGCTAAATCATCATCATCTGTGAAAATTGCTCCACCATCACCATAGCATCCTAATGGCTTAGCTGGGAAGAATGATGTTGTTGCCACATTGCCAAATGAGCCTGCTTTTTTACCCCGAATTTCTCCACCAAATCCTTGCGCTGCATCTTCGATGATAAAAAGGTCATTTTCCATTGCTATTTTTTCAATCATCCTATACCTAGCAGGAAGACCAAATAAGTCTACGGGAATAATCGCTCTAGGATTCAATCCTTTATTTTTGGCTTCCTCTACCGCTTTTTCTATACCCTCAGGATTCATATTGTATGTCTCTGGATATATATCAGTGAATATCGGCGTGGCACCCACCAATGCAATAACTTCAGCTGTTGCAATATAAGTAAATGGTGTTGTGATAACAGCATCTCCAGGACCAATATTCTTTGCCAGAAGCGGTATTAACAAGGCATCCGTACCAGAAGCACATGATATGCAGTTTTTAACACCCACATAATCAGCCAATTTCTCTTCTAACTCAAAAACTTCTGGTCCCATTATGTATTTTCCATGGGCTAAAACAGATTGAATTCGTTTATCTATTTTACTTTTTATTCTATTTTGTTGAGCTTTTAAATCTATAAATTGCATGTTTAGCTATTTTTTAAAATGTTTTCAAAATATTCTATAGTTTTAGATAAACCGTCTTTTAATTCAATTTTAGGACTCCAGGAGATAATTTTTTTCGCATAAGAAACATCTGGCTTTCTTTGCTTTGGATCATCTAACGGCAAATCTTTAAATATAATTTTTGAGATTGAACTTGTGATTTCTAATATGTTATGCGCTAAATTTAAAACAGAGAATTCATTTTCATTACCTAAATTCATCGGACCTGTAATATTTTTTTCGTCTGTATCCATCAAATTAATAATTCCATCTATAAGGTCTGAATAGTAACAAAAACTTCTTGTTTGAGTACCATCTCCATAAATTGTTATGTCCTCACCACGTAAAGCTTGAACAATAAAATTACTTACAACTCGACCATCTGCAACATTCATATTAGGTCCATAGGTATTAAAAATCCTTGCAACTTTTATATTAAGATTATGTTGCCTATGATAATCAAAAAATAAAGTTTCTGCACATCTTTTCCCTTCATCATAGCAGGACCTAATTCCAACAGGATTTACTCTGCCCCAATAATTTTCGCTTTGAGGACTTATTTCTGGATCTCCGTAAACTTCAGATGTCGAAGCTTGAAAGATTTTAGCTCCCACTCTTTTTGCTAGTCCTAACATATTAATTGCACCATGAATTGATGTTTTTATAGTTTTAACTGGGTTATGCTGATAGTGAATAGGAGAGGCAGGGCAGGCAAGATTGTATATATCGTCAACCTCTAAATAAAGAGGGTTTGTTATATCGTGCCTCATAAATTCAAATTTCTTATTTTTAAATAAATGTGAAATATTATTTTTTGATCCAGTATATAAGTTATCCACGCATATAACCTCATTACCCATTGCAAGTAGCCTTTCACATAGATGAGAGCCTAAAAACCCAGCACCACCAGTCACCAATATTCTTTTATTTGATTGATTAGAAACCATTATTTTTTTACTTCTTTAGCTACTCCCACCTGATTAAGTACCCAGCTGTATGTTTTTTCTATACCCCTACTTAGGTCATAATTTGGAGCCCATCCTATTTTTTTCATAATTAATTTGTTATCTGAATTTCGACCTTTAACTCCTAAAGGACCCGGAATGTTTCTGATCTTTAAATTTTTATTAGCAATTTTCATAGTGATTTCAGCGAGACGGTT
>Ga0213863_10002445_pt1 | contig 13197 bp, 29 predicted proteins | sample PICome_8_FD_160128 | JGI IMG/M metagenome (GOLD analysis project Ga0213863, IMG submission 160128) | Coastal seawater microbial communities near Pivers Island, North Carolina, United States - PICO497 | ecosystem: Environmental > Aquatic > Marine > Coastal | place: USA: North Carolina... | reverse complement strand
CATTCGACAGCAAGTAGAAGCCCATGGCGAACACTACTGTGACATTCATGATGCTATTAAAAAGTATATGCCAGAGTGTAGGTACTATATGGAACTAGGTACGCATCAGGGTGGTACTGCTTCTACTGCTTTACTGTGCAAGCCAGAGAGTGTTCAACTAGTTGATATTGATACTAGCAGATATCAGAAGTTCTTAAAACCACTAGCCGAAGAGTATGCTGAGAAATATGATATCGATTTGACTGTTCTAGAAGTAAGTTCTCTTAGTATGAAGTCAACTACCAAAACAGATATGCTAATGATTGACTCTTTACATCATCCTAATCATATGATACAAGAGTTACGTTTACACCATTCTAATACGTATAAATATATCATAGCACACGATACAAGTATCTTGCATGGAAAAAAAGACAGTAGACTATATGATTGTTTGCAAAACTTTTGCCTTGATTATCCTTGGCGAATCGTTGAGAGAAACGAGAAAAATGTTGGATATACAGTTTTAAAAAGAAAGTAGAGATATGTCTGTAGGAGATTCTTTAGATAACGTTATATTAAGCTCACCAGCTTCAACCTTTGTGATATCGGCTAAAGGAAAACTTCCTGCTTTTATTATATCTGATATTAATAACTCTGCGTCTACAGCAGCTACTAGAAAAGTTATAAAATCTATTGAAGATACTAGTAGTAGGTTCATACCTTTTATTTTACCTGCAACAACTCCCTCAAATTTAGATGAGCATTTAAAAGATTTTGGTAAGTCTAAAATAGATTGGACGTACCCACTAGCAGGAGAAAAAAGAATAGACATCAAATCAGGTTTACATTTGACAGGGTATGCTGCTAAAGATATTAATAAGGTTATTTCTTGTATGGTTTCTCATATGAGATGTTGGCTGGTTTGCGCATCTCAGAGATTTCCTATAGTAGTTTTAGAACATGATGCTTTATTTGTAAGAAAACTTGATCTTTATGGTAACGGTAATCATACTAATGAAGCTCTTAACAAGTATGGTATCATTGGTCTTAACAACCCTAGAGGTGCTACTAGAAAATCTGCAAAGTATTACGAGTCTCTGATCAATATGCAAAATACTAATCACAGCGTAGAGGCTTTTAACGGTTATACAGTTAGTGATTCACCTTGGGTTGATGATGACAAATATACTCCACAAGGTATTGCAGGAAACTCTGCATATGTCATTAGTCCTAGCATGGCAACGAGACTTCTGAAAAAAGTTGATGAAATAGGTCTTTGGCCCAATGATGCTTTAATGTGTAAGCAGTTTTTTCCAAATCAACTAAAACAAATATACCCATTCGTTACAGAACTTCAAGGTATAAAATCAACAACTACAGGATAACTATGAAAAACTTTGTTATTGCTATTCGTGAAAATGATAAATCTCTAGAAGCTGCTTCTAAATGTGTAGCTTCAGCCGCAAAGTTCAATCTTGAGGTTGATTACTATGATGCGTTTGTACCATCAGAAGCTAAAGACTTCATTAAAGATCAAAAGATAAATGACACTCTCTTTAATGGAGATAAGTTTTCTAGAGAAGACAATGCCCGGGCAGCCTTTTGTTCTCACTTTTCCATATGGCAGTTTGCTGCAGAATGCAATGAAGAGGTGACAATCTTTGAACATGATGCTGTAGTGATGGACTCGATACCTGAGATTTCTTTTGATGGATGTATATCTTTTGGAAGACCTTCATATGGTAAGTTTATGCAGCCTTCTATGCTTGGAAAACAACCTCTGATATCTAAGCCGTATTTCCCAGGCGCACATGCGTACAGAGTAAATCCAAAAGGAGCTAAAGTATTAGTCGAGGAAGCAAGACTACAGGCGAGACCTACTGACTTATTTTTAAATAAAACAACATTTCCTTTCTTAGAAGAATACTATCCTTGGCCTGTGGAAGTTAGAGAAACCTTTAGCACAATCCAAAAAACGGAAGGATGTTTAGCCAAGCATATGTATAACAAGGATTATGCCTTAGAGGATGTATAATGAAAAATCTTTTTATCACTGGTTACGATAGTAACACAGTATGGATGCTAGATTGGTTTCTGAAAAACTTTAATGAAAACTCAGATACTCCTATACTAACTTACGACTTTGATGATTTTTCTACACCAGTTCAAAATGCTAAAAACTGGTTCAAAAAACCGTTTGCTATGCTAGATGCAGCATCAAAGGTTGACAAAGTTTGTTGGCTTGATATTGACATGCATATAAAACAAAACATAGATAATATCTTCGATCATGTAGAACCTAATAAACTTGCAATGGTAGAAGATGTTCCATGGTCTAGAAGACGTGGAGAGAAGTGGCATAACTCAGGTGTGGTTGCCTTTCAAGGTAAGCCTCAGATCTTACAAGATTGGGCATCAGAGATTGCACTAAATCCAATTGTCGGTGATCAAGAAGTTCTACACAGTATGCTAACAAGCCCTTTAAAAAGAATGATACATATAACTGACCTTCCAAGAGAATATAACACTTTACGAATAGATTTTATAGATGGCACTAATCCAAATAATCCAAAGATAGTGCATTGGACAGGGGCCAAAGGAAAAGAAGAAGTCAGAAAGATAATGAGTAGTGAGACGATTAAATGAGTAGAGTTGCACATGTAATAGGTAATGGTGATCAAGCACAGTTATATAGACCTGCGAAGGGTATCAAAGTAGCTTGTAATCAACCCCCAATGGCTATTGAAAATCTATATGCTTCTTGTATCGTAGACTTCAAAATGTCTGCTGCACTCACAGAAGGAAGCGTAGAGATCCCCGGAGATTGGGTACTAGGGTATAGACCTAAGATCTGGTATGACCAAAACAAAGGCAACTTTAAGATGAGGTTTGGTCATAAGATCAAGGAGTTCTATACAGTTCTACCACCATACACAAAGTTGTTTCCAAACGAAAATGAAGGTAATATGTACACGAACTTTAACTGTGGACATATGGCAGTACACTATACTGCAAACAGACTGAAGCCTGACGTTCTTCACATGTACGGATTTGATTCCATATTTGATATGAACATGAGAAGCTACACAGACTTTGTTTTGAACTCAGACAGGGGTGCCACTAATAACGTGAGACTAGCAGACAGGTGGAGACCTATCTGGAACGGTATTTTTGGAGAGTTCAAGAACACTCAGTTTGTTCTTCATCATATTCATAATCAATCTAAAATCCAACTACCTGATAACGTTGAGGTTTATGTTCCACAAAAAGCTTGACAACACTGCTACCATAGTGTAATCTGTATATGTAACAACAAGAGATTCGCTATGATCGTTGAGTTTGAAAGTAAGTTTGCCAAAAAGAAAGAAGACCTCATCTGTGATGTCATTGCTTTTGGAGCACAAAAACTTTTCCCTTCTGAAGATGCTGTTTATATAAATATTCAAGCCATTAACAAAGAAGGACTTTGCGGCGATTGCATGTTCGAAGACGATGATGAGTTTACCATTCGTCTTAACAAATCACTTTCCATAACAGATCTAATAACTACAGTTCTACATGAGCTTGTTCACGTGAGTCAATATCTCAAGTGTTTAATCATGGATACTGAGAGTGCCTATGAAGATCGTTGGCAGGAGATTGAAGCCCATGCAATGGAGAAGGAACTATTAGAGGAATACATGGTTGGACGTTAAAGGAATAGAAAAAGCATGTATGGAGATATGTGACGATAATACTAATATGTCAATACCATGGTATCTCATGGCGGCATATGCATATTATGAAGAAGACAATCCAATAATGAGTGATAGTATGTTTGACAGACTTGCCAAGAAGATTTTAAAAGATTGGGATAATATCACGCACATGCATAAGGAGCATCTAAGCATAGATATGTTAGAAGCAGGTACATTCATTGGGGAATACCCAAAACGAATAAAAGGAGCATTACAAAGTGTCAGACAATCATACAAAGAATGATGGTCCGATTGATAATATTACAACTGAAACTTTAGAAGGATGGATTAGACGTGACAGTAGTAGAGGTGGCGAGACGGATCTTAGACAAAGATTGGAAGGAAGTGAAAGAAGTGGATATCTCAACTCTTGGACTCGCTTTGAGCATGGTTGAGGCAGTCAAGAAATGACTCTCAGTGAACTGCGAAAAGCTTTGAACGATCTTGATGTTGAGTATATGATAAAGCAGGAAAACACATACTCAGAAGACTGTAGAGGAAATCTAGTAACTGTGAGATTTTTAGTAGATAACGAGAAAGAGGGTTAACAGCCCTCTTTTTTTTATTTAAAATAGTACTTGACATTAAGTTAAATAAATGCTATAGTGATTCTGTAATAAGGAGACATGATGATGTATGAAGTTGGAAATGGTGTTATTCGTGAGTATGTTAATCTTGGCGGCAACAACTATCTTGCCACAGGAGAAGTCGTGAGTATTCACGAAGATGCAGATGGTGAGACTCTTTACACTATCATGTTTGATGACGGTGCGACAAAAGTTTACACTAAAAACGTAATGGACAATCCTCGTGTGATTGTCACAGAAAAGGTGATTTGGTAATGTTTGATAAGTTTCTTGAAAATATGAAACACTTTGTTTCTCTTAATGAAAATCTTGAGACTGATGGTTCTATCAACTGGAACTTCATTGACTCAGATATGTACACGAAATGGTCTGTGTTGCTTGATGGTGAAACCTATACCGAATGGTTTGACAAAGCTGCAGACATTATTGAAGGAGTTTAAAATGTCAAAATATAATAAAGAAGCTGTTGAACAGCAAATCCGCAAGGAAGGTATCAAAGGTAAAGAAGCAAAACTGATTCATGCTTTGTTAAAGGGTCGTGGAAAATAACACTTGACATTAAGTTAAATAAATGTTATAGTGATTCTGTAATAAGGAGAAATGATTATGCTACTTCAAGTTCAAAATCTACTAAACGATATCAATGCTGACTACGTTGGCTTCAAAGAGCGTTGTGGTTCTAAAGATACTGTTACTGGTCAGAAGATGATCAAAGAGTTTGCTGAAGGTCTTGGTTATAAAATCGGTAAGAAGTATATCAAGATCACCAAAGAAAATAACGGTTGCGTTTGGGGTTTCATTGTCAACACTGACGATGACAAGAAGTTTCGTAAAGGTGACATCTTGAAAGCTGCAGGTTGGAATGCTCCTGCACGTAACAAAGCACGTGGTAATGTTGTTGATGGTGACTACAACATTCAATGGACTGGTCCTAACTATTTACGTTAAAGGAGTCAATATGCTTGCCTATTGTGATTATATCGCTGATGAGATCAGCCATAAGTTCTGGTCTCAACAATCCGAAAACATTGTCACCAAAGTTGGTAATGTCAAATATGATCTTCATCCTGAACAAGGGTGGATGATAAGCACGAAGAAAACGATTGATATGACTGACGAGAACGGTAAGATGTACCGTGTAACCGTAGAAGAGATTTGTTAAAAGGACTTGACATCAAGTTAAATACGTGCTATAGTGATTCTGTAATAGAGAGAAAGTGAGAATATAATGGCTTATATGTCCCAAGCAAAGAAAAAAGAACTTGCCCCTGCTATCAAAAATGTTTTGAAGAAGTACGGTGTTAAAGGCTCTATCGGTGTTGATAACCATTCCTCATTAGTTGTCACTGTTCGTGAAGGACCGATTGATTTCATTGGCATGGCAAATGCTAAGAACAAAGAAATCTCTGATCGGCGGGGTATGCCTTACTATGCCAATGAAGGATACATTCAAGTAAACCATAATTATCCTGAGAACTACGGTGAGGCAGCGCCTTTTATCGAAGAACTTTCAAACGCTATGCATGGTACAGATTGGTATGACAACAGCGACATTATGACCGACTATTTTGATGTTGCATGGTATGTTGATATCAATATCGGAAAGTGGAATAAACCCTATAAACTAGTAGAAAGTACTTGACATTAAGTCAAGAATATGCTACTGTGATTCTGTAAGAAAGAGAAAAGAAAATAAATGATTCACGTACTAAGTAATAAAACAATCCTGACTGACTGTGACGGTGTGCTCCTTGATTGGGAGTACGCCTTTGACGCTTGGATGAAGCGGCATGGTTATGAAGTTGTTCAAGAGAACGAATATAAGATGCATCTCAAGTATGGTCTTGAAAAAGCTGAAGCTAAGAAGCTTGTTCGGATGTTCAACGAGAGTGCTGCCATTCGGAAGCTTGGACCCCTTCGGGATGCTATCAAGTATGTGAAGAAACTTCATGAAGAACATGGCTTTACTTTCCATGCTATCACTAGCTTGAGCAACGATCAATATGCTCAACACTTACGGACCAAAAACCTTCGGGAGTTGTTTGGTAACACTGTCTTTGAGAAGTATGTCTACCTTGATACAGGTGCTGACAAAGATGATGCTCTTGCGCCTTATGCAGGTAGTGGTTGTGTTTGGGTTGAAGACAAGCCTGAGAATGTTGATCTTGGTATTACCTTGGGTTTGGAAGGGATCTTGATTGATCACCACCACAACGCAGGATATGATGGTGCTGCTACTGTCGTTCAAGGTTGGAAAGAAATCTACGAAATGTTAACTTAAGGGTTGACATCAAGTTAAACTTCTGCTAATATGATTCTGTAATAAAGAGAAAGATACATGATGACACCTTGGATTCAAGAAACTCGTAATGGCTTTGATATGGCTGAAGAAGAAATCAATCGTCTTGAAGCTTCACCTGCCCAAGGTGAACAATCTTGCATGGTTCAGAGTGACATGAAAGCATGGGCCGTTAAAAAAGGTATTTGGCTATCGGAACACTATAAAAATATTATTGTCCTTCACGCTATTGACCGTGGTTGGCTTCAAGAATATGATAATGGAATGGAGATTGTATACTAATGCTTGACAGTACTTTTGAAAGACAGATGAATTATTTTGATAGTGTTCGTTCTAGTGAAGGGCTAAATACAGTATGGTCCATCTATGAAGTCGAAGATGCCTATGCTAACTCGCCCATCAATGTGAAGGGTAAAGAACTCGTATATGAAAGCATTCGTTATGATGCCACTTCAGAAGATCTTTTAAAAGATATTGCAGAAGGAACTAATCGGTCTAGTATTATGTACAAGACAGAGATTCAAGGTAATACTTGGATGGATATGTGGAAAGCTGCTGAGTGGGTTATTGCTATGTCAGGTACGCATCATCGTTACATCGAAGACTTCACAATGAACTCAGATGGAACCATTGAGTTAACAACAGGTTCTTAAGGAGAACACAATGAAATATTCATTAGCACTAGTGGCTGCTTTGGCCTCTAGTACTGCCATGGCAGGAAACGTAACTAAGGTCAAAGTTTTTGATCACACTGAAATTGTGACACAATCTATTCCTGTGACAGAGACACGATGTCAAGAAGTACAAGTTCCAATCTATCAGCAAAGCCAGGGTGCTACTGGTGGAGAGGCTTTGTTAGGGGCAATCCTTGGGGGTCTCGCATTAGGCACCGCTACTGATAGCGATAAGGGTGCTGCCATTGGTGCGATTGGTGGCGCTATCATTGCTAATGAAAGTGCTAAGAGTTCAAAAGTCACAGGCTATAAGACTGAACGTCATTGTGGTGACGTAACAGTGTATCAAAATACTAGTGTTGAAGTGTATAGCCACTCTACCATTCGCTTCTATATAGATGGTAAACGGTATGTGGTTCCATTCAAGAAGTAAATGTGATAAAAGACATATATTGTTTGAAAGAGTTAGTAATGGATCTTACAAAGCAATAGATACATGGTGTGGTCATGTGACTGTTGGTAAGGTTTGGTATTGTAGTGATGAATGTAGACAAAAAGGTAAAGAGGGTTTACCGTTAGAATATGAGGTTTCTGATGATGAAACCATATCAAATGATTAGAAAACTGTAAGGAGAAATAAATGGCGTCTTCAGATCATATTAGAAGAGGTTTAGTAAAATATTATGAAGGTATTATTGCATTAGCAGAAGCCAATGTAAATATCTATCTAGAGCAATCAGTAGGTATCGGTGAACATGCTGATATCCTTGAAGCTGTAGACGGTGAACTTGAAAAGATTGCTTCTGCACAAGATAAGATTGATGTGTTGGAGAGTCACTTTGGTTAACATCACTATTACTGATGGTGCTAAAGATTATTTAAAGGATGTTGGTGATCCTAACGTATCACTATCTGTTAAAGGTGGTGGTTGTGCAGGGTTCCAATATGAATGGGGTACAACTGATAAGGAACCCACCATAGAAAACCTGTGGCTTGATCCTATGGCAGAGATGTTTGTGTTTGGTTGTACTATTGATTATGTAAAAGAACTAGGTGGTTCTTATTTGAAAGTTATAAATCCTAATGCAACTGCAAGCTGTGGTTGCGGTGAAAGTTTTGGAGTTTAAGGGGGTATTATGCCTATATTAATATTACTAATGTTTGCAGCAGAAAATGAAGAGTTCTTTGAGGTCTCTCATGAAAATGCTAAGAATGGATACACTTGGGAAGTTATTGAAGATGGTTGTCGTGAACCTCTTCCTAATACTGTGTATCTTGAAAATGGTGATGGCGAAGTTTGCTTTACGCAACAGCCACCATCCTGATTGTTATTTGGTTTCTTAGCTCAACTGGATAGAGCAACTGCCTTCTAAGCAGTAGGTTATAGGTTCGAGTCCTATAGAGACCGCCACTAAAAGGATACGTTGTGCGAAGAGGTTCAAAACCAAGCGTGGAAAAATATATAAAAGTTAGATTAGACTTTTTGCGTAATGAGAAGAAAAAGAATGATGATCAAACAGCACATCTTGTTTTAGATAAATCAATATATGAGTTGAATGTAGTTCTTGATCTTTTAAAAAGGACATAAGTTTTCCTCTCTTGACGGAGAGAGGATGTGGTGACTGAATAAGAGGTGGACGTGCCTCTAAGGTATACGAGAAGAGGGTAGCTCCCTATCTTAGCAGATGCATCGTAGTTCGAAAGCTAGTTGACAGGAGCGTCCAATGCGAGTAGATGTAGGTATTCCTAAATCCTGCCCACACCTATATACTTAAAAGGAGATATCTTATGGACCCTACAAGTATTTTTGCAGCAATATCGTTTTGGATCTTAACTAGCAAGGTAGAGCAACAAGCAAAACAAATTCACGAACTTGAAGTTCAAATAGTAATGCAAGAACAATCTTTCATTGATCTTGCCGGCACACACTCAGCCTTTGCCGCTAGATCTGAGACAGTAGATCAGCAGCATGATAGAAGAATTGAAGCAGTGAATCAAAGAGTTGATAATATATTAGAGTATATTGTTGACAACCCATCTGCAGCAAGTGATATGATAGAGGAAAATAATAATGAAAATTTACAGGATTGAACCGACTTATAAAAAGTCAGTTGTTGAGTACGATACCTTCCGTAAGAAGATGGAAGGGGATACCCCAGATATGTGGATCAGAAAAGAAATCGGTTGGCGTTGGGGTGAGTTTGATGTATATGTTCCTGAGACTGAAGAAGAAGTTATTGAATGGGCAAACGATCAGGTTGGTGATGCAGAATACTATAAGTCTTTATCAGAAGTCTTAGATGACTATGGTGAAGAAGATCTAGAGGGTATGATAGGACACGCTATGCCTGATACCAGTGAAGCTTGTACGTTTCATGAGTTGTCAGATTATCAATATGAAATGAACTCAACATGGGATGGTTGTTGGGAAGATTGGGATATCTTTATAGGTGGAGATGATCTTTCAGAAGAAGAACAAGAAGAGTTGCTTGAAGAAGTTCAAGACAAATATGCTGAAGACTATGAAGATGGCGTAGCAGAACTTGGCTTTGAGCATATGGATAACTATACTGATATTCATTGTGCTATAACTGCAGTGGAAGTTGATGAAGATCGAAATCCAATAGAATAAATGTTATAAATAAACACATGAAAACATTTCAATCATTTAACGAGAGTTTCAATATAAAAGGTTTGGAGTATGAGCGTAAAGTTCATGCTGCCATGAAGTCTGCCAAGATCAAAGGACTTGATGTTGGTAGTCGCCCCGGTGCAGGTTTTAGCAATCAGGGATCTGGTGATATTGAAGCACTCTATAATGGTGAAGAGTTTAATATTGAAATTAAACTTGACAAGAATGCACAAATGGGTGGTACGTCCATCCGCATTGATACCGCTAACAACACGCATACTTTGGTAAAGCCTGATGCAGTTGAAGACGATGCTATACCATTCTTTATGGCTGCTGCTAAGAAGCAAGACAAGGCATTGAAAGAATGGGTAAACTTTATTCGTAAACAAGAACCTATTGACTTTCACAAGAAAATACCCTATACTATACCTTTCGGTTCGGTAACTAAAGAAGCGTGGATGGCTGCACAGAAAGCAGGGCATCTTGCTAAGATGAATGCTATCCAAACATTTGACTCTGCAGCTACTATTGCAAAGGCATACAATAGAAAGAATGTTTACTACATTCAGATTGGTAAGGCAGGTCTTTTCTATCTTGGTAGTAATCCTCTTAAGTTGCCTATACCACAATTCAATGGTACTATTAACATTGAGTTTAGACTTGGACCATCAGGATCAAAGCAAAGAAAGTGGAATGGTGAAACTTTGAAAGTTGTTGGTGCAGGGTATCGTTGTCAAGGTAGATTTAAAACGAAATTAAAATCTAAATATACATTAGATGATCCAGAATCCGTAAAGGCACTATTCAGTTAAGGTAACGACATGCAAAACTTTTCTTCATTCTTAGACGAACTCATTTATGGTGAAACCACCTCTGACCCTATCAGAGAAGAGTACATTGAAGAACAGTTTGATGAACTCATGGAAGCCCTCATCACGTTTGGTGGCAAGGCATATCCTAAGTTTGGTAACGTTGTTATCATGGCAGGTGGTGCAGGATCAGGTAAAGGTTTCGTCAAAGACAAGTTGGTAGGCATTGAAGGATTTACCTTTGATGTTGATGCACTAAAGACACTAGCTTCTGCTACACCTGCTATTCAAAAGCGTGTGAAGAAAGAGCTTGGTTTTGATCTTAAAAACCTTGCTGCTAATCTAAAAGATCCTGAAAATGTTGGTAAGCTTCATATGATCATTGGAGACTACTTGAAACTTGATAACAAACGTCTGAAGGCTTTGTATACCTCTATCTTGTCTGCAGACCCTGAGAGAAAACCAAACATTATATTTGATGTGACTTTAAAAGACTTACAGAAGTTGGAAAAGCTTACACGTCAAGTATCATCTATCGGATATGCAAAAGAGAACATCCACATCGTTTGGGTTGTGAATGATATTGAAGTTGCCAAGGCACAGAACCTTGCACGTTCTCGCACAGTACCTACAGAAATCCTTGTGAACACTCATAGAGGTGCGTCACAGACCATGGGAGACATTGTGAACATGGGTAAGGGATTACGTAAGTACATGGATGGCGATATCGCATTCGCATTCAACAAGGTTGGTGTGGACACAGATGTTGTTAAATCAGGTAAGGGTGGAATGTATATCAAAGATGCAAACTACTTCTATGTAAAGAGACAAGGCAAACCGCCAACACCTGTCGCCAAACTAGACAAAGAACTTCGCATGAAGATCAAATCATATGTGCCAAAAGGAGTGTCTTGGGATGCTTAGTTTTAAACAACACTTACAGGAAGCACAGTGTGACCTTGTGGGTATGAAGCAGATCAAACAGTTTGAGAAGATTGTTGATCAACTTTTCAAGAAGTTTGATATTGATTTTAACTTCACACGTCACTTCGCTGACCGTATGAGTGATGAGCGCAACACCCCATGTATTACTATGAAAGAACTAGCAGACTTCATCAAGAAGATCTATGCAAAGCAGGGTAAGTCTCTGAAGGGTATTGCAGGTGCAGAAGCAGTTGTGAAAGACATTCAGAAAGATCTGAACATTCCTGTTGCAGTCAAATATGATCAACGCAAGGATGAGTTTGACGTTGTAATGAAAACAATCATGCGTAAGAAAAACTTCAAGACTCCAAATAAAGTTATCACCTACTAAACTTTTCTCTTGACATTAAGATAAACTTCTGTTACATTGTATATGTAACAAGAGAGAGATTCGTAATGATTGAAATGCTTGAGAACTATATCGCCGCTTGTCGCCAAAACATCGAAACTTATCTAGCAATGGATGAGCCTGACATGGCTGCTGTTGCGGCTGCTGAAGCTATGATACGTGACTTTCAAAAAGAATTGGAGGCTCTGTAATGGTTGGTGAAGGTTTGACCTTTGAAAACGGTATTAAGTGGGCTGACTATATACTAGAGAACACGGATGGACCTGAAGGCATGGTGGAAACATGGCGTGAAGAGTGTATCCGACTTAGAGCAACGTATGGTATGCTCATGGCACTCAAAGAACGGTATGATAGTCTATGCGAAGAGTAGCAATCACAGGACATACACGTGGATTAGGGGCCGCTCTTTTTGAGCGGTTTTCTGTATCTGATATGGTTGTTGGACTAAGCAGATCGAACGGTTTTGATATAAGAAAGGTTGATAATATTATTGAAAGAATTGATGAGTGTGATATATTCATCAACAATGCATATGACAGATATTCTCAAGTAGATCTTCTCTATGCAGTGTATGATATGTGGAAAGATCAAGACAAGAAAATAATTAATATAAGTAGTATGTCTAGTGAAGGTACTAAAAAATATATACATCCATATGCAGTTCATAAAAAAGCTTTGGATGCTGCCTCTGACCAGATATTTTGTCAAAAGAATAAGTGTAAGGTAATGAACGTAAAACCAAGTTGGATAGACACTCCTAGAGTAAAAAGATTTAATACGAAAAAGATGTGTCCACAAAAACTTTCAAGTTTTATTTATGATTTGACGAAAACTGATTTGTATATAAAAGAAGTGAAGATAGAAGTATGATAAATGAAAAAGTTTTAGGGCGACTTGCAAACGCCAGCTTTCATATGTTTGATATAAAAGGTTTCGAAAATAAAAGTATTTCAGAGTTTGTCGAAAGTTTTAGACCAAATCAAATCAAATGCAAGAAATGGTTGGTTGAAGAAATAGCAAACATCAATATGAATTGGAAGAACGTTCTTGTTTTAGGTAGTTGGAATGGATGTCTTTTATATGAACTTATGAACTCATACTGTGATGTTACCTGTTGGACTTTTTTAGATGTTAATCAAGATTG
>Ga0213863_10002442_pt1 | contig 13203 bp, 26 predicted proteins | sample PICome_8_FD_160128 | JGI IMG/M metagenome (GOLD analysis project Ga0213863, IMG submission 160128) | Coastal seawater microbial communities near Pivers Island, North Carolina, United States - PICO497 | ecosystem: Environmental > Aquatic > Marine > Coastal | place: USA: North Carolina... | reverse complement strand
AGGGGGTGGGGTGGTAAGGGGTATATATCTTTATTCCCGCCCCCCGCGATATTTCGATGGGGGGGTGGTTAACCGGATTTCGGTTAACTTTGTACATATTTGGCAGAAATGTCGCATAACGTTAATTATGCGCAACGCGTATCGTGCAAATACAATGACTTAGCTGCCTGTGGATAACTTTTTGCCTTTTTTCTTCCTGTTTGCCTGTTTTTTAGGCATATCGTTGTTAACCGAAATCTGGTTAACTTCGGTCGCGCGCGCGCGTAATTTGTCACTTGTGTCTTCTGTGTGTTCTACCACATCAACGTGCTTCAACTGAGCCGCCTTGTTCACTTGCTGCAATAGGTCGAGGTAAGACCCGCCAGCCTCATGCGTCACATCAACCTGCTGCTTGTCTCCGTACACTTTCGGCAACAACCTAGCCGCAGTCCATTTGAAGTTGTCTGACACAAGCCTAGCCGCTTGCGGGTCAATCTCACCATTCAGGACGCGCCTGTTTATCTCATCCAACTGATCCGCATAAATCATACCGCGAGACGCCAGCGCGTTCATATACTTGCGCTCAAAATCCTTGTCGTTGTGTATCTTGTTCCAAGTCGTACCCCAAGCTGGCATGTCCTTGTCCTTGCACACTGACTGACCAGCTCTACCCGCTGTCACGCGAGATAGGAACTCAACCCAAACATCATCAGGCAACCTAGCTGACATCGTCGTGATCCTCATCGTCAAAATCTACAGTCAAAACGTAACTGGTATTCTCGTCGATCAGCAGCAACGCCTCATTGCAGTTGTGGCACACTATCGACTGCATACCCTCCCAAACCTTACCGCGCGTATCCTTGAGGCAGTAGTCGCACGTCACGCCCTCTTTGTCGAAGAACCAGACCCAGTGACGCTTGAACTCTAGCACCTCACCCATCTGTATCCACCAGCTCGCCCGCACAGGCGAGATAACCACAACCGTCAACGTAGTTGTCCTGATGATACGGATTGCTCTTGAGACGCGCCATTTTCAACAGCGTCATCATTATACCCACGTCAATAGGCGTGACCTTATGATCCAAATGCTCAGACCAATACGCCGCAATCGTTTTGAAGTTGTCCTCCATATTGCCGTGATCCTGCGCCCGATCCTTTGTCACATATTCCTTTGCTGTATCCAGCACCTCAGCTCGTTTCACTTTCGTCACCTTTCACGTCAACTACCTTCAAGTTACATACCAAGCACTCGTATCGTGCCTTGGTTAAATCCTCGCCCTTATATGTCATAAGCGAATAGCAGCGCGGGCAACGCTGCTTTGACAGTTTTAGCTGCCAGCTACCATCCCCTTGCATTATCATTGTCCTTACCCTCCCTAAACGGCACCTCAACGCTCGCTATAGGCTCGTAGCCCCGCATTAGCTCTTTCGGCCATATATCTACCCTGACGCCATTACCGACGCGCTGGACGTTGACTGTGAGGTTTCTAACGTCAATCCAAGTTGATGTGCCGAGAAGCATATATTCCCGATCCTTTAGGATGTCTTCGCGCTCATTGTCGTCCACACGCCCCTCCATCAAAACGGTATCTCGTCATCTAGGTTAGCCGGAACCGCCTTAACGCTCTCAACCTCGGCACCAGCAAACGCGTTCTTTATAGCATCCACCACAGGCGCCTCTTTGTTCAACCCCTCAATGATACGCCCTATCTCGTCAACAGAATACACGACCATCTCACGATTGTCGCGTTTTACCTTACCCGCCTCATACCCTGTCGCCGTAATAGCTATCACGCGGCCATTCGGCATCCTGCCCTCAATGTAGTCACCGTTAAGCGGCTTCGCGCCAGCAGCTATGGCGGCAGCTTCTAACGCCGCCACACCACGCAACGTCACATCGACCTCATGCTCGATTGACGGATCGCATTTATCTATCGCCGCATTGAGCCGATCCATTTGCTGCTCAAACCGATCACGCAGGTCGCCGCCAACCAACCACACCAGACGGTCGACACCCCATCGCCCCTCAACCTCCGACACGACATCATCATACCTATGCAACGCGTCCTGCATCCGACGCATTGCTGGCTGAGTAGGCTGATAGTAAACCTTGCTAGGTTTTGGCCTCTGCCTCGTTGTCTTTTTAGTCGCCATTATCTTACCCCTTTTCCTGTCTGTCCGTCCGTCCGGATAGTGTCCGTCCGGTTCCCTAAGGGAAACCGGACAGGACGGACACGTCCGCAAAACACCGGACATGTCCGGCGGACACCGGACATTTCTTGATAACTATTTGTTTTCATTGATTACCCAAGCCGTATGTTTGTCCGAACCCACAATTCTGGCCTCAATTAGCGAATGACGTGCCTCTTGCGCCCTTCTGCGGTCTAAATCCGGACATTTTGCCCTATGTTCTTCGCTCCAAATTGTCATCGCAACGCGGTCAATTGAGCGATCTATCATCGCATTTCTGAGCGCCTCAAGGGCGAGCTGTTGGTTAGGCGTCAGCCCCTTTGTCCGCTTCTTCTTAGGCACGGCATCACCATCGACACGCTCAAGCACGACGGACGTGCCGGATATCATAGCCACCTCGGTCATACGAAACGCCTGATCGTCTACTGGAGTTGCGTCCTTCTGTTTCTCCACACGGATCGTCACATATTCCTCATCCTTTGTGACGACCAACGACGTATCAACGGCTCCTAGCAGGGCTGACGACCCGCGCATGCCGTTTGCTACATTCTTGCCTGAATGGTGAACACCGACAAACGCACACTTGCAATGTGACTTAATGCTGTCGGCGGCAGCCACCCACAAGCCCATTTCTTGGCTGCTGTTCTCATCTGCGCCTACTAACGACCTCGCTACTGTGTCACAAAAGGCAATAGACCAGCCCGACCCAGCCTTATCAATAGACCGCATCAGCTTCTCGACTTCCGACTGATCCCTGAAGTTCACCGCGATTGGCAGGACGTGCAAGTTGTCGTTAGTGCGTATGCCCTTATACTGCTCCCACGCTGACAGCCTTTTCCCGATACCGGCTAATCCCTCGCCAACGATATACAAGACCTTGCCCATTTTTGTCGGCATACCCTGCCACTCAACGCCGTTTGCGATAGACAGCGCCATATCCAGCGCGATAAACGACTTACCAGCCCCCGGTGCGCCGTAAAGCACGGTCAAACCATTCTCGGTTATGATTCCGTCGTCACCCTCACCGATAGCCCACTCAATCGGCGGCATATTACGGATGTAGTCAGCGCCGACAAATTCAAAGTAGTCTAAACCGTCATTATTATCGTTGTTATAATCCTCCGCATCAGCCTCTACCGCGGGAGCCTCAGTCACCGTAGGCGCAGCCTTAACCGCTGCCGTCAAATCCTCCATCCCCTTGCCGCTGTCCAGCCAGTCAACGACATCGCCCTTGACCGGTAGTCCGTCCAGCTCCACCCGCTTTATGCGGCCAGCAACGCCAAACAGATTGCCGATCACGATATCCGCATGTTCACGGCCTGCGTCATCATTATCAGCAAGCACCACGACATTGCGTCCGGCGAAATACTGATTAAGCACCGGCTGCCACTTCTTTGCCCCGCCGTGAGAGGTCGTGGCGACCAGCCCCAGCTTAGTAAGCCGCTGCGCCGCCTTCTCGCCTTCCACGATAAACACAGGCGCGTCTGGGTTGGTTATCATATGATGCAGATTATACGGTAGCGCCTCAACGCCATCCATATTGAACAACCAACCGCCCTTGCCGTCTGGCCGGCACTGCCTGAACGTCTTAGGCTCAAACCGCCTGACCTGATAACGCACCTCGCCCTGATCGTCGATATAATCGTAGACCGCTGACATAAACCGCGCTGGCTGTAGCGACTGCTGCGCCTGACGCTGTATGCCGAATTTTCTTTCTAAAATCTCGGGGATGTTACTGGCGATTGTGGCGCCCTCGTTCATCCGAACCAAGTCCACGCAGCCACCGCCCTCGTTGGTCTCAAAGTCAAACCAAGTGCCTTTGCCGAGATGCACCTCGCGCGATCCACGATTGCCAAACCGCAGCGTCCGGCCTTTTTGCGACAGCTTCATATTAGGTTCACCCCAATAGTGCCGCGCTATTTGCTCAATGTGAGCCGATATATTTGTCATTCTATGCACTCCCCCTCATCCTTTTGGCAAAAGTAGCCTTCCTCATCAAAGACCCAGTCTTGTTGCCTTTGAGCAAAATCCACAAACTCAGCCAAATCCCTGCCCTTACGAAATGTTGATCCAACCTCTTTTTCCATACGCACCCACCAGTCAACTCTATCTGGATGCTGCTTCGCCATTGACGCCAAAATCGACTCGCTTTTTAAAAAGCAAAAGTCGCAATTACCTTTTGGTGTTTTGTTGTCGGCGTTACCAAGCCGTAAATCAAAATTCTGCTTGCGCCAAAACTCACCAATGTCTTTTTTGCTCACGCCAGCATCTAATAATGGATACCAATAAGACCAACGATCCTTGCTGTCTGTTTTTGCTCTATGATGCTCATCTGCCCTTATGCCAACAGCGGCTGACCAGTTCTTCCAGCCAAGCTCATTAACCAAATACCTTTTCATTGGTAAAATTTTTAACTCTGTGGTGCAGAACCTAGCGGCAATGTTTGGTAGGTATTTCTTTGCTTTAATAAGTGTTTCAAATGGCTTACCTGTTTTGTTAGCGCCCCGATAATCTGTGACGCGATATCCAGCTTTTCCGTCAGGCCTATCGTACTCAATCCAAACGATTGGCACCCCCCATTTTTCTTCGCACTCATGCACAAAATCTAATGTCTCCGGCATCTCCCTGCCGGTATTAGCAAACATAACTTGGCAACGATCTGGCAAATCACCATTCGCTTGCAATATTTGATGCAGCATATAGGCGCTCGTTCTGCCGCCACTGAAGCTGATTTGCACGTTGCCCTGCGGCAACTTGTAATTGCTCATAACTAAAACCCTTTCCTGCCCCTTTGTCCCTTTAGAAAAGCGGCCACGGCGACTAGGGAAAGGGAGGGAAACCCTAACCGCCGTGACCTACTGCGCTAGAACAGGTCGCTGCCCGCTGGCGGAGCCGCCGAGGTGGCAACGGCTGCCATAGCAGGCGCTGACACTGTCGGCGCAGGTTCTTGTGGCGCTGCCGCGCCATCTAGGGTGGCCGGACGGTCAACCCAACCGCTGATGACCATCACCGGCTTCTTGAAGGTCAGCTCGCCGTTTGGCGTGTTAACCTTGTAACGCTCTGAGCCGGTGAACTCTACCACCGGCACCTTACCCGCATTGTCGGCCTTTTGAGCCTCATACGCGTTGTGCAAGTCATTGAACGGTACGGTAACGGTCTTTGCGCCGCTGCTGAACTCACGCAGCCCCAGCTCCTTGTTGCAGAGCTTGACCTGAAATCCCTGATTGTGGTCAGGGCTTGGACGCGCTGGCATTGGCTCACCAATGTTGACTAAGTGAAAGTCTGGCGCGCCACCAACAAAGCCGAGCCAGCCGACCTTGATGTTTTCTAAATCCATCGCAACCCTGACCGGATACTCTAGCTCGGCCTCATCCTTTACCCAAGTGCCGCCTTCATCCTGATGCCGGTCAACCTTAATGATGTAACCACCGCGTGTCTCATACTTCAAAATCGGCACGATTGCTGAACCGTCACCGCTATTCTCATTCACAAAACCTAAAGCCATTTTACGTTGCCTTTTCCGATTTCAGCTTTCAAAATTGGCTCACAACCGCGAACCCACTAATCGGGTAATAGGCGCAAACGTCACGATCCGCCGGATCGCCTCGGTCTGACCTTCCACCCATCTTGACCTCGAACTCACTGGCAAAATTTATTCGCACCAATGCGTCGCGGTAAAGAACGATAAGATACGACGGCAATCCGGTGCAAGCGGAAATGTCGTGCGCCCTTATAACCTTGTGCAGGTTAATCATTGCCGTAGGGTACTTATTCATTTCAAATGTGCGTGCCTTTATCTCGGCAAACGCCACAATCTTTTCTTCAAAATCGTCGGTGATGGCTACGTCTAGGCCAAAGCTCATTGGCAGCTTGTCGAGGCTGTAACCCTTTTCCGCCAGCAAGTCAGCCACCCGCTGCTCGTTGTTGCGGTCGAACTGTGTCTCATATATTGGCCTAGCCATTGTGCGCCTCCTTAATAGCCCACAATATCCGCGCCGCCACCTGAGGCACAATGCTATTCCCTAACTGCCTAAGTCGGTGTACCCGACCGGGTATCCCATTAGCCACTCGACCCACTGCGGGTTCAGGCTCCCACCAACGGCATTGGGCAAAGTATCCTTGGGATTGCCCTTGCGCTCTTGCCTGCCCTTGCCCGACATCCCCTTGTAATCCCTCGCCGCTGGCGTCGGGTACATCTTTATCTGATCCGCTAGGTTCGCCCCAAACACTAAATTGGGATTTGTCTTGCTGATCCTTTGACCCTTCTCGTTCAGTGTCCTGCCGGATGTCACGTCTGACGTCCTCGGCGTTGCCCACAGTTTCGGCTCTTGCGCCTCTTGCCACTTCCTGACCGTCTCTGGGTCTACCTGCTCGCGCAAATTGCTCGGTAGCGCTCTGCCCTTCCGATGACCTTCCGCCATCTTCTTGAGGCTCTCCTCCGACCTCTGCGGCAGATGATCCATTGAGTTCGGAGTAGCCCACAATCCAGCATCTGTCTCTGCGGTGGTAGGCATCTGCGGAGACAGCCGGAATAACAAAGCACCTTGCTTGGTATCCTTCGGCTTCCAAGTCAGATAGCACCTCGTCGAGGCCCATAGAGATGTGTCCAGCAACATTTTCTCCAATAACCCAAGTCGGCCTGACAGCTTGGATAATTCTAAGCATTTCCGGCCAGAGGTGTCGGTCATCTTTATCGCCTCTGCGCTTCCCGGCAGCCGAGAAGGGCTGGCAGGGGTATCCCCCGACAACGATGTCAACCAATCCTCTAAATCTATCTGCGTCATTCGCTAACTCCCTAACGTCATCAATTATCTCTGTGTCAGGCCAATGCTTACGCAAGACCTTCTGCGCGTGTTTATCATACTCACAAAACGCGACTGTCTCATAGCCACCGACCAGCTTTTCGCCAGCGTAACTAAAGCCGCCAATGCCGCTGAATAGATCGAGCATCCTAAGCATAGTCTACCCCCTCGCCATCAGGTCACGGCACACCATAATGAAGTCAGGCCAAGACAGCGTCGCCGTGTAGCGCCAATCGTACGCCTCAGCCACATCCTGAGCCAGTGGCCGCCCTAACCGCGCCAGTGCCTCAATAGGTATCCGCACATTAATGTCCTGCCGGTCTAGCTTCCAGATCAGGCACGGCAGGCAGTCGTTAGGATTGCCGTCTGACGTGCGGGCGGCGGTCACTATCTGATCCCACCAAGAAGATGACACGGCATTTTTATATCTTTTCAGTTCCAATAAAACCGGAAACGATGCGTCTGACGCCGTCAGGTCTGCCAGATTTTTCATCTGGTATTGCTCAAGGTTGCGCTTAAACTTTATGCCCAACTCATCGAACAACATGCCCGCGATCTGTCGCTCAAACGCTGCACCCTTGGCGCGACCACCTCCGGCACGCATCAGACCCGCCCCGCCTGACGATCCATCTCAAACTGCATGTTGCGTTGCCGCGCATTTGCCTCAAGCTGTCTGACCAACAGCTCATCGGCAAGAGACGACTGTGACCTATGAGCCGATAACTCTAGCTCGGCCTTTAGCATTTCTATGGTCGAGGCTCTTAGCCTCAACAAAACTGGTTTAATCTCTGACATTTATATCACCCTAAAAATATGTTGCTATCGCTATTGACATATATTGATAGCAAGTCCATATTCATAAGGTAAGAGGGACAAAACAGGGAAATCAAGGGAGATTACCAAATGACTAAAATTGATTGGAACCGCCAAGACCAGTACACCGACGCAGAGTTTGACGCAATCGAGCGTAATGTTGATGGCGACATTTGCGAAGACCTTGACGTGCATCTTCTTTGGATGACCAAGGCGCAGCGTGACCGGCTTACTGGTGATGATCAGTATCGCGCCGATTTGGCTGATGAAGAAATGCGCTGCTTGCACGCAGAGGCAGCAATCGAATTTGGCGCGGCTTAACGGCCCCGCCCGAAAGGGAGATCAGCATGAAACAGATCAGATCAGATCGCGTCAAACTCTGGTATGTCGTGAGCCGTCCGTTCACTGCACCAGTTGTGACTGGCCCGATCTTCGACAGGTACGATGCAATCGCGTTGGCTTGTAAACGCACCGGCCACAAGAGCCTCATCACGCACATCTCGCGTGGTGAGAGTTGGGTTGGCGGTGAGATCGTGTGTAGCGCGTACCGCCTACACATTAACGGCTGGACGGCGTTGGCGCCTAAGACGCCTGACGCGCGTTTAAAGACACCATCAAAATATGGGAGATCGACATGAAGATCACACGATTGAAGAGAGGCTATCGCATCAATATGTCGGACATAGAGTTTGAGTTATATGTGCGTCTAATTGATGCTGGATCAGCAGATATGCAAGACCCAAATTTAAATGATCCGATTGAAAGATATTATGATCGGATTAACGGCACAGAGAAAATCAGTAGCTGGTTTCAAATCGCTGACGACAGGAGAGGGTAATGATTAAAGACACAATCGGTATGCTGTTTGTGACAGCATTTGTAATCACGTTTTTTACTAACGCCATAACAGACTGGAACTTCTGGTATTTGATGGCTCGCTTTGGGGGTGCAAACTGATGGAGATTGTTACACGCCAAGAGGCGATCAAACAGGGGCTAAAAAAGTTTTTTACTGGCGAGCCTTGCTGCAACGGTCACGTTTGCGAGCGTTATTGTAGCAACGGATTATGTTTTGAGTGCAGGAGAGTTGTCGGCGCAAAACATTCTGAGAAGAGGCGCCAAAAAGAAAACAGGCACCCCCTTCAACATAGAATTTTATCTTTTATAAACGCTTACAAAAAATGCGATCATCAGCCCACTTGGGATCAGGCATTACGCGCCGTTGAAAACAGGTTTTCCGCTGATCGCGCTGGATTTAGCGTTTACGATCCAGAATACCCTTGCACACACGGTCACACATCTAATAGGCGGGTGAAAGAAGGTATGTGCGTCAAATGCCAAAACGATGCAGGTCTTGCAAGGATAAGGGAAAAGCGGAAAAACCCAGAATATAAAAAGGCCGACAACGATAGGGCTTTGCGCTATTACCACAACAATAAAAAAGTTATTGCCAAGAAGCGCAAAAAAGATTGGCGCTCTGGGAAGATAAGGGACAGGCAGTATGAATATTATAAAAAAAATAAATCAAAATATTGTGCGCTTACTGTTCACTATCAAATGAAAAAAAAGATGCACACTCTGTCTTGTGTGTCGTCAAGGGAGTTTATTTCTTTCTACAAAAAGCGAGATGCTCTTACAGATAAGACAGGCATCCCGCATGAGGTTGACCACTACTATCCGCTGCAAGGCGAAAGCATTTGTGGCCTTCATGTGCCGTGGAATTTGCAAATTATACCGGCCTCAGAAAACAGGCAAAAGCATAACAGTATGCCTGAAGATTTTTATGGGGCTAATCACACACCACCAATTTGGGAGACTAACTAATGGATTTTTCTAAACACCTTAAAATCATCAAGGATATGGATGAAAAAATTATGAACGGTGAGCGTTTGAGTGATGACTTAATTCAAACGCTGACTGCGTTGCGTGACGCGGTGGCTCAGTCTGAGGCGCATAGCCGGAAGATGGCTGACCGCGTCAACGCAATAAAAATGCAGGCTGACACTTGGCGGTGGGCTAAGAACAAGCTGTCTGAACATCTGGAGACACAAAAAAGCGTTCTCGAATTAGTTTCGAGCAATTACAAGCAAGACATGAGGATTGCCAACCGCCGCATTGGAATCTGGAGATCAAAAGTTCAACGCATGAAAGCAAAGGGAGCAAAATAATGCCATTAATTATCAAACCAGCATCGTATAATCTTTACGTCATCGAAGGTGTCGAAGACGACGTGCCGTTTACCATCTGGAAAAACGCGAAGACCAACAGGTGGACACATCCTTTGGCAAACAAGCGTGGTCGGGGCGCGTCTTTCAAGACAGTCAAAGAGGCGCAAAACCACGCCTTTGATTGCATAAAAAAGCGCGGCATGATTAAACCTGACGGAGCCGCAAAGAGGCATGACGGCGTGATAGCCCTCACAGAGGCTCAGGGCAACCTGTTCAAGTTCATTAAGGGCAAGAAGGTTTGGCCGCTTAACTTTTTAACTCGTCGCTTTCGCGGCGGAGAGGATCACATCCGGCAGCAAATCGGTCAAATCAACAAGCATTACCACGTCCACAAACACACTTGTGGATATCGCGTAATGACAGAAAATGAAGTGAGGAGATCAACCAATGGTAGGTAAAAAAACACCCGACGACATCATAACCGCTTCGGTCATTCCGGTAATTATGAATATGTCGCCGTACAAAACCCCAAACGATCAGCTTGCCAAGGCGCTGGCCTCAATCGAAGGCAAGCCTGACCCTGACCCATTCAACGGCAACGAAGCCTGTGATTGGGGTGATCGTTCCGAAAGCATGATCCTGACTGAGGCCGCTGAACGGCTCAACCTGACTGACCTGAAGCTTGAACACGACGCCATCTTCCACGACACGCTACCGTTTGCCGTGTCGCTTGACGGCACGGCTGATGGTGGGCTGGGGCATGAAGTCACGACCGATCCGTCGAAGGGCATCTACTGCGTTGACGGCCCTGTCTGGGTTGACGGCGTGGGCGTCTTGGAGAGTAAGCTGACCAGCGCCAAGCCAGAAGACCGGCCAGCGCCTCACAGGGGGCCGCTGCAACTCCAAGGGCAATTGATGGCTACCAAGTTAACGTGGGGCGCTGTGTGCGTCTTGTACGGCGGTGTGGAGCTACGCGTCTTCTTGTACCAAGCCAACGCGGCCACACAGTCGCGCATCACGGATGAGATCGAGGAGTTTGAGCGACGCAAGTTTGACGTTGACTGGTATCCGATCCAGTCCAGCTCTGACGGCAATACCGCCTACCCGCGTGTCGATGACGGCGCGCCGCCGATCACGTTAGAGGGCGAAGACAACGACTGGCTGGCTCAGTTAGTCAACGCCAAGGATGCCAAGCGAGCCGCTGAGGGCGACATTGACGAAGCTGAGGCTATGCTGAAAGAGCGTATGGGAAGCCACGATGAGGCGGTCGGGGTAGTCGGCAATCGCTCTTACTATGTCAAATGGCCAATGCGTAACTTCAAGGCACAGCCGGCAAAGACGACACCGGCCAAGCCTGCACGGATTGCGCGCCAAGGCACGTTAACCATTAAGGAGGCGCGTGATGATTGACGTGCCGCTTACAAAGAAGCAGGCGGAACTGCGGATTCTGATTGACCGCATGACCCGCCGGTACGGCTACACGCCGACCATCAATGAGCTGTCGCAAAAGACCGGCAAGAGCTTTAGCCAAGTACACCGGCTAATGACCGGCCTAGTCGAGCGTGGCGCGGCTGAGAAGGTGGCCGGCAGAGCCAGAGCGTTTAAACTATTATAGGAGGTAAACATGCAGACAGAACACCTTAAACCCAACGACCTAGTCAGCGTGACTGGCCCAAAGGGCAGGCTGGTGACAGCCCTAGTCAGGCGGGTCGAGCGCATTGACGATGAAAGCTACAATGTGGTTTTTGAGGATATGCAGACCGCCGACAGGTTTGACTATCAATATTTATACAAGTGAGGTGAGGGGGCGAAAGCCCCCTTATTTTTTGCCAAAAAATTTAGCCGCAGAACGCGTCGCAAAGCTGGCTGAGACAATCACGCCAAGAGTGTACTGGTAATATTCCGGCATAGCCTCAAGAGCCGCAAAGCCCTCAGACACTATCTGCCTGCCCCAATCGCCGCAGAACGCTAGGATCAATGGAATACTAAACAAAATGGTAAGCCACTCATCCTTCCAGCTTGCGGCGCTTGCGTCGGCCATCTTCAAGTCCCAGTCGATCTCGCCAGTAGCCTTTTTTTCCATTATGGTGGCCTCTGCCTTGGCCTTGGCTACCTTTGCGCCTGTCTCGGCCTTAGCGGTCTCCACGCGGCCTTCTAGCCACGTTCCTGCGAGGCTGGAGATTGGGCCTAATAATGCTTGTATCATTTACTTACCCTCGTGTGACATCCAGACGGCAAAGGCACCAGTGGCCGCGCCGACTATGGTGCTTACAAATGCTGTTTGCTGCGTGGTGGCAGCAGTACCCAAACCCATAAACCAGTCGCATACGTTCCAAGCCATTACCGTAAACACTAGCATCATCAATCGCGGGATGACCTTGTATTCGACTAGCTTCTTACTCATCAGCCAGCGCCCTAAATCTTGCGGTTAAACGCTTGGCGCGATTTGGCACCTGATCGAACCAGCGGCTGTCCTCAGCCTCGGCGGCCACAGTCAGCCACGCCTTCGGGTCTTCCATAGCCTCAGCTACTGCTGCCCATTTTTTCTTGAACTTGGAGTGGCGCGGGTAACCGAGGTTAAACGTCATATTGCACAACGCCAATGCGCCGTCAGGATAGCGTAGGTCAAGCTCGTTAAAGTCGACGCCGACGTTGTCACACAACCGGCGGCAGTCCTCAATTGTGACGGCAATGTCCAGATTAAACGCCTTACGCACGCGGTCTTCTGACACCTCAGTGCCGACCGGCAGGCCGTATTCTGGGTCATGTTCTTTAATTAAATGGCCAATTCCGAAAGTTGGTAGATGGAGATGATCTAAGTATATCTCGAACTTGCAGCCCTCATCTTCGGCCAGCTCCTCTCGGAGTGCGTCTTTATTCATCGCCGCGTCTCCAAAACGTGATCGACCGCCTTATCCCAGCTATCAGTTTCCGCAGCTTCAGTGAAGCGCGACGCTGGCAGGCGCATACTATATTGCCGTATGCTCGTAACCGGCATGAACAAGACCCTTCTTGAATTGGGGGAAACAAGGCAGAGAACATCGTAATCATCCTTTGTCGGCAAATGCTTTGCTTTGCAGCCGTGACCAAGCTGGAAATGGTGACGCGGAGATCGACCATCTTTATCGCACAATAAACTCGCAGTCTTTGCCTGCACTCGAAGAAACTCTTGCCCATTCCACGCCACCATATCTACCCGGTCTTGCTGTGCCATCGAGACGCGCCACCCTTGTGCAAGGATAGCGGCGGCAG
>Ga0213863_10002441_pt1 | contig 13205 bp, 9 predicted proteins | sample PICome_8_FD_160128 | JGI IMG/M metagenome (GOLD analysis project Ga0213863, IMG submission 160128) | Coastal seawater microbial communities near Pivers Island, North Carolina, United States - PICO497 | ecosystem: Environmental > Aquatic > Marine > Coastal | place: USA: North Carolina | collected... | reverse complement strand
GCACTGTTGTCATCTGTGGGCGAAATGACTTTTTGATGTCCGGTGAAGTTATGGGTGGTCAATTGTGGCATGTACATTTTCTCCAAAAAGAGCGCTTCTTAGGTGTTTTGAGTTAGCTGTTCTGAGTTTTTGTGCTTAGGCGACCGCTATTGCATTAATGACGGCACTCGAGTCCCCGTTTCTAAAGGCCGCCAGTAAATTTTTTTGCTCCACAACAAGGTTCAAGCGATTTCTTGCGCGCACATAGCCAAAGCCCCGAAGCCGTTCGGGTAATTGCGCGAGGGCGACGGCGCTTTGATAATTGTCGGTATTGAGCTCAGCCGTAATGATCCCGATCAGCTTCAAATAGCTGATCAGATCAGTCCGTTCATTTTTTCTCTCCGCGCCGTAGCCAAACACATCAAATTTTGTCCCGCGAAGGAATTTAAGCCGAGCAAGCACGCCAAAAAATGGCAGCACCCAACCGCCAAATTCCCGCTTGGTTATTTTTCCAGTGCTGGGGTCGGGTCGACAGAGAAGGGGCGGTGCCAAATGAAATCGCAGCTGGAAGTTTCCCGTAAACTGACTGGCAAGCTGTTTATGAAATTCGGGATCGGCATGCAGACGTGCGACTTCATACTCATCTTTAATAGCCATCAGTCGGTACAGCTGCTTAGCCACAGTCCAAGTCAATGAGTCCGTTTCTTCAGCGTGTGAATCGCGACTACGCAGAGCGTCTATGTGATCGCGATACTGTTGTGCATAGCTTGTGCTCTGGTAAGCGGTCAGTCTAGTGACACGATCTTCAATTAGGCTAGTGAGTGTCATCGGCGTAAGCTGGGATTCAGTTAGGGGAGGCCGCTGAAACCTCTGATAAACAGATTGGGGGGCGTGGGCGTAATGGCGCCCCAATTCGAATGCTTCTTTGTTAAAATCTACGGCAATGTTATTGATCTCAATCGCCTGAATCAGCGCCTCTCGAGAGACGGGTATCCAACCCTTTTGCCAGGCACAACCCATGAGAAAGAGGTTGGCGCCAATGGTGTCTCCCAGCAATTCACGCGCGACGTCTGAGGCATCGACGAAGGATAGCTCAGTCCCCACTTCTCGAGATATTTTGCGCTTCATGCCTTCGACGGGAAATTTTGCGTCGGGGTCATGAATAAACGCGGCCGTAGCCTGTTCTGCAGTATTGATGAGGGCGTGCGTACGACCGACGGCGGCTTTTGCTAAACATTCATAGCCCGCGGTTACGACAAGATCACAGCCAAGTAATAAGTCAGCTTCGCCAGCTGGAATGCGCACAGCTTTAATGTGCTCTTGTCGATGCGCTATTCGTACATGGCTGGTCACGGCACCAAATTTTTGAGCTAACCCTGTTTGGTTCATGGTGGCGCAGCCCTTGCCCTCAATATGTGCCGCCATAGCCAAAAGTGAAGAGATGGTGAGCACGCCCGTGCCGCCAACCCCCGCGACGACTGTATTCCAAGGCACAGCAAGATCGGGGAGTTTGGGCTCTGGTAGCGATGGCAATAGGGTGATGGGCTCTGCGGAGGAGGCTGGATGTCGCGGTTCTCCACCGACAACAGACACGAAGCTGGGGCAAAAACCTTTTAGGCAACTGAAGTCGGTATTGCAGGCGTTTTGATCAATCTGCCGCTTTCGACCCAAAACAGTATTTTTAGGCATAACGGAAAGGCAGTTTGATTCGGCGCCGCAGTCGCCGCAGCCCTCACAAACGGCATCATTAATGACGACTCGCCGAGATGCTCTGGCAATTTTGCCTTGCTTGCGTCGCCGTCGCTTTTCGGTAGCACAGAGCTGTTGATAGACGATGACAGACGTGCCTGTGTACTGGCGAAGCTCGACTTGGACTGCCTCCATGCAGGTCCTAGAGTGCAAACTAAATCCCGGAACGTCTTTGAATTGACCTTTGAATTTCTCGGGTTGGTCTGATACCAAAGCTATTCGCCGTACACCCTCGCCTCGCAGCTGGTGTATCAGGTCGGTGACACTTAAGGTTCCGTCGATGGGCTGGCCCCCGGTCATCGCGACGGCTTCGTTATATAAGATTTTATAGGTGATGTTCACGCCTGCTGCGACCGCGGCACGAATTGCCAGAACACCCGAATGGAAGTAGGTGCCATCGCCAAGGTTCTGAAAAACGTGGGACGTGTTGGTAAATGGCGCTTGACCTATCCATGTCGCGCCCTCACCACCCATTTGGGTAAAGGTGTGGGTCTCTCTATCAGGCATCCAGGTGGCCATATAGTGACAGCCAATACCGCCCAGACCACGACTGCCTTCAGGAATTTGGGTTGAGGTGTTGTGGGGGCATCCCGAGCAAAAGTGGGGTATGCGCTCAATGGTATCGGCCGGCGCGGCGAGAGATTTTTCTTTTTCTTCAATCCATCGAACCCGTTCTTCTAGGGTAGGACTGGTAAAAAAGCGACGCAACCGTCCTGCAATAGCCAGCGCAATCATGGCTGGGGTGAGCTCCCCCAAATTGGGCAGTAAATCAAGTCCAGATTCGTCGAACTCTCCTACCACTCTTGGGCGTGAACCAACGGGGTAGTTGTAAAGCTGTGAGGTTAATTGATCCTCGATAATAGAGCGCTTTTCTTCAACCACGAGAATTTCTTCCAATCCCTCAGCGAATCGATGGGTTTGTTGAGGTTCCAGTGGCCAGGGCATGCCGATTTTATAAACGCGAATGCCAATTTCGGCGGCAGAGCTTGCAGTGATGCCCATATCCTCTAGCGCCTGCATAACATCGAGGTAGGCTTTGCCCGAGCTAATAATGCCCAGGCGCGGGTTGGGACTATCGATGACAATAGGGTTGAGATTGTTCACCCGCGCAAACTCCCGGGCGGCATAAATTTTATATTTATTCAGTCGTCTTTCTTGGTCTAGTGGTTTATCTGGCCAGCGCGCGCTAACACCGCCCTCTGGCAGCTCAAACCCTTCTGGAATTTCCAGTGTTATTCGATCGGGATCTATGCTGGCAGAAATGGCAGAGTCCATATTTTCTGTAATTGCTTTAAGCGCAACCCAGCAGCCAGAAAAGCGAGATAATTCCCAGCCCAAAAGTCCCAGGTCGAGAACCTCTTGAACACTAGCTGGCGCTAATACGGGAACAGATGCGCCGATGAACATGTGCTCGGATTGGCTGGGAAGGGTGGAAGATTTACAGGCGTGGTCGTCCCCAGCTACCGCAAGCACTCCGCCAAGGGGTGCCGTGCCAAATGCATTGGCGTGCTTAATGACATCCATTGAACGATCGACTCCAGGGCCTTTGCCGTACCAAAGCCCGAAAACACCGTCAAATCGAGCACCTTTAAACAGCTGATTTTGCTGGCTGCCCCATACGGCAGTAGCGGCGAGTTCTTCATTAACCCCGGGTTGGAAGTGAATGTTTTGGGCTTTTAGAAATTTCTGGGCGTGCCACATGGCTTGGTCGACGCCGCCTAGTGGCGAGCCCCTGTAGCCGGATACGAAGCCTGCAGTGTTGAGTCCGCGCTGTTGATCTCGCTGTTGTTGCAGCATGGGTAGACGCACAAGAGCCTCGATACCCGTCATGTAGGCTCGGCCATGTTGAATCGTGTATTTATCGTCTAGCCGGACCCGCCGGTTTGGCTTTACAGGTGCTTGTCTCATGAAGGCGGCCTTATCGGGATATCGACCTGTGAATTTTCTCCAAGATTCAGGGAAATTTTTATCTTATATTTGACCTTCTGTGTAATTTATTGGATATATATTCTTCAATATGAAAAATAAGAGGCAAATGTATGCAATCAATTTCTAAAATTGATCGCCAGATCTTAGGGGTTTTGCAGACCGATGCGGCCATCAGTACGGCAGATCTTGCAGAACAGGTGCATATGTCGCAGTCGCCTTGTTGGCGAAGAGTTAATCGCCTTCACGAATCTGGGGTGATTCGAGGGGAGGTGGCACTGCTGGATCGGCAGTTGCTAGGTATGGATGTGGTGGTTTTTGCCACGGTCAATTTGACTCAATCTGGCCGACAAAATTTGCTCGCTTTTGAGGCCGATATTATCCATCACCCAGAAGTCTTAGAGTGTTACACCATGGCGGGCATCTGGGATTATGTCCTGAAAATAGTCACTCGCGATATCCGGCACTATGAGGATTTCGTGCGTAACACATTGAATACTATGGAGATGATTGGGGAGTTGCACTCCCACATGGCCGTTACTGAGATCAAGAATACGACCGCTTTGCCTATTGCGACCCAGCTGAAAGAGTCGGAGGTCGATTGACTCGAGCTGCCGCATCTCAGTGAGTAGGTGCGGTGGTTATCGTGTTGGCTGAGATGCTTGGGGGTGCTTACGTGGTCAAAGTGTGTGGGGCAATCCTTGCCCCGGTGGGCTCTGATTGGCGGGAACGAAGTTCCTGGTGAATGAGTCTTCCTTGACTCGCGCCATTCAGAAGCCGGTCGTCCTGACTTGCAAGCAGATTAGCCCTCTTAATTTGCAATGTCAATCCTAAATTGCCTCTTTTATTGCAATAGGCGTCTAGGGCGGCTATAGACTGCTCGGGAATGTAAAAACACGAAGCAATAGGAAAGTAACTTCGAATTACTTGCCTCTCTAATACCGGTGACATGCGGGTTAAGGTCCTATGAAAGCGACTCTTATCCCGCAGATATTAGCGTTGGTCAGTTGTCATAAAGTGGGTGGCCAATTTCACTTTATGAGAAAACTAATAGGGGAACAGAGACAAATATGATGAAGGCGTTAATCAGGGTGTGCTCTGGGTTTTGCTTTGTATCCCCGAAGTGCTTTGCTCTCTGCGGTAAGCGAGGTAAACTATAGTCACAGGCCGGCACGCACAGGACGTCCGCTGGCGTTCCTTCGCATTGATCGAATAAGAGAGAAGCAGTGACAATGAATAGAAAAGGTATTTTTTGTGTCGTTATTGGTTTAGTTGCCATTTTCTCCAGAGTCACTGTTGCTCAGGACCTCGGTTGCGCGGCTGAAGTTACGGCCACTGGGGGTGTTGTAGAGGTCGCAGCTAGCTCGGGAGGGGATGATACTGAAAACCTGCAGTGCGCATTAGATGCCGCGGTTGCTGGAGGCTACAAAGACGTGTATTTGTCCTCCAGTGAATATGCTATTCAAGGCATTGAGGTCAATAATTTCAAGGGCAGCTTGCGAGGTAGATCAGCGGATCTGACAACGCTTAACGTAACAGACGGTTCCTTGGCTTGTGAAAAAGGGGCTGCGTTACGATTCAATGCTGGCGCCCCGTCAGTTGAGCGCATGTCTTTGACTATCAACGAGCCTTGCAGCACTTCGGGCAGCTCGGCGTCGCTCATTGGTTTCTACACTGACCCGGCTACTTGCACCACAAACCGCACGATTTTTGGCTCGGTCGATCGAGTCATCATAGAGGGGGGCGGTGTCTCTGCACTTGATTTTGTCACGGGAATAACGATAGACGCTTCACCCGAATGTTTTCCCGAAGATGCATCCCTGCCCATCGCAAATAAAGTGTTGGGATCATTGACAGTGAACCGCAATCAGATACGCGATCTAGATATTGGGATTTTTAGTGCTTTGTCGGGCGCAGGTCAGGTAGATATCACCTTTAACGTGGTTCAAAACGAGCCTGAAGGAACACCTGATATTGTCGCTATGGAGCGACTGGGTGTTGCGATATCAATCCTTGATGCCAACCAAAATACGACGATTTATCGCAATGAGATTAGTTACAACGATGTCGAGTACGTGGGAGGCCTCGCCGGAGTGTTTGGTACTACTGGGATCCTTGTGGGCAGTACGTCAGCGGCAGAGAACATCAATAAAACCACGTTTAACAAGAACACTTTTGCAGATGGCGGCGTTAATGGAGAAGGCTACGCAATTTTGGCTGGTCAGCAGGGTAAGAGTGTTAATCATGAAGTCGTCATTACAGGAAATACGTTGACAGGCAATGAGGCGAATACCGCTGGGGCTGGACTGGCTGTGCTGGATACCTCGAAAGGTCTGATCAGTGGTAACACGTTTAAAGGCGATGCATCGAGTTGGATTACGTTGGATAGCGGGGATGTCCCAAACGGTTTGGGCGCTACGGTGAGCGGCTGGGCGATCGTGGCCAATGCTTTTGCTGCATCCACGGCTACGACGGATATTACATTGGGTAGTAAGACTCAGGACATCATTGTCGGCCGTAGTCAGGGACAGCCTGTCGTTAGTGACGCTGGTAGTAATGACGTCTTGGAAAGCTCAGCTTCGGCAAGGACTTTCTTGAAAAGCTCCGCCATTTCTGTGGGGTCTGAGGCCTTTTTTGAGCGTCAACTTGAAACTATCCAGGGCCGAGGAGCGCCGCTGCGAAAGCTGGGGCAGTAACTAGGGTTAAACAGGGTTGCGGCTAGAGTTTGGCGGTGACCTCTGCGATAGGTAGCCAGTCTTTGAGGGTGCGACGCGATTACGCTTCGCGCCCTCAGTTCTGTTGAACAGCCACAATGATTACCGACTTGCGGCAGTGCGAGGGCGCTCCGCGGCATTGCCAGCCTTTTGGCGGGTATCGATGTCGCCACGCGAGTCTAGCTTAGTAGCTGCTTGCAGAACTCATATAGCTCGGCGTCCTGCTGATTGGCGGCTACCAGCCACTCCCAATTATTCTCAGTGAGCTCTTTTCTTATCTGTTCTAGGCGTTCATCAATCGGCTGGCGAACCCCATGGTGGGTGACATTAGCCGCGGGTAGGTCTTTGTAATGAAACTCAATACCATACTCAGCCAATATGTTAGGGAATCGCTGCACATCTTCGTCATAAGCTTCGGTTCGAGCCAGTAACGGTACCGTGAGAAGATTACGCTTTGCCTGATCAACGTCACTCAGTCGGAAAGAATTTGGATCGTCCGGCAAAAATGTTTTTGCAAGGCCGACACTGCCAAATACACCGGAAAACATATGGGTCTGGCTGTTGCTTAGCAGTCCAGCATTTAAGTTCATTGCTTTTTCATTTCGTAAATACGTGACCCACTCGTCAAAACTGGGGTTGCCATCAAGTCTCTCGCTGAGGCCGATAGTGGTGTCTTTTCCGCCAAGCAGTGTGTTTTTCAAAGAACCCATTATTTTGTTGGCGGTTCCTGCCGAACGCATTTCAAAGCCATAAACCGAACGAATACGCAACAACGGGTGCCTAACAAAAACTGCGGCAATGGCATTGTGCTCTAGGTCAGTCGGCACCGGCAGTCTAATGCTGTGGGAAGAAAATGCGATCTTAGTCGGATTTCTTCGGATAACTTTCAGTAGTTCTGTCTGGTTAAATAGGGTGTAGGGAAAGGGGCCGTCAAAGCAAAGGTGAGCTTCCTGGTAGTTTTCGGTTAGAAGTTCATCAAATGAGGTGCCACTGTTTTTGAAGGTGTGGTAGTGAACAATGACCGAGCGTTTTTCTTTCATTTTCTATGACCCTATAAAGCGATAACTACCACAAGACAGTCGCCAATAATGGCCCGCCCGGCAGGATTCGAACCTGCAACCTACGGCTTAGAAGGCCGTTGCACTATCCGGTTGTGCTACGAGCGGCTGGGGCGGCAGTATGCCATTGCTGATCACTACGCCCAAGTAGCAAATACGGACATTTTGTAGAACAGAGGGCTGTGACTTTTCAGTGGGATATAAGGGCTTGGTCCTGATACCAGGGGCTAATTATAAATGGCCCTTTTGCTGCGCCGGATGTTCATGCTTCAGCCCTGTGTCTCAAAACGGTTAGTGTCGACTTGGTCGATACCGGCCAGCAGTGCCGATGCGGCGTCGACCAATATGTTTTCGGCCTGAGCTGATTTGTCGAACATGTTGAGGAGTTGGTTACTCTCGAGCGTAGCGACACCATGGGCGAGAGCCCAGAGTTGAGTGGCTAGGTACAACGCTTTTTGTTCAGCGTTTTGGCAAAGACTTTTGCCACCTCTCTGAATTAGATGGTTCTCTACTGATGAAAGCAGCAATGAAAAGCCTTCGCTTTTGTGTGCAAGGTTCTGGCGCTCCGGCTGCATTTGACCATGGTCCTCCCACATGAGTGAGAAAAAGGCACGGTTGTTACGGGCATAGTTTAAATACGTCAGGCCCATGGCATAAACAGCAGCCCCGGTATCTGAGTTGTCCTGATAGTTTTTCTGCGTTTCTTCGAGAGCGCTATGCAGGCCAATAAATGCGAGATCTCTGACGTTATCAAGCAGATCTTGCTTGTCGTTGAAATGGCGATAGGGTGCTGCGCTGCTCACTCCGGCCCTCTTGGCGGCATCAGTGATACTAAAAGAAAGAGAGCCTTGCTCTTCGATTAATGCGGCTGCGGCGAGAATTAACGCATCTCTGAGGTGGCCATGATGATAGCCGCTTTTCGATGGGTTCATCCCGGTACCCCCTCAGTGTTGGCGGGAGATTCGGTTAGGTTATGACCTCGAACGGTGAGATAAAACAGCGGTGGCACCAAGAAAAACGATATGACTGTCGATAGGAGTACGCCACCGGCGATAGCTACCGCAAAGGGTGGCCAGAATCGCCCCCCTTCGAGGATCAGCGGTAGAAACCCGCCAAAAGTGGTAACAGTGGTCGACACAATATGGCGACTGGATTCCCGCACGACCCGAACGATGGCCTCAGGATTGCCGTTCGCTGCTTCAGCATTTTGCTGCAAGGCCGTAAGAATAATAATCGCGGCATTAATGGACACGCCTATAGATCCGATAACGCCGATTAGAGGAGTGATACCTAGTGGGTAGCGAAATAACGCCAAGGCGAGCAGGCTGAGACCAAACGAACAACCGCAGACCAACACGGCGATAGCTGATAGGCGCCATGAATTGAAGGTCAGTACGATCGTTGCTGCGAGGGCAGATATTATGAGGCCGAGTGGCGCCATGAGATCTTCGACCACGCCCGCACGCTCGTCAGTATCGCCGCCAAAACTGTAAGAATACCCGGGAGGTAGTTCGATAGGGTCTTCTGCCAGTCTTTTCAGGAGCAATTTTAACGCCTCTTCTGGCAGTATTCCTCTGACTAAGTATGCTTGCACTCGGTTAAGGCGCTCGCCATTCTCTCGGGTGATTGGACTATCATCAGGTTCCAGAGCTGCTGCTCCCAAAGCGCTCAACGGCACGGCTTGAACCCCTGATTCTGACTGGTTCACCGGAATGCGCAAATTTTGCAGCAGATTACTGTTGGACCAGTCTCGCCGCGCGAGTCGCGTGCGTACGGGCAGTCGCTCGGTATCTTCAAGGAGTTCGCCGCCGAGTCGACCCCTCAAAGCTGCCTCGAGGGAAGTAGCTACCTCTACGCGACTCAGCCCTACCTGCTTAAGTTTGTCCTCCTCCAAATGAAATACCAGCTTAGGTGGTCCTGCCTCCATCGAAACTTTGGTATGGGTAACGTCAGGGAGGGCATCCAAGCGTTGTCGAAATTTTTCGCCCAGGGCCTGCAATGTTTCGACATTGGGTCCCGTTACAGTGATTTCTAGAGGTGCGTCAATCGGTGGCCCTTGATCAATGCCTCTTACAATAATCCGCGCGGCAGGGTAGTCACGATCCAATTGGCGCTGCAGTCGCCGGATTAAGGCATCTGTAGCGGCTGCGTCAGTGGTTAGGATGAGTGATTCCATCCAACCGGGTTGTCCCTTCTTGTTGGATCGCATGTTGTAATAAAAAGCGGGGGCGCTTTCACCAACCGTCCAGTCTACCCGTCGAATTAACGGCTCCCTTGCGAGATCTGCATCTATTTTTTGAGCAAGGCTAAGGGCATCTTCAATTGACGCGCTCTCAACCAACGTTACCTGAAGATAGAACTGGTCTCTATCTACTCCGGGGAAAAATGAGTTGGTCAGTGTGCTGGCAGATAGAAACCCAGTGACAGGAAGGCACAGTGCAAGTGCAATGAAGCCTAGTGGGTTGCGCAGAGATTGCGCCAGCAACTTGGCAAAACGACTGCTAACCTCAGGTAAGTCAATCCCTGCTTGCCACCAATGGTATCCATCGTTCAACCCTGTGGGGAGAAGGCGTGCGGCAAGTACAGGCGTTACTGTGAGTGCGAGTAACATAGAGGCCAACAGCATGACGATGACGGACAGAGCAATAGAGCCTAAAAAGTCACCCGCCGGCCCTTCTAAAATAGCCATGGGCAAAAAGGTTAAAACGGTGGTCACAGTGGATGCGATCAGCGGTGTGCGTAGGCGACCGACGGATGCCCCCAGTGCCTCTAGCGGTGACATACCTTTAATGAGCCGCTTACGCACCTCGTCAGTCATAACGATAGAGCCATCCACCAGTAATCCCAAGGCAACGACTAGCCCTGTCAGAGACATTTGGTGAATGGGTACCTCTAAGTAATGAAGGCCAGCCATGGATAACAACGTACACATGGGCAGTATCACGGCGACGACCAGCGCGGCGCGCCACCCCAATGTCACGAAAAGCACTGCGAGTACGATGCAAATTCCTGCCAGCAGGTTGGTAACGACTCCAGCGAGACGCGCCTCTGTATACTGGCTCTGGTCGTAGGCAATTTCGATGCTCAAGCCCTCTGGGGCTTGTGCTCGATAAGCCGTCAAGAATTTATCAAACTGCTCGCCATAAGCGTCGGTTTGATACCCTTGAGTCATTTCGGCCCCCAGCAAAACCGAGCGCTGACCGTTGGACAGCGCGTAACTAAATGCGGGTGTGCGCTCAGTTCGCGACAACGTGGCAATGTCCTGAAGCCGCAAAACACGGCCGTTGGGGAGCGCGCGAACTTGAATCTCTCGCAGCGTCTCTAAGTCGGTAAATTCCCCCGCAAGTTCAACGGCAATGTCAGAGCCGCTACCTGTAAGACTGCCTGCCGGGGTTCTGGCATCTGCCTTGCGCAAAATTTCGCTAACCTCGCTGACGCTAATGCCCAGAAATGCCAGTTGGTTCTCGTCGAGCTCTACCAGCACCTCCTCCTGAGGTTCTCCGTATAAGGTCACGCGTTTGGTGTTGCGTAAGCCACGAATGGCCTCAGCGAGAATTTCGGCCTCCCGGCGCAACACAGATGGCGGTATATTTCTGTCGGGCTTACCGGAAATGGCGAGAATTTTTACATAGGCCGTAATGACGTCGTCATCAAACAGAGGTGGATTAACGCCGATGGGAAAGTTCGCAGCTTCGGCCGCCACGATATCGCGCAGCTCTGACCAAACCCGCTCTATCCCCGCAAGGGACAGTCGATAATCTGTTTCAATACTGATCACGGAAACGCCCGTCGCGGACGTTGATTGTATCTCGATAACCTCGGGAACTTCCCGCAAGGCATCCTCTAAAGGTTTAGTGACCAGTGACTCCACGCGCGCGGGACTGGCACCTGGAAAAAATGTTTCTATCGTGGCGATAAATGGCGTGATTGTCGGGTCTTCCTGGCGTCCCAGGCTAGAGTACGACGTGGTTCCTACCCCGACAATAAGGAGTAATATTAGCGTCAGATAACGCGGGTTTTCGAACAGCAATCGGGCGATCATAGCTTATTGCACCATGGGTGCTATCAGAGCCCCAGGGCTTAACCGATGCAATCCGTTGGCAATGATGCCGGCATCAGCTGCCAGTGTCCCCGCGACAAAAACCTGATCATTCTCGCTGTAAATAATTTCCACGGATTCCCGTGCAGCAACGTGTCCCTGAGGTATCGCTTTCACCACCATCACATCCCAAAGGCCACGATTACCCGCAGTCAATGACGACAATGGTACCCAGCCACCCGAAACATAAACCGGTTCAGCCAGTTCGAGATTAATCGCTTCACCCGTTTTTACCCTAGCGGCTTCGGGTAACAAGAATATGGCTCCAACCGTGAGGGTTGAAGCGTCGACATCGCCGCGTATGTGTTGTAGCTGGGCTTGCACACGTTGCTTGCCGATGGTGAGGGTGTACATCGCCCCCGTTTTTAGTGAATCGCTAATTTCGATCGGTACACCCACATGCGCTTCGAACTGTGATTGGGATATCAATCTCAGAACGGGTGTGCCGGAGGAGACTACGGCACCTTGATCGGCGAAGCGTTGCGCGATCACGCCGGAATAGGGCGCGTATAAGGTGCTCTTTTCAATCTCGAGACTGGCGCTATCTCTCCTTGCGCGAATAGCTTGCTGGGCCTGCTGTAGCGCTCGGGTGCCCAGCTGGGCGTCATCAAATGTTTGTTGTGAGGTGAGACCCCGAGCCAATAAGTCAGCAAGTCGCTCACGTTTCAGTGTGGCTAGCTCTAGGTTCGTTGTGATCTTGGCGAGGTTTGCCTCCTCAGTGCGCAATTTGGCGAGCCGTTGGTCAATGTTTAGCGTGGCAAGGGTTTGACCTGTCGTCACGGGCATGCCTTCCCTTGCAGGCAGAGACTCCAGTGTTCCTGAAACTTCGAAGGCCAAAGCACTGTCTCGACGCGCCCGGACGGTACCGACATAGCTTGACCGCCGGAGATAGTGATCCGTACCTTGGAAGGGAATGACTGCGACAGGGAGTGGCTCTCTAGTCTGCTTTTGAGGCGATTTCACATTGGCACTAATCAAGCTGGTAATACCGAAGGAAAGACAAACTGCGGCAATTACAGCCAGCAAAGCCCGAGTACTGACTAAATTTTGGCTAGTGTTGGGCATGGTGCTGGGCTCCAGCTTTTTGCTTTACTGCATTTTTTCGGGGTAAATGCGCAATGTAAATTAGATTCACATAAATGTAAATACAGTTAACATATAGTTGTTGAAACATACGTTACTGTTAAAGTTGCGGTTCAGTCTCGTTTTCGCGACACTACGCGCCCCGCTGAATGCGGGCTCAATGGTGACTCGAGTGGTCCCCTCGCAGCGATAGGTAATGAACTCCGCCAGGCCCGGAAGGGAGCAACGGTAGTTACTGATTCGGGTGCCGGGGTGTGGCTGCTCGGGTCGCCTCCAATTTATCGGGTGACAATCGGCAATGGGTCTATGAGTTACCAGGTGTTAGCGCGAAAATGGCGTCCTCGTACGTTCCATGAAATGGTGGGGCAACAGCATGTGTTGCGCGCGCTCGTCAATGCGCTCGATAACGATCGGTTGCATCACGCTTACTTATTCACGGGTACTCGAGGGGTTGGAAAAACTACCGTCGCGAGAATATTGGCGAAGTGCCTCAACTGTGAGGTGGGTGTTAGCTCAGAGCCTTGCGGAGAGTGTGGATCGTGTTGTGAAATTGCGGAAGGGCGTTCCGTTGATCTGATTGAAGTCGACGCCGCTTCG
>Ga0213863_10002440_pt1 | contig 13208 bp, 10 predicted proteins | sample PICome_8_FD_160128 | JGI IMG/M metagenome (GOLD analysis project Ga0213863, IMG submission 160128) | Coastal seawater microbial communities near Pivers Island, North Carolina, United States - PICO497 | ecosystem: Environmental > Aquatic > Marine > Coastal | place: USA: North Carolina... | reverse complement strand
CAGCTCGTTCGCGAAGGCGATGTTGACGTCCCTGAAGGCGTTCTCGGAGAGCTTCGCCATCTCGGCGGTGCGCGCCGTGGTGAGGATGCAGTCTCCCTTGACGAAGATCTCGTACAGGTCACGCGCGCGCTTCGCGCACCTTTGAGTGATGCCCCCTACAACCCGGTCATTATTGACGAGCTCCTTGAGAATGTTGCCGGGCAGGACGCGCTCCGGGCAGTGCGCGACGGCGATGTCTGCACCCTCTCCGTGGGCATGGGGCAGCCGGAGGTCGGTACGCGCCTCGGCGATCCACTCGCAGAGCTTCTCCGTCGTACCGACGGGCGAGGTTGACTCGAGGATGACGAGGTCGCCCTCCTTCAGCACGGGGGCGATGGCGTGGGCGGCGCGCTGAATGTGCGAGAGGTCCGGTCGGTGGTCTGCGGCGAACGGGGTGGGCACGGCGACGATGAACACGTCCGAGGGCTCGGGGGTCAGGGTCGCCCGCAGGGACTGGGTCATGACCGCGCTCCGGACCACGATGTCGAGGTCGGGCTCCACGATGTGGACCTCTCCACGGTTGATGGTGTCGACGGTCTCGCTCGAGACATCGACCCCGCAGACCTTGATCCCACGCGAGGCGATCACTGCCGCCGTGGGGAGCCCGATGTAGCCAAGGCCGATCACTGAGACCTGGGTGGTTCGCATGCCTCTATTCTCCTCCGCTCAGGCCAGATGGGTCAAAGAGTCCGCCCCCGCTTTCTCGTCAAGGGACGGTGCGCGTCCCCTCTAGGCGCCGACAGTCGGGCTCCCGGCGGTGCCGAGGGCGAGGAGCGCCTCGACGATGCGCTGGCTCGCGGCGCCATCACCGTAGGGGTTGTGGATGAAGCTCATGGCCCGGTACTGCTCTTCATCCAGCAGTAGCCCCCGAGCGGCACCCACGATGGCGTCGACGTCGGTCCCTACCAGGCGCACGGTTCCGGCCTCCACAGCCTCGGGGCGCTCGGTGGTCTCCCGCGTCACGAGCACGGGCTTGCCGAGGGACGGTGCCTCCTCCTGGATGCCTCCAGAGTCGGTGATCACCAGGTGCGCTTGGTCCATCAGGTACAGGAACGGCAGGTACTCCTGCGGATCTAGCAGGTGAACGTTCGGGATCGCGCCCAACTCTCGCTGGACGGGTTCCTGGACGTTGGGGTTCAAGTGGACCGGATAGACGATCTCCACGCCGGGCGTCCTTGAGAGCTCGGCCAGGGCCCTGCAGATACGCTCGAGGCCGTCGCCGAAGCTCTCGCGTCGGTGCCCGGTGACCAGCACAAGTTGCTGGCTGAAGTCGATGCCCTCGAAGCGCCGGAGGAAGACCTCTTCCGCGGTTCCTCGAACCCGATCAATCATCGACAGGAGCGCGTCAATCACGGTGTTGCCCGTGACCACGATCATCTCCTCGCTGACCCCTTCTCTCAGCAGGTTGGACCGCGCTGCCTCGGTCGGAGCGAAGTGCAGGGCTGCGATGGATGTCGTCAGGCGCCGGTTCATCTCCTCGGGCCACGGCGAGTAGATGTCACCAGTTCGCAGGCCAGCCTCGACGTGCCCAACAGGAATCTGGGCGTAGTAGGCCGCCAGAGAGGCAGCCATGGTCGTGGTCGTGTCGCCGTGGACGAGGACGATGTCGGGAGCCGCGTCTTCGAGGACGGCCTTCATGCCCTCGAGAACCCGGGTCGTGATCGAGGTCAGGTCCTGGCCGGGGCGCATCAAATCCAGGTCATACGCCGGCTCGATCGCGAACAGGTCCAGGACCTGGTCAAGCATCTCTCGATGTTGAGCGGTGACACAGACCCTCACCCGGAACCTGTGGTCGCGAGCCAGCGCGCGATGGACCGGCGCCATCTTGATCGCTTCGGGTCGAGTTCCGAAGACAAGGAGCACGTCAATGGGAGTCATGATGTCTCTCGTCTCCGAGCCCCTAATGCGCTGCCGTTGGCTTGAATTGCTCGAGGACGGAGGCCAGCTCTGCCGTGCGTTCCAGCCGGCTAGTGCCGGCCGTATCGCGCACGGTTGGCTTCTGCTCGATCAAGGCGCGGAGAGCAGCTGCGATGACGGTGGGATCGTCGCAGTCTCCAACGACGCTGCTCTCCATTCCAGCCATCATCTCCACCGTCGCTCCATCCGGTCCGCCGAGGGTTAGGATCGGCCGATCGCTGATGGCGTACTCATAGGCCTTGCCGGGGATCTGGTAGTTGAAGAGCCTCCCCTGGATGATCATCAGCGCGTCCGCATTGCCCATCTCTTCGAGGGCCTCGTCGTAGCCGCAAGGAGGCAGGAGGAGGACTCGCTCCTCCAGGCCGAGCTGCGCAATGAGCTCATTCAGCGGCTTCTCGTGGTCCTCATTCCTGAGGGCGCCCCGCAGCAAGAGCCGGATCACTCGGCCGTCAGGCGTCGTTGTCGGCTCGTGGGCCAAGGCCTTGAGCAGCGGCGAGATGTCCCGACCGTTGGGGTAGATCTGCCCGCTGTGGAGGATGTCGAAGTTGGACCCAGCGGCTCGACCGGCCTTCGAGAGGTCGGCGAGCCGGTCCTCGTCGTACCCATTCTCGATGACCACCGCCTTGGTCGGGTCGCAGTTGGGATAGCGCTCTAGGTACAAGCGACGCATGCGCTCGGTCGCAAAGATCAGGGCGCTGGCCTGCTCGACGGCCGCACGGTCCACGCGCCGCGCGAGCCGCAGAGCGTTGTGCCCCGGCGCGTAGTGTTCCGGCGCCGGATCCCTAAAGTCTGCGATCCAGGGCAAGCTAGCCCCTCGAGCGAGCGAGGCCGCGACCATGTGCGCGGTGAAGATGGGGAAGGTCGAGTAAATTGCGGCGGGCCGGTGCTCGCGGATCGCGGCACGGCCCGCCCGCACGGCGAAGGGGTACCAGCTGCTGTAGCGGTCTGGCGTGCACGTGATCTTGAGGTAGCGCCCAGCGATCGCCAGCCGTCGGGAGGCGTCGAAGCTCCAGGCGCGACGGACCTCGACCCCTTCGGGCGTCGCGACGGAGTCGTCGCGCCGGTCATAAGCGCCGGCGGTGGTCGTGACCACAGTGGGATCCCATCCGTGAGATGGGAGGTGTTGGGCGAACTTGAGGGTGCGATGTACCCCTGCACTCAGGCATGGCGGAAAATCATACGCCACCATCAAGAGCCTCGAGCGATCCGTCACCTCGACACCTCACAACCGGAGCGCCGAGGCGACCTGGTCCTGCCTCGCGCTGGCCCAGCGGGGAACGGATTCAACAGGTACAGCGTCATGGAGGGCTTCAGAGCTCGAGCCAAGACGGTCGCGTAAACCGAGGTCGAGTTCCTCCCTGACACGTTAGCACGCTGGCTACCCCGGTGAGCGTTCGCTGACGCTTGATCCTAGACGTAGTGCAGCCGCCCGAGCCGCTCCTCGCGGTCGCCGGCGAAGCGCTTGATGCCCTCGAGGAGGCTCGCGGCGTCAATCTTGGCCTCGGCCTTGACCTCGGGGATCGAGCCGCCGGTGCGCCAGCGATCGTCGTGGTCGCTCGTCATGGCGTACTGCTCGGCGACCTTGGTCGAGAGCCAGGGGTGCATCCCGATGCGGCTGCCGTTGGAGATGACGGTGCTGTCGAGCCAGTCCGACTTGTGCAGCACGGTGTCCCTGTACTCCTTGGGCTGGGCCATGAAGAGCTCGTAGCTGGAGGTGGCCACGATCTTGCAGTTCGGCGCGCTCCCGTCGTGGAAGCTCGGCAGGAGCTCGAGGACTGACTCCATGGTCGAGGTGCCCTCGACGATGAGCGTGCCCTCCTTGGGGCGGCTCGTGTCGTAGTCGCGGAGCACGTAGGCGCCCTTGGCGGCCTCCATGTGGCTCGGGATGCCCAGGGCCTTGCGGTCGGGGATCACGACGCCGGGCCGGGTGAGGTGCAGGGCGATGATGGGGACGTCCGTCTTGAGCGCGGCGGCGAGGGCGGGGGCGACCTCGTTGTGCTCCCAGGGGCGCAGGTTGATCACGTGACCCTCGGGGAAGAGCTGGGTGACCACCGGTGAGAAGATGCCGAAGTGGGTGCGGCTGTCCTCCGCGGTCTCCGGGCCGGAGTGACCGGCGACCCAGATGACCTTGCCGACCTTCAGCTCGCAGTCCTGGGCGAGCTGGCTGAAGAGCCGCATCATCCCGTACTTGAGGTAGGAGAAGCTGCCGTAGGTGGAGCACGCGCCCCAGTAGCCCATGAAGGCGTCCTCGGGGGTCGCGCTCATGTTCACCGTCGCGGCGCCCACCACGAGGCCGGCGTTCGTGAACTCGGTGATCTGCTGGGGCAGGAGCGAGCCCTCGGTGTTCGAGTTGCGCTCGTACCAGCCGAAGCTCTTCTTGTCTCCGAAGTCCTTGGCAAAGCCGCTGATGGCGGTGGAGTCGGCGAGGTCCGCCGAGCAGGCGAGCACGAGCGGCCGGCCCATGCGCTCCTTGGCGAGGCTGTTGACCCAGGAGCCGAACTTGGCGAAGCCGTCCTTGTTGGCGGCCTTGGCACCGACGGGGAGGAACAGCTCCTCGGGCAGCTGGTCGAGCCAGCTGCGGTCCTCGTGCATGTTCTTGGCGGGGTCCAGGCGCAGTCCCTCGGGCTTCGCCGGGATGGACTCCCCGAGGCCAAGCAGGGTGTTGGCCACGTACTCCGCGAGCCCGTCCGTGTCGCGCAGGACGCTGAACACCGTCTCGAACCAGCCCCGCGACTGCTCGCGGCAGCCGTCCTCGCCCGGGTCGGTGGTGTCGCCGTGACCCTCGAAGGTCACGCCGTACTTGCTGGCGAACGCCTCCCGGCAGGCCCAGAAGCCCTCGGAGTTGCGGCCGTGGGACTTGCCGTGGGAGGCGGCGTCATAGATGCCGTAGCCGCGGCCCTTGCGGGTCTTGAACCAGACGCAGCCGGGGCGGCCCTGGGTGTCCTCGGCGTGGACGATCTCGAGCAGCGCGCTCGTGATCTGCTCGAAGTCGTGGCCGTCCTCGGCGCCGGCCACGCGCCAACCGTAGGGCTCGAACCACTCCTTGGGCGTCCCGTGGGCGACCTCGGAGTTGGCGAACGAATCGATGCCGTGGTCGTTCCAGTCGAACAGGTAGATCAGGTTGTCGAGGCCCAGCCCATAGGCGGAGTTCTTGACCTCGTGGTGGCAGCCCGCGGTGTGCCCGCCCTCGCCCTCGACGGCGAAGACACGGGTGTCGCTGCCCGCATGCTTGAGGGCCACGGCCTCCCCGAGGGCGGCCGGCGCGCCGTGCCCGCTCGGGCCGGTGTTGAACTTGAAGAAGAGGGTCTTGCCCTCCATCTCTGCGTGGCCGGGGAGCTCGCCGTTATGACGAAGGCGGAGCAGGTCCTCCCAGGTGAGCATGCGCTCGGCCGCGTTGGGCACGAGATAGCGATCGTCCCCGGTCCGCTCATGCATGATGCGGAGGGCCTCGTTGTAGACCGCGAGCATCGCGTAGGTCCCCGGGTTGCAGTGCCCTGCCACGAGCACGTAGCGGTCGCCGAACGGGTTCTCCGGGTGGCGGACGTCCCAGCGCATCCCCGGGCCCAGGGTCGTGGCGACCATCATGGGGACCTTGGAGCGTGAGCCGCCCGGGTGCCCGCTCTGACGGATGTTGAGCATCAGGTCGATCGACTGGTCGATCAGGTCGCCCACGATCTCCCACTTGGCGAAGTGGGGCTGGAAGTCGGCGAGGGTCGGTTGGGCTTGGGTCGTCATGGCCGTGATGGGGGTCGCGTGGCTGCTCGGCGGGGCTTTTTGGCGCACCAGTCTAGCCGCCGCGCGGCCGGGCGAGTGGGGGGGGCGGCCAATAACAAGGGCCCGCGCCGTCGGGAACGGCGCGGGCCCTGCTCGGAAGCCCGCGGGACTCGTGGGCCCCTGGGGCTCAGCGGCTGGGTCCTGTCCTAGTCGCGCCGGTCGAAGCGCCGACGCATCTCGTTCATCTCTCGACGCATCGCACGGACCTCCTCCTGGAGCTCCCGGAGGGCCTGCATGGCCTCCGGAGGCATGCCGCGCTCGCGCTGCTCCATCGCGCGCTCTCGGCGGCGCTGCTGCTGTGCCCCGCGAGCTCCGCGCTCTCCCCGGCGCTCGCGCTGCTCCACGACCCGGGAAGGCTCCGGAGCGTCGCCAAACTCGATGAACTCCGAGCCGTCGAGCTCGATGACGTCGATGCCGATCGGGCCGGCCTCGAAGATGAGGCCACCGAGGTCGTCGTTCTGTCCCACGTCCACGGCCTCGAGCTCGATGATGCCACCGGACGGGAGGCGTCGAGCGCGGCGCCGCGCGCCGCGCTCATCGTCGTTGCCACCGACGTGGATGATCCGTCGCTCCACGTGGCGCTCATGGTGCTCACCTTCCTCGCCGTGGTCCCCCTCGCTCTCGATCTCCACCTCCATGTGGATCTCTCGGCCCCCCAGGTCGTGGTCGCCGAAGCCGAACTCGGAGAGGAGCTCCCCGAGGTCGAATTCCATCTCGTCCTCGCCTTCCATCTCCATCCGGATGTGCACCTCGCCGTGCCCACCGGGGAACTCGAACCGGCGCACCTCGTGATGCTCCTCGTGGTCCCGGCCGTCGTGATGCCCGTCGTGATGATCGTCGTGGTGATCCTCGTGATGTCCGTCGTGGTCATCATGGTCGCCATGGTCTTCATGATCCCCGTGGTCGTCGTGATGATCCTCGTGGCGCTCCTCGCGCTCCATGAGTTCCTCCACGAGCCGCTCGATGAGCTCGGAGTGTTCCCCATCGATGAGGATCTGCCTCTCGCGGCCTTCATCGCCGAGGTCCATGACGATCACCCGCCGCTCACGATGCTCCTCGCCGTGATGCTCCTCGTGGTGCCCGTCGAGCTCCTCCATCTCCCGCTCGATCCAGCCGAGCCTCTCGTGGAGCTCCTCGATCATCCGCTCGACATCGCGGGCCTCCGCGCGGAGTTCATCCCGGCGGCGGTCGTCGTCTTGGAAGGTGGTGAGCGGTGCGGTGGCGGGCGGAACGGGCGCCGCGCTTGCAATCAGGGCAGTGATAAGCGAGAGCATGGGAGAGGTGGTTGGGTTGCGAGTGGTCGTGGGGCTGAGCGTGGCCGTCGAGTCGTACGGCCGAGCCCTCCATGCGTTTGTCGGTCGGGATCTTCGAGAACTTCCGCAAATCCAGGGGATGAGCCAGCGGCGGAGGGTGCCCCGACCATGCCACAGGCGCGGGATTTCGGGCGGGCTCGAAGCCGGGCCAAACTGTGCCCGGGCCAACACAATCCAGGATGGGGACGTAACCCACCTGCGGCGCGCCGCGTAGGGTCGGTGACCCCGGCGAACGCAGGCGCCTGGAACCCGACTCAGCCCCCTGGCTCGGCGACCTCGCTGCTGCAATGTGACCCCGATCGGACCTCCCCGCCCCTGCCCGAGCGGCGCCGGGTCTGATCCGACCCCGTTTCAGCCCCAGGAAGCCCGGCCTCGCGCCGAGCCTCACCAGCTATCCCTTCCCATGACGACGATCGAGCGCCCTCCCGCCCCCCAGTTTGACGATACGGCCCGCTTCCTGGGCGAGATCAAGGAGCGCGTCGGCCGGGTGGTCGTCGGCCAGGAGGTGGTGGTGGAGCGGATCCTCATCGCGCTCCTGACCGGGGGACACCTCCTGTTGGAGGGCGTCCCAGGCCTCGCCAAGACCCTCCTGGTGGCGGCGGTCTCGAAGACCGTGGACCTCGACTTCGCGCGGATCCAGTTCACGATCGACCTGCTCCCCTCGGACATCCTCGGGTCCGAGATCCTCGACCAGCGGGACCAGACGTTCAAAACGCACAAGGGGCCGATCTTCACCAACCTGCTCCTCGCCGACGAGATCAACCGCGCCGCGCCCAAGGTGCAGAGCGCGCTCCTCGAGGCCATGCAGGAGCGGCGGATCACCATCGGCAACCAGAACTACGGCCTGCCGGTTCCGTTCCTCGTGATCGCGACCCAGAACCCCGTGGAGCAGGCGGGGACCTTCGAGTTGCCCGAGGCGCAGCTGGACCGCTTCATGCTCCTGCACCGCCTCCAATACCTGACCAACGAGGACGAGAAGGAGGTCCTGCGTCGGAACGCGAAGCTCGGTATCCAGCGGGACAAGAGCGGCGGCGCCACCGTCAAGACCGAGTTCGACATGGTGGACCAGGGCAGCGTCGGCGGGCGTGACGAGCTGGCCCGTGCCATGGAGGACGTCTCCAAGGTTCACGTCTCCGAGGCCTTCATCGAGCACGTGATGGAGATCGTCGACCGCACCCGCAAGCACCCCGAGCTGGAACTCGGCGCGTCGCCCCGGGCGGGCATCGCGCTGGTCAAGGCCTCCCGGGCCCGGGCGCTCATCCACGGCCGCGACTACGTGATCCCCGAGGATCTCTTTGCCCTCGCCGAGGACGTCATCCTGCACCGCATCCGCGCCACCTACGAGGCGCTGGCGGAGGGCCGGGACACCTCGGTCATCCTCCAGGAGATGCTGGGCGAGCTGGGCGCTGCCTGAGGCCATGGAGCGTACCGGAGCCCCCCGGCGCGCCGCGCCGGAGCACACGCTGCCCGCGGTTGATCCGCTCGACACGCGGCGCTACCAGGTCGCCATTCGGCGCCTGGCGGACACTCTCAGCCACGGCACGGACCGCTCGCGGTTCCTGGGCTCGGGCCTCGAGTACGTGCAGTCTCGCCCGTATGTCCCGGGCGACCCCGTGCGGGCGATTGACTGGCGCGTGACGGCGCGCACGGGCGAGGTGCACATCAAGGAATACGAGGCCCCCAAGCGGATGCCGGCGTGGATCCTGTTCGACACCTCGGGGTCCATGACCCTCTCTTCGACGCGCCTCAGCAAGTATGAGGTCGCGGCGCAGATCGCGGGCGGGCTGGCCTTCGCCTGCCTGGATCGGGTGAGCCCGGTGGGGCTCCTGGGGACCGGCGAGCGCGACCTGCGCGTGAAGCCGAGCCTCGCCAAGGACGAGGTCATGCAGTGGCTCGTGAAGCTCCGGACGTACAGCGAGGGTGAGCGGACGACGCTCGCCCGGCGGGTCACGGAGCTCAACGCCCGGCTCAGCAATCGGGCGCTCGTGTTCGTGTTGAGTGACCTGCACGAGCCGGAGGCCATGGACGCCCTGAAGCTCATGGCGCAGGTGCACGACGTCGTCGTGCTCCAGCTCCAGGACCCCGCGGAGGTCGAGCTGCGCGGCGCGGGCTTCCTGCGCGCGGAGGAGGCCGAGAGCGGGGCGGAGTTCGTGACCCACGGCCGCCGCCAGCGCTTTGACCCCGAGGCCGCCCGCCAGGAGCTCCGCAGGGGCGGGATCGACCACCTGCTGATCCGCACCGATCAACCTTACGCCCAGTCCCTCAGGCTGTTCCTCAAGGACCGCGCCGTACTCGCGGGAGGACGATGATGTTCGCCACCACCTTCCTGCTCGGTGCGCTGCTGGCCCCGCCGCTCGCGGCCAGCGCCCCGCCGCTGGGGGCCTCGGCCCCGCGCGCCCCCCAGTCTGAACCCGTCGCCCGCACCTCCGTGGGCATGCGGGTGCGGATCGAGGAGCAGCCGATTGCCGGGCCACGGCTCCGGGCCAAGCCGGTGGCGGATCCTGGGCGCGCGGACGCCATCGTGCGGGTGCTCAACGTCTTCCCCCACGGCTCGGGGTGGCGCTACAACCTCGAGGTGACCCCCCTGGTGGAGGGGACCCTGAACCTCGCGAGCCTGCTGGAGCCCGCCGAGGCGGGCGCCACTTGGGATCCGCCGACCCTGAAGATCGAGGTCGAGGCCCTGCTGCCGGTGGACGTGGTCGAGCCCAACGAGCTCGAGGTCCCCGCGCCGGATGGGGTGGGGGGCTACGGCACAGGCATGACCGTCCTGGGGATCCTCTGGGCCGCGGGCCTGGTGGCGCTCATGACCGTCGGGCGCCGACGCCAGGACGCGGCCAAGAGCGCCGGACCCGAGGCGCCGTTGACCCTCGCCGATCGACTCGCGCCCCTGGTGGAGCGCGCGCGATCGGGCGACCTCGACACCGCCCAGCAGGCGGAGCTGGAGCGGCTCCTGCTGGCCCACTGGCGCGACCGTCGAAACCTGAGCGCCACCCCGGTCGCCGAGGCGGTGGCCACGCTCCGCGCAGACGAGGAGGCCGGACCGCTCTTCCTCCAGCTCGAACGCTGGCTCCACCGCCCGGGCTCAGAGGGGGACGCCGTGGACCTCGAGGCGCTCCTCGCCCCCTATCGCGGGACGCCTGATCCCGGGGGAGACCGGGGATGAGCCTGAGCTTCGGTCACCCCTGGGCCCTCGCCCTGCTGGCGATTCCGCTGCTGCTGCTGACCCTCGTCTGGTCCGGCAAGGGGGGACGCCTGGCATTGCCCTTTGACGGCACCGCCCGGGCCGACCGGCGGTCGCGTGGGCTCGGGCTCTCGGTCCTGCTGCGGCTCGCGGAGTCCGTGTCGCCGTTGCTGCTCGCGGTGGCGGTGGTGCTCCTCGCTGGCCCCCAGAAGATCGGCGCGCCCTCCACCAAGCGCAAGCTCACCAACATCCAGTTCTGCGTGGACGTCTCCGGTTCCATGACCGCCTCGTTCGGGGAGGGGACCCGCTACGACGCCGCGATGGAGGCCATCAACGAGTTCCTGGACTTCCGGGACGGCGACGCCTTCGGGCTGACCTTCTTCGGGAACAACGTCCTGCACTGGTGCCCGCTCACCAACGACACCAGCGCCTTCCGCTGTGCGCCGCCCTTCATGGACCCCAAGCGGGGCGCCCTGCCGCCCTGGTTCGGGGGGACGTCCATCGGCAAGGCGCTGAACGCCTGCCGCGACGTGCTGGCGAGCCGCGAGGAGGGAGATCGGATGATCATCCTGATCTCCGACGGGTTCTCGTCGGACCTCTCCGGCGGCCAAGATGAGGTGATCGCGGATCGGCTGAAGAAGAGCGGCGTGACGGTCTACGGGGTCCACGTGGCGGACGGCAACGTGCCCGGCGAGGTGCTCAACATCGCCTCCCTGACCGGGGGGGAGATGTTCGCCGCCGGCGACCCCGTGGCGCTCGAGACGGTGTTCAAGCGCATCGATCAGATGCAGGTGGCCGAGCTCGAGAAGGTCGCCGGTGAGCAGCTCGACGACTTCGGGCTGTGGTGCTGGATCGGGCTGATCGCCCTCGCCGTTCACGCCCTGCTCCAGCTGTTCTTGAGGGCCACGCCGTGGTGATCCTGCGATGAGCGACTGGACCATGATCCTCACGGCGGCGGCCTTCGTCCTCGTGCTCGGCGGGGAGGTCCTGCACCTGCGGCGGATCCGGCGCGTGCGTCACCTGGCGTTCGGGCCCGGGGGACAAGCTGCCGCCTGGGTTCAGGCGGTGCCCCTGCTCCGCGCCGCAGGCGCCGCGGCGCTGGCCTTCGGACTCTCGAGCCTGCTGCTGGACGTGAAGCCCAAGGCCCACCGGCTGGTGGACAAGGGGCCGGACGAGTGGAAGCACCTGGTGCTGGTCCTCGACGTCTCACCCTCCATGCGCCTCGAGGACGCCGGGCCCGACGCGGCCCAGAGCCGCACCGGTCGCGCCCGGGACGTGCTGGACTCGATCTTCGGGCGGGTCGCCATCGGGCAGTACAAGATCTCGATCATCGCCACCTACACCGGCGCCATGCCGGTGGTGGTGGACACCTCGGACTCCGAGGTCGTGCGCAATGTGCTGAGCGACCTCCCCATGCACTTCGCCTTCAAGTCCGGCGAGACGCGCCTGTTCGACGGGCTCGAGGAGGCGGCGCGCATCGCGGCTCCCTGGGAGCCGGGGAGCACCACCCTCATCGTGGCCAGCGACGGCGACACCCTCCCGCCCACCGGCATGCCGAAGATGCCGCCCGCCATCGGGGGCGTCCTCGTGGTCGGGATCGGCGACCCCACGAAGGGCAGCTTCATCAACGGGCGGAACTCCCGTCAGGATGTGTCCGCCCTGCGTCAGATGGCGCTCCGATTGGGCGGCCAGTACCACGACGGGAACAAGCGCCAGGTGGCCAGCGAGGTGCTCCGGACCGTGACCGCGGGGGCGGACCGGGAGGCGGCGCTCAAGCTCGGTCGTCGCGAGTACGCCCTCCTGGCGCTGGTGCTCGGCGCCCTGCTCCTCGCGCTGCTGCCGCCGCTGCTGCGGGCCCTCGGGAGCCCCTGGGCCCACCGCAGAACCTCCTGGCGAGGCGCCCCGGGCGAACTCACCCGCTCTTGACGGTCGATTGGGTCACCGACTCCGGATCTGCCGATAGACTCCAACAGAACCCCCTCCTGCTCCGTTCGGAGCACCTCACGAGGAACGACACGATGAGACGATTCATGATTGCCGGCTGGCTCCTGCTCCCTGTGGGGGCGTGGGCTTACCACGAAGGCCCGGGCCAGGACGGCGTCCAGCTCGACCTCGTGGACGCCGAACTCTCGGCCGCGCGCGAGGCCGCCGAAGCCAAGGACTGGGCGCTCGCGGTGGAGCACTACGACGCGGCGCTCAAGAGCCTGCCGGGCCTCGACACCCCGGCGCTCGAGCGGAGCGCGCGGCGCATTCGCCTGAGCGCGGCCAAGGCCAAGCTGGCCTCCTCCGATCTCATCGCGGCGCGCTCCGAGCTCTCGGGGCTCGTCGACGAGCTGTCTCCGCTCGAGGCCTCCGAGGGCGCGATGCTGGACGAGGCCCGCGAGGGGCTCGCCAACGCCCAGTACTACTACACCTGGCTGATGCGCCTGGAGGGCTACTCCCGCGAGGAGTGGGAGCCCGAGGCCGAGGTCGCCCGTCAGAGCTACCGGCTGCTCGCCGAGCGCGCCGAGGCGCGCGGCGACGAGCAAGCGGCTCGAACCCACATGGAGGACCTCGAGTCCTCCATCAAGCTCGCCAGGCTCGACCTGGAGGAGCTGCAGGGCCTGCCCCTGCCCAACCAATGAAGCGGCAACGGGACCTGAAACGGTTCCGGAAAGCGCCCCGGTCGGGGCAAGCCCAAGTCTGGAAAGAAGCCCTCTGATTCCCGTGGCGCGAGCGGTGGTCCGCCGCCCGACGGTTCAGGGTCCTGAGCCGACGAGCTCGACGGGGCCTGCCCGGCGGTGACGCCGGGCAGGCCCCGTGTTTGAGGAGATGCCCCTCCGCCGGGGGGGCGCGGGGGGGGCGTGTCCCGCCTCTCTCGCCAAACCACGCGCCATGGGCGCCGTTGTTCGAACCTGATGTACCTGCCCGTGACCCTCCCGATCGCCATGTCCCGTCTCACCCTCGCGGCCTTCGCCGCCGCATCGGTCGCCCTCGCCCCGCCC
>Ga0213863_10002438_pt1 | contig 13218 bp, 8 predicted proteins | sample PICome_8_FD_160128 | JGI IMG/M metagenome (GOLD analysis project Ga0213863, IMG submission 160128) | Coastal seawater microbial communities near Pivers Island, North Carolina, United States - PICO497 | ecosystem: Environmental > Aquatic > Marine > Coastal | place: USA: North Carolina | collected... | reverse complement strand
CCTCGTTTATCGACGCGTTCTGTCCCGTATGCGATTGCTTTCGCCTCGGTTTTGAGCGTTTTTTTGATCGATTTTGCTTTTTGCAACATCTTCTTAATAATACACTCTTCTTCTTCTTAAACGTGTGTTCTTCTCTTTTCTCTACTCTTTTAATTGAATTGGAGACGCTTCGCTCAAATTCTCAACGAGATGATGATGATGCGAGAGACCAAAACCTTCTTTACTCCTTTTCACGACGCGAGAGGCCAAAACCGCCTCTCGATCTCTCTTTCTCTCTGATTTCGTGAGAAGACTTTTATTATATAATCGCAGGTTGCTTTACGCAGAAAGCTTTAGCTTTACTACTCTGATGCGCTTTCTTTTCTCGTGCGTTTGTTCCGAAAACTGTCGAAGAGACTCCGCTCCGACCAAAACCCTAAACAAAAAAGGTTCTTCCTCTTCTTCGAGACTCTTGAGAGAAATCTTTCATATCGCTCGTTTTTCCTCATCTTTTTAAAGCACACTACTAGTAATAAGAGAGAGATTAGTAGAGAGATGTTCAACACGTTTTACAAGACGTTCATGGTGCGTTTTATCATACGAGAAGAAGGGCAGAGAAGAGCGCGTACTCTTTTTTGCGTTTTTTCTTTTAGGATGATGATGTTTTTCTTTCCCGATTTCCCTTCATTTTCAACCTCATCATCATCATCCATATTTATTAACTTTCTTTTCTTTCTCTCTCTCTCTTCAAAAAAAATAAAGTCGAACACGTCCGTGTACGTGGGCGTGATCATCGCCGGCGCTTTAGTCGGGGAGAAAATGGTCAATAAAGGGTTCGATAGCATGTGGGAAAGTAGGAATAAAGGGAAATTGTTCAAGGATTTAAAGCTGCCTGAAGCAGAGGAGGAGTAAAGGAAGAGATACGTGTGATCTCTCTCTCAAACGACAACACGCTCTCTGTGTAGGCGAGCGATGGAAGAGGATATATATGCAAGAGTAGCAGCATTGATATTATTATTTGTTGTTGTTGTGATGCGAAAACTAATTATTATTCTTCTTATTCTTCGTCTCTTTCTTCGTCTTCTTTATCGTCGACGATAACAACGGTAACTCCTCTGTTGTTGTCCTCCGTCGAAGAAGCTTCGCCGACTCTGGTCAGCGCGATTCGAAAGAGTGGCGGACCGATTAACAAATTCAGCGCGATCATCGCGGTCGCGACGGAGGCGAATTGTTCGCCCCACGTTGCGGAAAATTTCACCGAACACGTTCTCGCCAAACCTAACGCGACGCCGGCTTGGGTCACGTGCGCCATCCAAGCGACTTTGCGCTGTTGCTCGATAGTATTATCACCACCCCCGGAGAACGACGACGTTTCCGATGAGAGGAGTAAACGACTGGCGATTCTGCACGCGATGAAAATACCGAGTATGCGAAACGCGACCAATAGGATCGCCGCTTGCGCGCTTCTCATCACATGTTCCATTTCCAACGCCACTCCGGCGAGCGTGAAAAAGACCAAGTTGACGAAAGGCTGTAACGAGACCAAGGACGAGTGCAACGACTTCGAGCCGATGGTGTTGAAGAGTTGCTGTTGCGCCAACTTATTCGCCGCGTCCTCGTCCGCCGCCGTCCTCGTCGTCGTCGCCGCGGAGGAAAAATTACCTCTGTTGGCGCAAAATATCCCACAACACACGCACACTAACAGCGGTTCCAACAAAAACAATCGCTTGGAAACGACGAATATTGTTGTCGAGTAGACGATGGTAAACAGTGGTTTCATCGATTGTCTCATCAACGCTCGAAATCGAGTTTTTACATTCACATGCGCCGCTTGATGATCACCACCGTCCGTTTGCGCTACACTCGGCGACGGCAAGCGTCGCAACACCGAGTGTAAAGGTGCTCCAGCGAAAAAACCGAACACGAAGGAACCAAACACAGAAACCACCGGTTCTAACGCGCGAATAATCGATCTCATCTGGTACTCGTAATCGTTTGTCGACGTCGTTTCTTCTCCGCCGATTGTCGTCATCAGATGCCTAAGAAGCGCGCTCGTCTGATCATGATTAATATCTGTCGTCTCGTTCACCATCATCAACGAGGATACTACAGTGCTACTCTCACTACGACTACTACTATTTTGACTACCATCACTGCCTCTACTACTAGTGCTACCGCCAACGCTCGCGTCCATCAATCCTAAAGATTCAATCATCTCCATGTTCAAAGCGAACAAAACGACGACCAAAACGTCCTTCAAAACCGTCACCGAGACGACCAATTTTGAAAACGGTCCTCTCGCTTCGGTTTCTCTCAAAACGGCGATCGCCGAAGCTGGACTCCGAGCGATCGATAACGTAGCTATTAACGATCCTACCGCGCACGCTCGCAAGTACTTTCGCCGCCGCCGTAAAAAAGAAGAATCGTCGTCTTCGCCGCCATCGTCGTCAAAATCGTTCCGATTCATATCCTCTAAAAACTCAACGCGATCGGAAACCTTCCCGACCGTAAACGCCGTAAAAACTGTCATCCACGTAAACAAAGCGATCGAAATCGTCCAAACTATAATCTTTCTCGCGTCTCCTCTCAGATCCCTCGCGCTTAACTCCGCGCCCGCCGATACGCCGATGACGGATAAACACGCGTTGTCGACCAACCACAAGGACTCGCGAACGACCAAAGGCGTCAGTACGTTTAAAAACTATATATAGTAAGAATAATAATAAGAACACATAACATAAGAATCAAATAAAGATAAGTCTTACCGAGGTGCTGGATAAAATCCCGACGAATATGTAAGATGTCACGAGCGGCATCTTAAACGCTTTGAAACCACCGAAAGCACTACTGTTGCTGAATTTGACACCGCTCGTATTCATTCGTTTCCCGACGACGTGAGCGAAGAGCAAAATCAATGGTAATCGGCACATGGCGTCGAATAACGTCAGTTTGTTGTTTTCTTCTGTTGTTGTCATCAAAGTCGTCGTCATTTTGTCTTCTTCGCTCTCCTCTTCCTCTTCCTCCGGGGGTTTCTTAACGAACAATTATCCAATTAATTTTCCCTTAGTATTCACTCCTTTCACCAAGAAGAAGAGGAAGAAGAAAACAGGATGAGAGAACACGAAAGGGCAATAAAGACACCAACACAAGGCTTTTTGATTCTCTCTCTCTCTCTCTCTTTGTCTCTCTCTTCCGTTCGAGATGTAATAAAAGAATCCTCTGCTTGAGCAGCAAATTTGTGCAGAAAGAGATATTGAAGAATTTTAATAGAGAGGTGAAGAGTTTTTATTGTGCGTTTCTCTCTCTTTCTGATGTTACAAGTTTTATTCTGATGATGATGATGATTAGGACGTGTGCAATTCTCCATATTCGTATCGCCAACCGTCTGGTAATGGGCAGTTGTTGTCGAGGAGGTATTGTACGCATTCGGGGTGGTTGTTCTCGTGCGCGGAGCGTATGGCGTCCTCGTCCCAAGGCGCTTTGGCGGTTTCGTGCAAGTACTTCAAACAGTCCAAGTGGCCGTACTTGGCTGCATACGCACACGCATCTTCGTCAAATTTATCATACTTACGCTCGACAAGATATTCGAGTATATGAAGATGACCATTGTGAGCCGCCCAAGCGGCAGTTCCATAATCCCAAGGCGCTTTGACTTCTTCGTGTAAGTATTTGAGGCACGCGAGATGACCGTTTTCGGCAGCACATGCACACGCAAACACATTGATAGGACACTTATTTGCAACGCAATACTTTATCATTTCCAGATTACCTTGTTGTGCGGCCATACTAATCGTCCTTGAATCCCACTTACACTTTTTCTCCTCTCGCGCCCACTTGAGCAACTCGAGTTTATTCGTTTGAGCAACTTTCATGCAGAAAGAAGTTTCGTCCCAGCCTCTCGGCCACAACGATTTATGCTCCCACGCAAACTCCAAAGTCGATATCGATGACATCTCTTTCACTTTAAACCCCTTTTTCAACTCCTCCTTGCGTGACGATCTCTCAATCAACTTTCTCGTTTCACTATTCACCCCGTACAAGAATTTAAGATCCGTTCGATTCAATCTCGGCAAAATATGCGTGAAACAAATATCGTCGCACTTCACGATCAAGCCCCACAACGACAAAGAATCCCTCTCGTCCCCCATTAAAGTCTTTTGCTTACGAACGTCGTCGTTTGAACCAAGCGCAACGAAAAGGAGGAAGAAGAAGAAGAAGAAGAAGAAAAAGTGAAGCATTTTTCGCATGTGATTTCAAGGCGTTTTCAAAAGGCGTTTATGGGAAAAAAAAGCTTCATTGCACAGAGCATTCAACAACACAGAAACCCACTCGATGAACGCGTTGGAAAAATCGAACGACGCTCCGCTCCCCGTGCACTCGCAAAGAGCCGTCGAGGACTTCTCGGAGCAATTTGTGAGAGAAAAAGGCGCGCACGGAATCGTCAAAGAGCAGCAGCAAACGAACGTCGTGAACGACGTTTTATTCGCGACGGCGAAGACGTTCCTCGAAAATGCGATCGTTCGCTGCGTCGTCGGCACCACAAGCACCACCAGCAGCGAAGGAGGAGGAGGAGGAGACTTGAATAAGGACGACGACGAAGCCATCGTTCACGCGTTGCGCCGAGTGAAAGCTGTGCTCAACGAGAGAATAAGAGGGAGAACAAATGCGGACGTGATTTTACTCAACGCGGTAGACCGAAGTATTGTCGTCGCCAAGGAGGAGTTGATTGCGTTTCGAGAGGAGAAGAAGAACAAACAGACGGGTACAAAGAAGGGTTTGAATAATAACGAGAGTTCTTTTAAAGTGTACAAACAAAACGTCATCTCTGCGATCCGGGAGATGATCGCGTCCGACGTGGACCAGGCGAAGCGCGCGATTGGCGAATACGCGTGCGAAACGTGCGGGTCGGATTGCGTGGTCATGGTTTTAGGCGTTCGCGACGGGTTGGTGGAGAACTTTTTGAAAATGGTCGCCAGGAAGAGGAGGGTGAAAGTGATCGTTTTGGAGACGTCGGTAAGTTACGAGGAGAGCGGGAAGGCGATGGCGGAGGAATTCGCGAGGAAGATTTTGATGAGTACGAATACTAACAACAGCAACAACAACAACAACAACAACAACAAAGAGACAACGAACAGCGCGGTTGAGGTGACGATAGTACCGGAATCGAACGCGTTCGCGATGGTGTCCCGAGCGCACTTAGCGGTTGTTTCCGCGCAACTCGGCGTCTTTGAAGACGGCTCGTTTTACGCGCCTCCGGGAACTGGAAACATCGCGCGAGCGTGCGAAAAGTTCAAAGTCCCTCTCGTCGCCTTAGCGCCGAGTTTGAGTCTGACGACGTTGGAGAAACCACGGATTGAGAGGACGAACAGCAGCAGAAATAGTAGCAATCATCACAATAGCAACAACAACAACGACAACATTGACGACGAAAAATCACTCCTCCTCTCTCGAGAGCGAAACGGAAACCCGGCGGAGGTTTTAAAACACTTCCGCGCGCGAAGCGCGAAAACCGGTCGAGACGTCGACGCCGTCGCACATCCGACGAGAGAGTTTATCGACCTTCACGAAAAAGTCGATTTGGCGTTCGTGACTGATCACGGCATCGTCGCTCCCGAGAACCTCAAAAGGCTCGCCAGAGAGTTGTATTCTGCGCCTTAACGTAGGACGGAAACGACGACGAATTATTTAGGGTCATTGAAACCCTAAACATTCGTACGGAAAAAAAACATTTTCGACAAAAGTACGGGAAAAATCACGACGCGCGAACGCGCGCTTCGACGCGACTTTGAAGACGTAAACGACGATGGAATCACCTTTACCATCACCACCGTCATCATCGTCGTCGAAAAAATTAGTCGTCACAGCAGAGAATGCGTTGTCCAGGTTGCGCGTTGTTGAAGAGGACGACAAAGAAAAGAGTACACAGCATTCGCCTCCTCCAATGACACCGTTATCCCCGATAAAGATTAAGACGGACGAAGAGGAAACCGCGAGAACGAAGAAACCGACGACGCTGTTGGAAAAGATGCGACCGACGAGTTTGAAAACCAAAATTAACGAGAATCTTCAACCGTCTCTGAGGATGAGAGTGACCGCGAGCACGGACGAGTTGCTCAATTTGGAAATCAGAGAGAAAAACTATCGCGAGTGCAGACACGAAGCGTCCGCGATATACGAGAGTTTCCTCTACGTCGGCGGAGACGAGCTGGTGAAGAAAGAGAAACACGCGAGAAAACTGAAAGAAGAATTAAACGTGAGACGGATTTTGTGCTGCTACGAGAACGATTCGAACAACAACAACAACAACGGAGGATTGTTGAACGACGAATGTCTCTCGCCGGGGAGTTGCGCGAGCGGGACGAGCGCGTCCACGCCAACGCCGAGGACGACGGAGGGAGGATCATCATCAGACGATAAATTTGATTCTTCCACGTATTTTGAACGCATGTCGTTGCCGCTGATGGATACGAGCGATGAAGATATCGCGTGCGTTTTGTACGACGCGTTTGATTTTATGCTCGGCAACGAACGCAGAGAGTGCGTGTGGGAGAAGAACATCAACAGAAGGGAAAAAGAAGAGGAAGATTATAAAGAAGAAAAAGATGATGACGATGAAGAAGGTGGGTGTCTCGTGCACTGTCAAATGGGCTGTTCGCGTTCGGTCGCTATATGCGTCGCGTTTGTCATGTGGAGAGAAGGTTTAGCCTACGACGAAGCGTTTGAAAGAGTAAAGAAAGCGCGCTCGATTGCTCGTCCAAACATTGGGTTCGTGAAGACGTTGGAAGCGTGGCACGAAGCGAGAACGAATCGATCGACTAGTTCATCGTCGTCTTCGATGCTTTCCGACGTTGTCTCGTACAGAATAGTCGAACACAAAAACAGAAAAGGATACATCGTCCCGAAGCGCGAGAATAATAATACTACGAATAATAATAGCAGCTATAACAACAACAACAACAACAACAGCAAGGATAACAACAACAACATCGGAGGAGGAGAAGGTGGAATGTCGCCAGTCAGTTGCTGTTTAAGCCCGAAAGACGACCCGAACTTGGTCGCCTTGCGCTTCAAAAACGAAACCTTCTTCAGTAAGAAAAATACGAAATGCGACGACGACGACGACAAAACATTCTTACAGCCGACGATAATCGTCGGCGACCGAGTCGACCGCGAAAACGACCCGAGAGTAGACGAACAAACGCTCGATAAAATCACCAAGCAAATTCTATTCTACGAGTACGGCGTTCGAGTTTCGCGCGAGTTTTAGTTTTTTTAGTTTTAAGAGTAGATTTTGCTTAGTAGTAATAATAGTAAAAGAGATTACAACGCAACACATCTCTCTCTCTCTCTCTCTCTTTCTCATTCCTCTCTTCTCGCGCTTGCACATCACGTGCATTTCATCATTCCTGTTGCGCGGTAATAAAACGGAAATCGATACCTTTCATTCGTCTTCAAACGCGCGACGCGCGAAGCGATCGCATCACGCCAAAAATCCAAGCCTCCCCCCGTTGGCTTTCGCGGTTTTGATCAGTTTTTGTCGTTGTTTCGTCGTCGCGCCAAACTCCGAGCAGAAATCGCCAATCACTTGCGAGTGTAAAGAAATCGCTTTGCCTCGTAATTGGTTGAATCGTTTCACGCCGATGATTGGTCTGATGGCGACCACGAGTGGCGCGAACACGCCGCCTTCGTTGACGTTTCCCATGGACACTATCTTTAAAGCATTCCTTTTCCCCGCTGGTTTTCTCTGATGTTGCGTTGCTAAAACTGCGCTAAAACTATTATTGCTACCGTCATTTCTCACGTGTAAATGTCGACTGCTTAACGACAGAGACGAGGAGGAGACAGACGTTTGAGAGCACGGTCCGCAGAGTAAAAAAGAGGACATGATCTTTTATTCTTGTGTGTGTATATATCGAGCGCTTAAAAAGTAACGATGATGCGTGGAGAAAAGATTACCTTAAAGGTGGACCCGCCACGTCTCGTCTGAGCCACAAAAATAAAAATTGTCTCGAGTAAGAAGTATGCACTAAGAGTTTAGGGTTTAAGTGCAATTTTCTTACTCTCTGAGCGCCAAATTTGGAGTTCGTAGTCCACAGTGCTTACTCGTAAGTCTGTGTTACTTACTCTCTTCTTCTTTTTGTTTGTCTCCTGCTCTTTTTTCTTTTTTCTCGCGTTGCAGTAAATACACGCACAACACACAGACAAACATAGACACGAAAACGCGCGCGCGTCAGAGAGTAGTATATAGAGATGTGAGGCGAAGAAAGAATACACATACCAGTGTACAGCAAAATACCTTCTTTATGATGTGGTTTTACAGTAGTAGTAGTAGTAGTAGTATTTTTGTGCTACCTATTGCTAGTGCTGCTGCTAGTGCTCTTTTATGAGGAGGAGTATTTAGTATTATTCTCGCAAAGTTAGTCGTCTCCTGAATCGTCGATTTCCTCAGCCTCGTCAAAGGCCTCTTGTTCTTTGCGTTCTTTTTCCAACTGCTGCTTGGATTTGATTTCCACGTTGATGAAATCGCTCGGGTCGGTAAATCCATCTATTTCGCTCTCGAAACCAAGCATATCGCCGACTCTTTGGCCTAACGCGACGACTTCGGTTTGTTTCGCGCACGCGACGGAGGAAGCGCGTTGGTCGCCGATTTCCGCGGCTTTTTCCGCGCGTAAAGCGCCTTCGAGGTACGCGGTTGCGGTTGTAGTGGTAGTAGTGGATGATGATGAAGAAGAAGAGGACGCGTTGTTCTCGTCGTCATTGTTCGTGGTAGTACTTTTCACCGATGCGGCGTTCGACCACGGGACGCTCGTGATGGTTCTTTTTATGACTTCCTCTTTCGTTAAATCGGCTTGGTCGCCGCCTTTCTTTAACACGGAATCGCACAAGGTTTTCCTGAAATCCTGCGACGCTCTGGCGATGCCTCTCCTGAATCCTAACGGCCAATTGTCCGGAGATTGTCGTCGCCATTCGGTTGCTTTTTTGTACAACTTTTGCGAGCTGGAAATCTTTCTCAACTCTTTCGCCAAGTGCGCGCTCGAATCGAACTTTTTCACGTCGACGATGCAGTCACCTTCTGGACACGGGAGGTACTCGTACACGTTCGCCGTGCCAAAATACACCGGAATAGACCCTCTCGCCAACGCCATCCATAAGTCCGCGTGAATTGCACCCGGGCAATCCGCATCCTCGCCGACGTAATAAAATAAATAATCGGATAACGCCAACTGCGTCTTGGTGAAGAAATCGATGCCGCCGGATCCCATGACTTTGTGTTCCGGTAAACCCAGCGGTTCGTTCGTGTTTCTCCGACACTCGCCGATGGAAAACACCGGGAAATGCTTGGACACTTCTTTCAAAACCTTCATTTTCGGCGCGTTGTCCGGGCAGTTCTTTCCCAACCAAGCGATGCCGGGGATGCGCGATTGCTTCGAGCGACTAAACGCTTCGTAGGAAGCCATCAAACCTTTGGTCGATATCATTTGTGGAAGCCATAAAGAGGAGGCTTTCTCGTTCCCGTGCGCGATGTAATCCACTTGAGAGAGTAATCCTTCGTTCATTAAATCCTTTCCGAACGCGCCGGGTGTTTCCAACGAGGCGTACACGTACACTTGATCCGGATTTTGCTTCGCCGGAAGTCGCCACAACGCCGCTTGTTGTTGTTGTTGAGATTGTTGTTGTTGTTGTTTTTCTTCTTGTTTTTCTCCTCGTTGGTGCAACACTACTTCTTCTTTCTCGCCTAAACTCTTTTTCTTCTTACTCTTTTTATTATTGAGCAACATTCTTCGGTTTGATTTGCTCTCCCAAAACGCCATTTGATCTTCGTAAATAGCCTCTTCGGTGAACTCGATCGGATCTTGCGCCGTTCGATTTTCGTTCTCGAGAGAACTATCGATCATGATATCTTGATTGATATCCGGCCCAAGGATATCGTTATCGAAAAAACCGAGTTTTGCCATGAGTTTAGCGCCAATCGTCGTGCCTTCTTGAGGAGGCGCTGGATTCTCTCTGCTCACGTACGCGCCTTTTAACAAAACCGATCCGGATTGAAACACTCTGACGTCCGCTTTGGCGCACTCGGGACCGGAATCGTACACAACGTTCGTGAAACACTCCCCGGCGCTATTCTTCCCTTCCGGTTTGGTTTGAATCAACGCGTCCATCCACGCGCCGGCGCCTAATCGCACGTCCCAATTTTCCATATCGTCTAAACACAAGGAAAATTTATGTTTCGAGTTTGGCACGGTGCTATCATCGACGAGATCGTCGCCGCCGCCGCCATTTATCGACGCCGCAAACGTCGCGCTCGAGTGTTTCCACTTATTATTATTACTATTCTTGTTGTTGTTCCTACTTCTCGTACTACTACTACTGCTACTGTCTTCGTCGTCTTCTTTTTCTCGTCTCCCTAACGTCCCTTCTTCTTCTTGATTTTTCTCGTACAGCGTCTCTTTATCCGCCCTGAGCGCTTCCACTAACTTATCCAACTCAATCTCCCCGTCTTTCGCCAACCACTTCTCGAACGGTTTCACTTCCTCTTTCGTCAAAATCGTTCGCGCGAACGACTTCCCGTTGCTGTATTTCGTCGTCTCCACTTTCTCCTCTTTTTTCCTCCTCTTTCCAGATTTCTCCGCAGCGAAGAAAGCGTCTTTACGCCGACCATCTTCATCTCCATTTTCATCCTCCTCCTCCTCCAAAGAATCAGAACCAGAACCAGACGTTTTCAAAAAGACACTCAAAGGTACGAGTTCGTTCGTATTTTTCATCAGCGTTTCCTCCAGCATGTCCGCGTTCATCGCTCGAACGAGCGCGTTTTCCTTCGCTCGAATGTAGTGGCTTCGGTGGACAAATCCCACGCACACAAAGGCAAAAAACGCGGAGAATAAGACTAACACGAACACCGCGGAGTGCGCGAAAACATCGTGAATCGTTTTATTATTATTATTATTATTCGGTCTTTGAACTTCTTGGTCTTCTTCTTCTTCCTTTTTGGTAAACTTCTCTTTGTTTCGTACGGAGGACTCGCGTTTCTTTCGGAAACTTTCGAGGGCGGATTTCTCCTCGCGAATGTTATTTCTCGACCCCGATGCGTTTACGAGTGTGGTGGTTAAAAGGGGATCTCTCTCGCCTCTTGGTGCTGAAAGCGCCTTCATGATTCTCTTTTGATTCGAATCTAGTAAACGCGTTTAGTGATAAATCGTGCGCGTAAACGCGTTCGTTTGTGACGATGAAAATCAACCCGCGGGCCCCGGAACACACAAAAAGTATTTAGGGTTTTTGATTGATACCCTAAATATGATGTGATATATCTCTCTCTGTGTTATTACAACGTTCTTTTTGCTGTGGTGGTGGTGGAGGTGATGGTGCCGACCTCGACGATTGTTTTCTTTCTTTCTCGTCTTTACGTCTCTGTTGTTATGAGTAGTGTTATTGTTGCGAGTAAAGTCTCTTCCCGTCGTCGTCGGCGAATGCGTTCGCTTTGCATTTCTCCTTTGCGAAGGCGGGCGAGTTTTGTCTCGCGCTGACCTCTTTCGCGAGCTTCCACAGGACGCCTTTTCTGTTTTCGCCTTCTTTTTCTCCTACTTCGTCGTCGTCTCTGTTTGTTCTTCCGTTATTGCTTTTACTGTTATTGCTTTTACTGCTGCTTCTACTTCTAAAACTACTATCGGCGAACCAGGCGTCCAGGGAAAAAACCTGAGGAAAACGGCAGTTCAAGTCTTTACTCACGAGGTCGACGAACTCTTCAAACACGAATCGATCGGCGTATTTCAACGTCAAATCGACGATTGTTTTCGGATGGTGATTTTTAATCAGCGGCCAGATGGAGTTTTCAACCGTTTTCGCCTTGGCGGTGAGAATCCAAGACAGTTTCGTTAAACGCAATTCGTCTTTCTCCGTTTGATTGTTAAACGTGCGAACGACGTCGTAGTTGTACTCTTTCATCTTCGCGACGTCGTCGGTATCCGCGTAGCCGTTTTCCAACACCCACGGCCATAAAAAGGGCGAATGTTTTTCCGTCGTGTTGTACGCGTTAAAGTTCTCAAACGCGATTAACACGCGCTGGTTTTTCTTCACCGACTCTTCCAACGGTCGCGTCCAAAAGTTTTCCTCCTCTAAAGGGTAATACGGCACGACGAGTTCCCCTAAAGCGCCTAAAACTTCACTCGCCAACTGCTCCACGGCGTCTTCATCCGGGTCGCCGTAAAAGTGCGACATCTCCACAATCACCACCTCCGTCTTAAACGCGTTCACGAAACTCTTGATATCTTCTAAAACGGTCACCACGTCCACCCCGACTAACGAGTGGTGTATTTTCCACGTTTTCGTATCCGGTTGCCACCCGCATCGTAAATCCAAATACCTCGCCCCCGTTCTCAGTTGTTCGAATATCGTCTGTTTCTGCGTTTTCGCCCATCGAGCGACGAGCTCGTCGATCGGAATCCCAACTGTTTTGATGATTTTCGATATACTTTGTAGCCATTCCGGTACGCCTCTTCCGCCAGAATCCGGTTGGAATTTCGAGGTTAAGTAATACGAGCCGCTATCGTGCGTGCCAGGGAAGACGAGATTGACCGGCGAGAACTTTGCGTAATTCTCTGAATCCGATTGCCAGTTCGTTGACGAATACTTTAGAGATGCCAATCGCACCGCTTCTGAAAAATCGTAATCGAGATGATCACTTCGCGTCGTCATCGTCGTCGTTTTTGGCACACTTCTCGAGTGCACCACTGGGAGCGGTCGTTGGAGGATCAAAACGCACGTAAAAAGCACCGATACTGGAAGAAAGAAGCGCGTTAAATGTCCCATGATGATGATTCAATCTGAATTTTCGCGATGACTCGCGAGTGTCAATCGTTCCACTCTGATGATGTGTACTTTGGACGTGCAACTCTCTCGCGATCCTTCTCGTCGTTTGCCCCGCAACGCGCGACAAAAAGGTATAACTCGTCGCTTCTTTTTCGCTCGGGTAGTAAAACTGTAAAGCAACCAAAAGAACTACAAAGAAGCACTTTGAGTAGTGGGGAAACGAGAGTAAAAGACAAAGCGTGGAGGAGGCAAAGAGGAACTTAATTGTCCGGATTTTGTGTTTCTCTCGGAACCATCCGTTTTTGGGTGCAAAAATGTCTCCGTGAAAGCGAGATATATCCTTCCTGCTTCAGAGAAGCACACGACTCGCATCGCGACGAATCGAGCGCACAGAGCACATCGCGCACTAAAACTGTGTTTTTGTATATTTTATAG
>Ga0213863_10002437_pt1 | contig 13219 bp, 16 predicted proteins | sample PICome_8_FD_160128 | JGI IMG/M metagenome (GOLD analysis project Ga0213863, IMG submission 160128) | Coastal seawater microbial communities near Pivers Island, North Carolina, United States - PICO497 | ecosystem: Environmental > Aquatic > Marine > Coastal | place: USA: North Carolina... | reverse complement strand
TCAGCTTGCGGATGATCTGCTCCGCCGTGTGCCTGGTGCGTTTCATGGTGAAGTCCCCGGCCCAGTCTGGCCGGATAGGGACTCTCATTCACCCTGGATCGATCTCCGGGGTCCACGTCAAACGGTTCGGTGATCCTTGCCCTGCTTTCAGCCCAGTTCGAGCGGTTGCTGCTTCAGTCGATCCAACAACAAGCAGAAGAGTCCTCTGCGCTGATGCAAGAGCCAGTACAGCCAACCAAGGCGCCCCAGCTGAGCATGCGCCGGCTGACGCTGGGCAATTGCTAGCCAGTCGACGCTTCTGGGGCTTGTGCACGATCTAGCCCCAGATCACCCCAACTGGCACACCGGCTTGAGTCTCAGATTTTTGGACACGAGCCAAGGACAAATTGGACAACAATCGCCGCACGAATCTCACGCGATGAGACGGGCAAACACCACTACGACAAGGCCCACTGGCACAACAAGAGCCTGCGTCACTGTGGAGTCAGCAGGGCAGCCAAGTGATTGGACGACTCGAAGCCGAAATATAAAAAGCTGGCATAAAGAGAACTAAAAGGCCCCGTAAGCCGTTAAAGGTGGCTAAGCGCTGTTAAACCCAACATGGATCTAATTGACCAATTAGAAGCTTTAGCCGAACGAGCACGACAGACCAGCGCGAGCCTTACCAACGAAGAAGCCACGAAGATGGCTCTCATTGCTCCCTTCATCCAGTCGCTCGGCTACGACATCTTCAATCCGACCGAGGTGAAACCAGAGTTCAGCGCTGATCTACCTGGAGTGAAACAAGGGGAACGAGTGGACTATGCCGTTCTGGAGAACGGAATCCCAAAAATCCTGATCGAAGCTAAACCGTTCAATACGGATTTGAAGAGCAGTGAGAAGGGGCAGCTATCCCGATACTTTCAAGCGACTCATGCGCGAATTGGCATCCTTACTAATGGTCAGAAATTCCTGTTCTTCTCGGACTTAGATAATCAAAACCTAATGGACGAAAAACCGTTCGCCGAGGTAGATCTATTTGATCTAAAAACAGCCCCACTAGAGCAAATCAAGCAACTTTCTAAGTCAATGTTTGATTTAGAAACTCTGCTCTCCACCGCCGAAAGGCTGAAATACCTGCGAGGCGTAAAAGAAGAAATGCGCTCAGAGTTCAAAGATCCAAGTGATTGGCTGGTACGCGAGATGGCAAGGCGTGTTCACACTGCTGAACGAATCTCTGGTCAACTGATTGAAAACTTTAAACCTATTGTTGCCGATGCCATTAAAGCAATAATCAATGACCGCATCACTGAGCGACTGAGTTCAGCTATGGAATCAGAGAAAATAGCGAGTCATGAGTCAACCGAAAAGCTAAGCGATGAGCCAGGAGAAAACTCAGAAGGTCTTGAGTTTACAGAAGAAGAACGAGAAGGTCTTTATATCATTAGGGCAATCTGTTCGGACACCATTGAGCCAATGCGATTGACGGAAAAAGATACGAAAAACTACTGCAATGTATTGGTAGATAACAACACATGGAAGTCAGTCTGCCGAATGCACTTTAATACACCAAATAAGCGAATAGAGATCTTTGACAATGAAGAGCCAAAGATGATCAAGCTTGGGGCGATTTCAGAGATTTACCAATATAGAGAACGCCTTAAAAAAGCACTAACAGAAAAGATTTAGCCCCAAACAAGCTATCAATCTTGCTCTTCTACTAAAACAGCAACCACCTAGTCAGGGAGAACGATCCAAGCGAAGAGGCCCGAATGGCGGCGAAATCAGCCCTTATTGATTCTCAACAGGGCTTGCAGTTGAGAAAATCAGCGCCATGGCAGTAGGCCCACCCGCGTTGACCATCCCGACCAAAAGCGGCGTTTTGACCGGGATCGTTCAGACCCGAGCAAAGCGGCGTTTTGATCGGATCAAGCTTTCTCCCATTTTATTGCAGGCTTTCACCTCTTTGGTTATTATTTAGGGGCATTGATTACTCTCCCTATATACAAGCTAAGCTTATCTGTAATATAAGCAATACTGATACTTAGGGGGTTGACATTGGCCGGAGTTAGTGTTAAAGTAGATTTATCGGGAAGGTGTAACTTAGCGCCCTCTCAGACAGTCAATTAGCTGAAAAGCGTTGCTGTTACAGGCTTTCTGAAAACCGACTCTTGAGTTCGTTTTCACTCGCACCTTGAAAACTTGGCTTCAGGCGGAATTTCAACCTTTCAGGAAATTCTGCTCATGATTCAAATTGCACCAACGCGCCTGCCCAAGATGGGCTCAGGTCGCGCTTCTCTGCAACGCCGGAAGGTATACGAATCCGAGATGGCGTTCTTTCGTGCGTGGATGCAACAGACCGTGGAGGGCCTTGGCTTCGCCCCTGGCTCACGGTCCTGGTGTTACCTCTTCGAGGACGCGCACATCATCACCAAGGGTGAATTCTCCAAAGCCACCAAATGGCTGGCGGATGCCCGCAAATCGTTCGACAGCGATGGCAAGCCGTTAATCCCGCGCCGTTTCGTTGCCAAAGACGATGCCCGGCAAATGACCGGCGCTGATGTCTACGACAAAGAGAAGACCGCACGGGATTACATCAACAGCGAGATTCATGACATGCAGGCAAGAGCCCGTCAGTGGTGGCCTGCATCGTTCTGGAAGTACCAGCACAGCTTCCCAATCCTCTGGACTGAGAAGGCTGATCTGGTGAAGCTGTTTGAGCCAGCCATGCACCCCGCCATCAAGCGGTTCACAGGCAAAGGCTGGGCTGACATCAACAGCCGAGCCAATGTCGTGCAGGAGGTCGTCTGGGCCAGGGACAACAAGCTGGAACCGGTGATCCTCTACTGCGGCGACCACGACCCAGCAGGGGTTCAGATCAGCGACATGATCCGCAGCAACCTTCGGCCCATTGCTGAGGTGCTGCTAGCTGAGCAGGACATTCCGATGTCCTACGAATTCAGCCGGTCTCTCTATTCAATGGAAGACCTGGAAATCGTTCGCTTCGGCCTGAACACCGACTTCATCGAAGACAACGACCTGCTGTGGATTGATGGGCTGGAGACCTCCAAAGGGAAGGATCTGCAGGATCCAGACCACCCAGACCACAAAAAGCCTTATGTCCAGCAGTACCTCGCTGAACATGGGCCACGGAAGGTGGAGGCCAACGCCCTCATCACCAGACCCCAGGCAGCACTGGAACTCATCACCAACGTGCTCGATCAATACATCGACGCTGATGGTGTTGAGCGCTGGGAAGCTGAAAACAGGGAGGCTTCAGAGGAAGCCACAGAGAAGGTTGAGCACCTGATCAAGATGCTCACCTTCCTCGATACTCAGGGATGGCTCTACAGCGGCCACAAGCTCGAAGCGGCTGCTGAGATCCACCGCTCCAAGACTCTGCCCTCAGGGCCGGAGATCGACGTTTAACCCTCTGCCTGAAGCCAGGTTTCAAGCCGATCAGCTGCCCACAAGGCAGTTGCTCTCAGGGCCGCGGCAGTTCAGCTGGACACTGGCCATTGATAGCAACTGCTAGCGGTGCCCCCATCATCCAAAGCCGGTCAAGCCCTCGCGCTCGTTCGGCCGTGGCCTGACGGCCGTAACATTTCGCAGTCAAGCTTTCGCGCGCGCGTGAAAGAGGCAGTTAAAAGCAGCATTTCGCCACGAGACATCGCGGAATATGCAAGTGCTCTAGGGGGGCAGTCGCTTGAGATGCAGCGTCAAAACGTCCCGTTGCAACGCATCGACCTGCAATTGCAACCGGGCGATCGAGGCTTCTGGCGATCCGTCATCAAGCGAACCAGCCAGCCCCATGGCCAACCACTCACGAACAAGCGCAGACAGCGTGATTCGGCGTTCACGGGCGATCGCGTGTAACCGACTGAGCTGATCAGGTTGCAGCTCAATGCCTAAGCACCGGCCGGAGCGATTACGTGAGCTCATCACCGTCCTCCATCACAAAGGGGAGTTGAGCGTGTGGGGTGGATTCGAGCTCAACGAGCTCACCGGGGATGACTTCCGCCACCTCTTTTGCTTTCACAAGGTGGGAATGGGCAGATCGTTTTTTGCGTTTTTTTCGCTGTACCTCTAAACCCCCCGGTTCAGTGTCGTCAGCGGTCTCACCCAGTGATGCCAACGGTTTCGGTGACACCACTTTGTCCCGGCACTTGTCGTCACTGGTGTCAGACGCGGGTGCGGGGGAGGGAGTGACGACACTGACGACACTTGACGACACGGAACGGGCCACCTCAAAGCCCTTGGTATGACTGGGTGGGACCACTGACGACGCCTTAAGGTGACCCTCACGCGAGGAATAAGTGTTTTCTGATCCGGAGCTGACGGTCTGAATCTCTTCCTCGCTCGCAAGAGTCCTCAATGCGCGTTCCACCCGCTTGCATTCCTTGTCCCTGCCTCTGTCCGTCCATTCGATGTCGAGGGCCTCGCAGACTTGACGACGCGTTAGCCACTGCCCCGGCAGGTCATTCACGGCTGTCAGGACTTCTCGTTGCAGGTCTGAAAGCTGTTCACGTTGCTTGGCCTCCTTTTGCTGCTTTTTCCATTCGTCCTGACCACACACCCGCTTGAATCGACCAGGGCCGTCGCGACTGATCACTAGGTCGAATCCTTCTCCAGATCGTGCTTCGCGTACTAGGCGCCTCTCTGGGGCCTGTTTGTCGGCTTGTCCTTTGCTGTCGACGTAATGCATCGTCAGGACGGTGTTGGCCGCGCCTGCAATCGCGTTGTGGCCGCTCAGTGCTTCAACCCCCACTAGGTCGACGGCCTTGTTGCAGTGGTGGATAAGCAGGAGCGTTCCTCCTGCATCTGTGACGGCTTGCTTTAGGTCGTAAAGCACGACGCCGCTTTCAGGGTCGTTCTCGCCGTGTTGCAGGCATCTGCTGATCGATCTCAGGCTGTCAATGATCACCAGCGCGCCGGGGTTTGACTCGATCGCCATGAGCAGCTGATCGATATCGCGTTCACACAGCCGGAAGTGCTTCGACCATGTGAGACGTGGGTGTTCCCAGAGGTTGAGCGACTCCAACATCTCGGCGGTGTCGCCGTCTGATTGATCGTCCGTGCAAAGGATCACTGATGCTGGCTTCGCTGGTTTTTGCATTTCGAAACAGCTCTGCCCTTCCAGCACTGCCGCCGCAAATGCCATCGCTAATCGCGTCTTGCCGACCTTGGGACGGCCTCCAAGGATCGTCAGATCACCAGCAGGCAGCACACCGGGCAACAACCAGCGGATCACAGGCTTGGCCATGGCTTGGCGGTCGGCCACCGTCAGCATCCGAAAGTTCTGTCCCTTTTCCTCGACCTTCGCTTCAAGTACCCGTTGAGAGATCTCCGCGCGGTTGAGATAGGACGCAAGCCCAAGATCCTTTGCTGCTTTCAGGAGTCGCGCACGGCGCCTCAGGCTGTTGCGTTCTTTCTTGGCTTGAATCTCCACGCAACGCTCAAAACACGCCATTGCTTTGGAGTGCGACAGCTGTTTTTGAGGGTTTCGTTTCGGCTTGCGTTTGGCGTTTGTTGCCGGCTTGCTGCTGGTTTGAACTGCTGCTGGCTGGCTTCTGCTCAGGTTGAAACCGTTCTCTTTTGCGACCGCCCAAAAGCTCGCAGCGTTGCGCGTGGTGGTGCTGGCCAGTACCTGCCGCGCAGCCTGTGGTGTCGGCCAACGGTGCCCGAGCAGGCTTAAGGCTTCAGCGTCTGGGCTTGCTGCTCCTGCATCCCTCAGCGCCGCTGAACACCCGCAGAGTGCGTTCCTGTCGCTCTCGTAGGTGCCTTGATTCCCGGCCCTGCGAGGAATGTGTCTAGCTGCATCTCGGATCTCTTCAATCGGGTGGGGCGTCTGGGTGGTTGATGGCCGGTCAACTGCGCTGAACAGATCCACCGCCGGAGCCACCGGAACGGGTGGCAGGCATGCCTCGATCTCAGCAGCTGTCGTGAGCTGCCCTGGATCGTCATAAATCCTGCATTGGCCCGTGACCTCTCCGGTCTGTTTGTTGAAGTACGGGCAACCAGGGAGCCGCATGACGCGTGAGGGGTTCTTGCATGTTTTGTCGCCGTTGCAATGCGTGATCAGACGCGTCTGAAGTTCCTTCCACCTTGTGGGGGCTAGTGGCTCTTCAAGCGTCCAATAGGCATGCAGCGACTTTCCGCCTGTTGCCACCATCACCGTGGGCTCAGGCAGACCCAACGCCTTCCAGCGGCTGGCTTGCTCTTCTAGTGATGCGCCGTCGTCCCACTCGACAAAGAATGACCTGCATGACTCGATGTCGGCGTCTTTGATTCCCCCGCCTTTGGCTGGGGGGCGGCTGGCCTCGCCGATGACCACATAGACGTTGAATCCGGCTTCGACCTTTTCTTGAATCCACCCCTCGTCAAACAATTCGTCCCCGCCAGTGCCTCGGGTCTTCAGTGGGTCGATGGCCCTTAGGTAGGGCTTGTCAAATTCCTTACTGACCAGCGAAAGGAAGTGCCCTGATTCGTCAAATCGCAGCCCAGAAAAGTCGTCAGATCCTTCCGCTGTTTTGAACTCATTGCCACCACCTTCAGCAGTGATCTCAGTCGGTGTTAGTGATTGTTTCTGCCAACCTTTTTGGTATGGGCGTTTGTCACGTCCAACGGCGACCAGCGGTAAACCTTCGAGCTGCTGAAGTTGATCGTTCCAGGGATGTTGCACGGTTACATCCATGATCAACCTGCCGCCGGTTGAGGTTTTCGGTCAAAGTTTTCGACCGCTTCAGCAGGTTCGCGCCGGAAGTTAGTGAGCGATTGGTCAGCAACCAAGGGATCCCACTGAAGCTTCCCTTTCCCTCTGCCTGCCCAGCGGTAGTCGCGCCCCTCCTTGAATGGTGAAGGCCAATCACGTCGTAAGCGTTTTGCAGTTTCAGGGTGAATCCCCATCACTGTTGCGGCTGTTGCTGTATCAGTCCAATTGGAGGTATTGACCGTAATGGTCATTACGACTGTCGAAGCCTTAAGCCCGACGGGGGTCTGATTCGCTCAACAGAAGGTCTTGCCAGATCTGAGCTTCTTGAAACCACCGCGTTCGTTGGTGGGGTTCAAGTGCCGCGCGATTGCCGTCTGCATCCTTGGGACCAACGGAGATTCGCATCGTCTTGAAGTCAGATATGGGAACCATCCCTGCATCTGTAAATCGCCGCACGAAACGGGTCAGCCTGTCGCGATGTGGGTCCATCCACTTCGGCAGACGACGTTTCTCGGTCCCCTTGATAGGGAAAGTGAAGCGATCAACAGCAGGCTGGTTCTGCACTCCTGTGTTGCTAATCAGGTAGGTGCGAGTTGAGCCTGACGCTGCAGGTGTTTCCCAAGTCACGGTCCGAACCTAACACTATCGGCAGCGGTCGGCACAACTGAACGGCTCTAAACCACCAGGGATAGCGTTACCAGCTGCGCTGAACTTGAACGTCATTTTGGGCATAATCCCGCGCCACGATTGCATTTGTGATCGTTCTGTAGCTTCTGCGATGCACCTCAATCGAGTGACCCACGCTTTCGCAGATTGATGGTTCAGGAATACCTTCACGGTGCGATCTGACGCTGTAGCTGTCACGCAGAGAGTACGGACGGCACCATTCAGTTGGTTTTTTGGCTGCATAATCTGTCCGCAGCTTCAGCCAATACGCCTCAACGTCGTTTTTTGCCTCACCTTCATGGCTGGGATGTAGGAAGCCGTTGATTCTTCTGCCATCAATTTCGCTGACCTTGGGGAACTGCAATGTGCCGTCTTTCCAGGCGCGTTCAAGATCCCACTGAACTGGCTGATCTTTATCATCACGCAGAAACAATGGCTGAACGTAACGCGGCTCAGTTTCTTCCTCACCACCGACCTTTTCATAAGAGCAGTAGAAGGTCAGTTTCCCTGTATTGGGGTGCTTCTCAACGGTGAGATATTGAAACTCAACCGGTCGTAAACCATATTGCGTTAAAACTCTCAGAACATTTCCCCAGCCTTTGTCCTGCTGGTCAGCGAGCCTTATTAGCTCTAGCAGTTCGATGTCATCAAGTACTGCCTTCTTTCGCTTCTTAGGTGTCTTGGGTAATAGCTCTAATTTGTCTACCTCAAGAATTAGAAAATCACGCGGCACACTATGACGGGCTACGGCGTACTCCATAAACCTTGTCAACAACCGGGCACCGCTGATTTGCATGTGTGGTGAACCCTTCCACTTCCGCAGAACTATCTTCAGTAACTCATATCCTGATTCGGCTTTCTTGCTGTTAAGCGCCTTGATCGCTTCATTGAGAATCGGCATCCAATTTTTTTCCCAGGTCGCTTCAGAGCAGCTATTCCCTACACGAATGTCCCGATAGTTTTTGACGATCTCGGACCAGGTGGAGCTGTGCTTTGCGCCTTGCTTGCTGCTCTTTGGTGCAGCCTTTGCCAACGCAGCTTTAAGACTCAGCTCTCCGCCGTTCCATGCCTTGTAGATGGCTCTGCACCAGGTGGTGCATTCGGATTCATCTTGCTCGCAATATTTAAGGGGTGATGGAAGTGTCACCTGCTGAGGTTCTTGATCCTTCAGCCGATAACGCAGAACGCATTTGCCTTTGGCATTGGTAACGCTGAAGCCCTCCCACCTGCCTGTGATGCTCACCAGGCGCTGTTCCCATGACGGCATTTCGTCGAAGGACCGTCTGGGCATTTTGACGACAAAATGACGACAAATTCACTGTAATTGGCTTCCGAGTGTTGTCGAGAGTTGCGGAAAGGTGTAAGCTAAAAGCCAGGCCACTACTGGCTCTTCTCTTAAATCAACCAACATGACTGACTTTTCCGTAAGGAGTGAAGTCAGCCGTATCACCCAAGTGACTCATTGGGGGTGGAATGCCCCCTTCAATCATTCCAAGACAGCGGATCTCAAGGGTCCGTTTTTTTTTTTAACTGTGCAATCTCGGTCTCCAGCTGGCTGCTTATGGCGAAGTCAACTTCGCCATAAGCAGCGGTGGGTTCATGCATCAGTTCTTGTAAAGCCTGAGGTGGGTTTGCATTAGCAGATGCTTATCAGTGTATCGGCTAGAACTTATTCGCTCTCAGCCAACCAATCGAACCTGCTGGTGCATGGTTTGAAGCTGCCTGGTTTGAGGTTTGGTTTTGGATTACTCGCACCAGGTACCAAAGCCCTTTTTGCCCTGAAAGATGACGTTGCACCGTTTGCAGGCGTATCACCGACGAGCCAATCCCGATCAACCCTTTTTCACGGTTCGGGCACCCACTGTTGATCGAGGCAACTGTCGCTGGTGATTGGCCCATGCAGTTGCGCAGGAAGGCGGCTGATCTTGTATGGATGTGTTGGCCTGAATAGGTATGTGCCAAGCCCGCACCATGTAGGACTGCTGTGGCTGTAAGAGCGCCAAGCAATCCTTTCTGGAGGAAGTGACTCAGATAGCTCTGAGGATTTCCGCCGATCATTTTGTTCATGCCGCGCAGTCGTGCATTGTTTTTAGAGTTAATCATTGAAAATAGTAGGTTGATTGATTATGAGCAAAGGACTTGCTTCGCTGTACACACCATCTCTCGAATTAATGGTTGAGTTGATGACTCGCATCAAGCGTTGCTGTGATGTTACTCACAGGCTTAGTGGGCAAATGAAATCCCGCTTGTGGCGGAATTGAACTTATCCTTGCGATTGCGATAATAATTTGATGAGCCGACTTCTAAACTGCTTTTAGGAATAAACAGTCAGAGCGCTCAGCTGTTTTCGGGTGATAATGATTCATGACCTTGATTTATTTTGTGAAATAGTCGGGGTATTTGGTTCTAAGCTCTGGCTTGTCCGTCTTGATGCTGATATCCATAGTATTTCGAATCAGCATGTGCAAAATATTGCGATTGGACGTTATCTTCTCTCCTAGCAGTCTATGGGAGGCAAGAAACTCGCTACATCCATTCCCTTCAATCAGCTCGTCAAGGCTTTTGTTGAGTCTTTCCGTTGCTTCAAGTGCAATCACTAAATCACGCGAGATGGCCTCCTGATACGTAGCGGGGGTTGTAGCTGTTGGATTTGGAGGGTGGGATTTGTCATGCTTTCCTGCTCCTGCTCCTGTTCGACGGATCGGCCTGTGAATTCTTGATGTCGTTGTCATTGGATTCTGTATTTATTATCCAAAGCATATCGTGATTTGGATTTGCTTTGGGTAATTTCTAATACAAAATTGGGAGTCGCCTGGAACGGTGATTGCTAAACATCCTGGCTGTAGTCTTCTAATAGCATGGCTATACCGTTGAAATGAGAGCATAGTTCTCCTCTCATTTGTGCGTAGTAAACGAGCTTTTCGGTGTCATTTGTCTCGTCAATTAACTCCCCGAGATTGTCTGTTATGCGGTCTAACGCTTCGTAAGCGATGACTAAATCTTCGGATATCAGTTCCTGTTTTGCAGGTGAAGTCATTTTGGGGTTGGCGTCAATCAATTGTTTGCGGAATGCTTCTATTTCCATCGCTGCTCTCCTTTTGCGTGTTCCTTCCAATTTACTGCTGATTAGAAGTATATGCGTAGTCTTTAATACAGAAAGGTTGGCCATCGGCCATCCCAAAATTTGTTTCATTGCATTTAGGGAACGCTTCTGCGCCAAGCTTTTCTTGCTAGTGCATCACCTCTGCACGTCTCCATTGAGCACGAACGGTTTTGATGTTCTTTAACGGCATTGAATTGGTTGCAGTGTTTACATTTGGCCTCTTCTTGTTCATCCTTCTCGCCAAGCTGCTCGATGTATTTCAGGGTTCCTATTGCATTCATGGTTGTTGACCGTCTGTTTCGGCTGTAGAGGCCCATGCCCTGGCATGGGCTTCAAGCTTGTAGGCCTGTTTCAGCTTCTCCCCCTCAGGCTGTCGTTTGAAGAAGGTTTCGACCTTGTGTCCATCAGCAGCTTCCCCTGTATGGATTCAATGCAGGTCTATCAATGCTGTGGCCATACTGAAAATGTTGCCGGTGATCTCAATGGATTTAGCCAAACAGACCTGTATCCCCTGCCAAGAAGGGGCTCCCACACTCACAGAAGCAGAACTTGCTGATCTGCTGCCTCAACTGCCTGGCTGGGAAGTGGTTGATAACCATCACCTCACGCGTTCGTTGCGATTCATCAATTTTCAGACGGCCCTCGATTGGGTGAATGCAGCTGGTGCGATCTGTGAGGTCGAGGGACACCATGCTGAGTTCTCCCTGGGCTGGGCACATGCGGAAGCTGTGATTTACACCCATAAGGTGGACGGCCTAACGCAAGCCGATGCTGTATTGGCAGCAAAGCTGAATGGAATTGATGTTTAGATCGACGTCTTGAGGAAGATGATCTGAAACTAAGTAGGAGGCTTTTGTTTATAAGGCTTTTTCTGCTTCAACAAAAAACCCGCCTGTGGCGTGGAACCATTCTCAATCAGTGCGAACGATTTGAGTCACCAAGTTGGCATTGTTCTGGTTTTGCTTAGAATCTGCTGTATCCCAGTTTGGATGGGTAAATCTTGAGAGGAAGACCGAAAGATTCTATCAGCTTTCTGCACTCCTCGCCAACAGTGCCGTAAACCTCGATGCTGAATCCATCTCCTAGTTCAGCATGCTTTTGCAAATATTCCTGAACTGGAGGATTTGAGACGTGAAGGGCAAAGGCTTTGTCATTGGCGTACACCTCTGACCAAACAAACATCTGTGGGTCTTCCGGATCCTGATCAAAGGTGTGATGAAGCATTCCAGGCTCGGAAGACTGAACGGCTGCATCAGTCACACGGGCAAGCTCTAGATACTGGTCCACGCAGCCTTGCTTCACGTGGATCCGGGCCAGAAGCATGAAGGGAGTGGATTGATCGAATGTCGCCATTTTGAGCCTTGAATTTTATTGATTATCACAAAGTCACCCTCAATACGTTCAGTCACAGCAGTCAACGGACTGAGGGTGGAGGTGATGCAACCAGCTGGTCAGTCAGTGGAGGCAGCAGCTTGAACTCCTGGCCACATGGCCGCGAACTCAGCATCGGAAACAACAGGTGTCACTTCGAATTCGATGCCAAAGCCCTTGATCCAAGGGGCGAGATGGGCCCACATCTTGCCTATGTTGCTCGCAACAGCAATGGCCATTCCTGTTCCACCGATGGGCTCGCAGACGCGATATTTGAGCTCAAAGCCATCGAAGCAATCTCCAGGGCCGCCAGCATTGATGTATTCAGCAAATGGAGTGCAGGCATCCCAGGACCCTTCCACTGTTGGGAAATTCCAGACGATTAAATAGTGCTGCATTAACTTTCAACCAATGACCTTCTCTACCAGTGGCTCTAATGAGTAAGTGTCACTTGTGTTAGGGAACTGATCAGTGACCTGTCAAATGACAATCAGCCCAGATGAATGAACGCGTCTTGCTTTTTGCCGCGTGATTCCCGCTGGGACTTGGGTAGAAGCTTGCCGCTTAGTCGCTTTGAAGAGTTGTTCCGTCTGTTTCCTCTTCGTTGATTGAGAGACGCATTCGCCTCAGCTCTAGGGCCATGTCTGAGATGGTCCTGATGATCTCCAGCTCCCACTTACAGGCATAGCTGAACTCCTCAGCGATGTCAGTGATCAGGACTGGCACATCATCGTTTTCGTAGCTGCGACTGATCGCCAGCTGCATCCTATGGACCCACCATTTCCAGTATTCGTCCTGGTGAGGGGTGAGGTCCTCGATGTCGAAGGAGAACTGGACATCGCGTAAGGGGGGCATCAGCAGAGCTGATTTCCCGAGCTTGTTGTCTTGTTTGGGGCTGAGGAATTCGTTGGTCCTGTGCATCGGATCAGACCAGAGGTCTGGGCTGTTCGGCCTTTCAGCAAAACAGCAGCGCTGTTCCCGCTCTACCCCCAAACGGGTGATCAGTCCGAAGGTCTGTGGCTGACCAGGTATAGCGGTGATGTTGTTGTGCGATAGATGTGCTGGGGGAAAGCTGCGCGCTCCCGCTGCCATCAAAACCCTGATCGTCTTGAAAGATGTTGATCAAGGGCTTAACGGTTTTACTTCCCTCATGCATCTTTTGTCATATCCCAGGGCGGAAATTTCAAGAGATGGATGCTTTACTCCTTGTTACGAGCGATAGGACGATGACGTTGATCAATCTGTTGTTCTTCAGCTTCATCCTGTCTGTCGGTGTCATTCCAACAAGCCATGCCAAAGACACAGAACCACTGAGGCTTGGTAAGTGTGATCCTGATGGTGCTGTAAAAACTCTTGATGCAGGATTAAAAAAGGGGAAAAGCTTAAAT
>Ga0213863_10002434_pt1 | contig 13225 bp, 15 predicted proteins | sample PICome_8_FD_160128 | JGI IMG/M metagenome (GOLD analysis project Ga0213863, IMG submission 160128) | Coastal seawater microbial communities near Pivers Island, North Carolina, United States - PICO497 | ecosystem: Environmental > Aquatic > Marine > Coastal | place: USA: North Carolina... | reverse complement strand
AGACCGAGTGATAGTTAAGCGCAGTTTTGCCTACAGTGATTTTAAAAGCGAATACAACAGTTTCAAGGGCAACGCTTACGGCTTAGCCAATACATTAGACCAAACTGCTATCTTTAAACCAAGACTTAAAAGTAAAAAAGTAGCGAACCTATATTTCGCAGGCCAATTAACCACGCCGGGGCCCGGTGTACCACCTTCACTCATTAGTGGAGAAGTGGTCTGTGGTGAGATTGTAAAGGATTATTCTTTAAAGAAAGCAGTATGAAAGCATTATTCGACAGCGTAAGTATCCGAGCAAGTAGAATGATCACTAAAGCATATTCTACTTCTTTTTCACTTGGAATTTTGGGCCTTGACAAAAAGTACCACGATCCCATCTATGCGATCTATGGTTTCGTTCGCTTTGCAGATGAAATTGTTGATTCCTTTGAAGGATATCCTCAGAAAGAACTGCTTGAACGGTTTTGGACAGACACGTATTTAGCCTTAGACGAAAAAATTAGTCTAAACCCTGTCCTTAATAGCTTCCAGCAGGTTGTAAATACCTTTGAAATAGACCGTGATTTGATTGAGACTTTTCTTAAGTCCATGGAAATGGATCTTTATAAGAATGATTACGATGAAGAAGGGTACAAAGCATATATTTTAGGTTCAGCTGAAGTCGTAGGACTCATGTGTTTAAAGGTTTTTGTCGATGGGAGCGAGGAACGCTATCAAACATTGAAAAAGCCTGCTATGCAACTAGGAAGTGCCTTTCAAAAGATTAATTTCTTACGGGACTTACACGCCGATTACAAGAAATTAGGTCGAACTTATTTCCCAGGGGTAGACTTAAATAACTTCGACGAGACTGTAAAAACAGAGATCGAAGCTGATATTGATATCGATTTCAGAGCAGGTTATGAAGGAATAAAGCAATTACCGAAAGGCGCACGCTTTGGAGTCTACATTGCCTATGTATACTACTACAGCTTATTTAAGAAAATTAAAAAAACACATTGCGATATCATTCTAAGTCAGCGTGTTAGAATATCAAACAAAAGGAAATACGGTCTATTCTTAAGTAGTTTCGTAAGACATACCATTAATTGGATCTAAAATATGGCTGAACAAGTTATCCTGGTTGATGAGCATGACAATGCCATCGGACTGATGGAGAAAATGGAAGCGCACCGATTGGCGAAATTGCATCGTGCATTCTCTGTTTTCGCCATGAACGACAAGAATGAAATTTTACTACAGCGCAGAGCGTTACACAAATACCACAGTGGCGGTTTATGGACCAACACCTGTTGTTCTCATCCTCGTGATGGTGAAAATGTTGAGGAAGCGGCAAAAAGAAGGCTCATGGAAGAGATGGGTTTTACCTGTGATGTGAAGCGCATTTTTAGTTTTATCTACAAAGCCGAGCTTGACAACGATCTAACAGAACATGAATTAGATCACGTACTTATCGCTCGTTGGAATGACGATCCTAATGTAAATCCTGATGAAGTTGATTCGTTCGATTGGCAATCAGTAGAGTGGGTGGCCACAGATATGAAGAACAACCCTGATCGGTATACTGAATGGTTCAAAATCATTTATGATCGATTCTTAAACTATTGGAATAATGAAGATCACGGTTTATAGAAAAGCGCATTTTAATGCGGCGCACAGACTCCATGAACCTAGCCTCACAGATCAAGATAATGAGGCAATTTTTGGAAAGTGTAACAATCCTTATTACCACGGCCACAACTACGAATTAATAGTTGGCGTCACAGGCGATGTAGATCCGAAAACTGGCTATCTAATTGATATGAAGGTACTTGCGGACCTTATCAAATCTGAGGTTGAAGAGTATATGGACCACAAAAATCTAAATGTACAGGTGGCAGAATTTAAGACACTCAACCCTACTGCAGAGCATATTGCGTATGTGATATGGAACAGATTGCGCGTAAAATTGAACACATCCTTTGATTTGAAGGTTACCTTATATGAAACCCCCAGGAACTTTGTTGAGTACTGCGGAGAATAAAATTATTATGACAAAGCACGACCAAAAATATTCCACTGAAGAGCTTGCCGAATTATTCGACAATCATATGGGTAGCGCTATTGATACGCCACTAAGATCTGATGCTTTTGACTTGAGTGATGAAGAGAAGATTACACAAATAGCCTCGAAGTTTGAAGATATCATGACAATTCTAGGTTTAGACCTAAATGATGATAGTCTGCGAGGAACGCCACTTAGAGTAGCTAAAATGTACGTATCAGAGGCGTTTGCAGGGCTTAATCCTAGAAATAAGCCGGAGATGAAGCTCTTCGATAACAAGTACCAGTATAGGGACATGCTTATCGAAAAGAACATCACTGTACATTCACATTGTGAACATCACTTTGTGCCTATTATAGGTACCTGTCACATCGCTTACGTTCCCAACGGTCAAGTAGTTGGTTTGTCCAAGCTGAATAGAATCGTTCGTCATTATGCTAAACGGCCTCAAGTTCAAGAACGTTTGACGCGTCAAATAGCAGAAGCATTAATGGAGGGTTTAGGAACCCCTAGCGTGGCCGTTTATTTAGAAGCGGATCACATGTGCGTGAAGACTCGTGGAATAGAGGATGCAGGAAGTTCAACCATTACTATGGCATTCCATGGTGCGTTTGAAGATGAATTACAGCGTCAGTATTTCCTAAACGCAGTTCAATAAATGGCTCAAAGGGTTACTCTTTTTTGGTTCAGACGCGATCTAAGATTAGAGGATAACGCCGGTCTTTTGAAGGCACTGAAAAGTGAGGAGCCCGTTGTGCCCATTTTCATTTTTGACCCAACAATCCTGTCGAAACTTGAGGATACTAAAGATGCTCGTGTATCCTTCTTGCACGAACGTTTACAAGCGTTAAAAAATCAGTTACAAGACTTAGGTTCCGATTTATTGGTGTTCTACGATGAACCATTACAGTGCATGAAGGAGCTCATGAGCCGCTTCGAAGTAACCGGTCTATACTTCAACCGCGACTACGAACCTTATGCAAGGAAGCGGGACAAAATGGTATACGACTATTTCGAGTCGCTGAACGTACCGTGTATTGGTGCCAAAGACCACGTTCTCTTTGAAAAGAACGAGGTTGTCAAAGCCGACGGAACGCCTTACCTCGTTTACAGTCCTTATGCAAAAGCATGGAAGAAGCTATGCACTGCAAATCATTTTAAGGCACATCCAACAATAGATTATTTTCATTCTTTTTTTAAGTCTCAAGAATTCACTGAACTGATTTCACTCCAAGAAATGGGATTTGAGCGAACTAACATTTCCATCCCATCCTTGGCTATTTCTAAAGAGATTATTAATAACTACGATAGCACACGAAACTTTCCAGCATTGAAAAAGGGTACGACTCGTTTAGGCATTCACCTTAGGTTCGGCACCATAAGTATTCGGGAACTTGCGCGATTGGGTGAGAGAACGAATGAAACTTTTTTAAATGAGTTGATTTGGCGTGACTTTTTTCAAATGGCGCTATACTATTTCCCTGATAGCCGTTCAAAAGCTATTAAACCAAAATATGATTTAATTCCTTGGTCAAATAACGAGGAGCACTTTGCAGCTTGGTGTAAAGGAAAAACCGGCTATCCTATCGTTGATGCGGGAATGCGTGAGCTTAACGCGACTGGATTTATGCACAACCGTGTTCGCATGATTGTGGCCAGCTTCCTGACTAAACATTTGTTGATTGATTGGAGGTGGGGAGAGGCCTATTTCGCCTCTAAACTACTGGACTTTGATTTAGCAAGTAATATCGGTGGATGGCAGTGGGCGAGTGGTAGTGGACTAGATGCCGCACCTTATTTCCGAGTATTCAATCCTACTTCGCAGTTGGAAAAATTTGATAAAGACCTCACTTATGTCAACAGATGGGTACCTGAATTGCAAACCAAGCTGTACCCTAAGCCAATAGTGGAGCATAAGTGGGCACGTGAACGTTGTCTTGCCACTTACAAGGAGGCCTTATCAAACGTTTAGATTAGTCTGCTGTGTAGCCGAAAAGCTCCTTTTCCTTAATGACGCGATCCACGTATTGCGGCAAACAGCTTTCCCAACCCTCTTCACCAGAACGGATTTTACGCAGAACGTCGCGAGAGAATATATTTTTTATCTCTTCGTCAATGTGCTCGATATCAATAATGCGGTTGTGAAAGTTTAAGTAATCTATAATGGGTCTAAACCTTGGATGAACTTCTGCATCTTCCTTTCTTAGGACTTTTGCGGTTTCATTTTCTTGGAACGGGTAGACCAGTATCTTCAAATCCTTGGAGAAAATTCTACCGAACGCCTCAAGTATACCTCCTTGCAAATCGCGGTAGTATTTCTCATCAAACAACTCACTAAGATTATTTACTCCCATTACCAATCCTTGACGTTTCTTTGAGAAGCGACCAAAGTAATCTACGAGTTTATAGTACTCCTGGTAGTTTGATATCAGCACGGTCTGTCCCAAACTGCAAAGTATTTCTGCTCGATCTAAGAAATCTTGTTCGTCCAATTCGCCGTCCGCCAAAAGGTTGTTCAAGGTGATTTCCCATAATACTACTGTACGGTCAGGATTGACCTTTTTGTCATTGGAAAACAAATCGTAGCCACGTTTGATCATGTCCATGTTTACTCGTGTAACAGGACGGAATGAACCTCGCATGGCAAGAATATTCTTTTTATAAAGTAATTCTGCTGGCAATAGATTGTTTCCTTCTGGCCCGAATATTACAGCTTCAGTGTAGCCGTTTTTGATCAACTGTAAAGACATTAAACGATTATCAACCACTTCGAAGTCTGGGCCTGAGAAATTGATTAAGTCAATCTCGATAGCATCTTTATCAATATTATCGTAAAGCGTAGATAAAAAGAACTTGGGATCTTCAAAATAATTATAGGCACCAAAGATTAGATTCGTTCCAAGCCTACCGACGGTCTCTTGTTGATGCTTCGCCTCATTCTCTCCAAGTCTGAAGTGAATTATAATTTCGTTCGTTTCCTTTGAAGGATCCGTTTGGAAACGAATTCCCATCCATCCGTGACCTTTGAAGGTCTTTGTAAAATTTATGGTTGCAACTGTATTTGCATATGCGAAATACATTTTATCTGGATGAAGGTTGCGGTCTAAACGTTTTTCTATGAGATTGTATTCGTGCTTAAGCATCTTACGTAACCTACTTTCAGTCACGTATCTGTTATCTTCTTCTATACCGTAAATGTCATCAGAAAATGCTTTATCGTAAGCGCTCATTGCCTTTGCGATGGTACCAGAAGCTGCACCGGCCCTAAAAAACTCTCGCACGGTCTCTTGTCCTGCGCCTATTTCGGCGAAGGTGCCATAAATCTCTGAGTTTAGGTTAATTTTAAGTGCCTTTTGGGCGGTGGTTAAGATGACGCGGTCATTCATGCGGTTAGCTGATAGGTTAATCACTGAAACAAAAGTAACATTTAGTCTTCATCCTTAAGAATGTAAAAGCGCTAAATACAAACAAAGAATGAGCCAAAGAGGGGAATTGATATTTTTAGGTTCTGGAACTTCTCAAGGAGTTCCGGTGATTGGCTGTGATTGCGAAGTTTGCATGAGCAAGGATGTCAGGGATAACAGGACAAGAAGCTCGGTACATATTCAGTTCGCAGGCCTTTCGCTTCAAATAGATACCGGCCCTGATTTTCGTTCCCAGATGTTACGTGAAGGATTGACCCATGTGGATGCCGTATTGTTCACTCATGAACATCAAGATCATGTCGCGGGTTTAGACGATGTTCGACCAATCATTTTTCGTGTTCGCAAAGAAATGGCTCTTTACGGTCAGCAGCGTGTTTTAGATAGAATTAAAAAGGCATTCGACTACGCTTTCAAAGCACAGCCGTATCCTGGAGCCCCCAGTTTTACAACTACATCAATTGAAGCAGAATTGGCTTTTACCATAAATGGGGTAGAAGTACTTCCGCTTGGTATAAACCACGGTAACCTTTCCATTTTAGGCTATAGAATTGGCGACACTGCCTATTTAACGGATGTTAACGACATTCCCGATGAAGCGATGGAGCAGTTGAGTGGCTTAAACTATTTGATCTTAGATGCGCTTCACAGAAAGGAACATTATAGCCACTTTAATCTGACACAGGCTCTAGAATGGGCAACTAAAATAGGAGCGAGACACACTTACTTTATACACATGAGCCACTACATGGGGAAGCATGAAGATGTGGAGAAAGAGTTGCCAGAAGGGATGCAGCTTAGTTTCGATGGGCTGCGTATTCCAGTTACGATTTAGTTACCTAGGTATTTTCCATTGACATAAACCCCAACCACTCGGTGCTTAGTGGTAGTTCCCTTGAACGGGTTATTATAGGCTTTAGACGCAAATCCGGTTAAATCCGAACCGTTTTCATCCAGTATAGTGAATTCTGCTATGCCTCCTTCGACAATCTTTAATTCAGGCAGACCAAGCAAATCTCTAGGATTGGAAGAACATAGTTTCTGTAAGAGTTCCCAATCCAATTTCTTCGCATCCAATAGATGTACCAAGGCGCCTTCAAATCCCGCCATTCCGAAAGATGCATTATCGAATTCGCATGCCTTTAACTCAATATCGCTAGGAAGGTGGTCCACAGTTAAACAATCGACTGTACCGTCTTGCAAGGCATCCCAAAGCGCGTTCTGGTCTTCAGTAGTGCGTAAGGGCGGAGCTACTTTAAAGTTCGTATCGTACGTTGCAACTGCTGTTTCGTCGAAAAGTAAGTGGTGGATATTAACGCTACAGGTGAGGTTGAGTCCTTTTGATTTCGCATCACGAACAGCCTTAATTCCTTCGGAAGTGCTCACACTGGCAATGTGCATGCTGCCTTCAGTATATTCCAACAACTTTAGATCGCGCGCTATTTGAACAGATTCTGCAATATCTGGGATTCCTTTTAAGCCTACATACGTTGAGGTTACACCTTCATGAACCTTACCGTTGGCCGCCAAATTCGCATCTTCTGGATGCACCATGATGCGACCAAAAGGTTTACTGTATAAAAGAGCCAATTTTAAAAGATTCGCATTTCGCATGCCTTGCTTGTAATCTCCAAACAAGATTGTGCCATGCTGGTACATATCAAACATGTCACTCATCTCCTCACCAGCACTAGATTTACTAGCTGACCCTACAGGTACAAGATTGATCGCCGTGCTTTCGCCATTACTTAATATGAATTCTATACCTGTTTTATTATCAATTCCCGGAGTTCCATTACTAACCACACCTACTGCAGTAAAGCCACCGGAAGCCGCCGCTGCAGCACCTGTCTCCAACGTTTCGCATTCCTCATTTCCAGGCTCTCCAAGATCACTGTGCAATTCTGCAAAACCAGTGGTTAATGTTGCACCCTCTAAATCTACGGATGGGCAATCCATCTCAGGGAGATCGCCTATAGAAGTAATTTGAGATCCTTCAACTAAAATGTCTACGGTTTGTAAATGGTAAGGACTATGAACGTCAACTACGTAGGCATTTTTAAATAGGAGTTGCATCTCGATTAAATTTTAGCAAAAATAAGTGCAATTAGGGCGCAAAACAATGCAAGTGCCAAAGCTATTTTACTTTCTGTCCAAAATTGGACCGATTTCTGTACTTCTTTGACCGATTTCACCCAGCTATAATACTGGACCTTCGTCTGATCTAATTGGGTAATATTTGAATCATATCCATCTTCTCCATAATTCACGAGAGAAGAGCGCATTCCTTCCTGCTGCTGTTCTGAAGCCCACTGGAGCAGGGCCTTATAATAAGGATGTCCCGCATCTGCTATGGGAAAGGATTGCTCGTAGAGTACGGCGCCATCAGGGAGTTTTCGCCATCCCGACAGCACGACATCGCGTTTCGTTTTTAGAAATGGCGTAAGGCCGGTAAATGCTTCTCCAGACCATTTTTTTGGAGATGGCCAACGGTTTCGCTCCGATGCCCCAATGAAGAAATCGGTATAAAAGGGATCATCGAGCACAGGGATAACCTCTTGATCAAGCACGGTTGTTTGTTCATTTGAAAAACGCAGGAGTACATACCCTTCATTTTTCAACTCTTCAGGGACGAAGGAAAATCCATTCAATACAAGAATCGCGGAGGTTGGCAATTTTTGAAGGTCGCCTGTATTCCTATACACCACCTTGTTCTGTATCGGAAGTGAAGCGAGGCTAGGGGCGCCAGGAGTTATTAATTCAATGATTGGTAGGGGATTTGGGCGGTAAAGATGGTGGGTATTATCTTCAAGTATGGAGTCGCCTGAATAGGATAGAACCAACTCTTCCGCCTCGATAGACCACCATGGAACACGAACAATACTATCGGCTTCTTGCAGAATTAAAGTATTTGAGTCACGGACTTCCCATTCACCGCTATGTATTCCGTTTGTGATTGCAAACCATTGCTCCTTTGCATTAGCTCGAACTTCTTTTACCAAAGCATTGAAAACTGAGCTTCGTTTAGGTAGGACGTACGTTGCGGCTCCTTCTGGTAAAACAGAATAACCGGCCGACAGAATATAGCTGTTTTCATAGTCTTGAAGAGGGGCTTCTGACGCAGGCCAATCCTTTAGGGCTTCAACTACTTCGTCTGCTCGAAGGGTTCCTATCCCAATCCCGCCACGAACGTTTACGGTATACGTACCATTAGGTAGTTTTTTTAATGCTTCCGGCAACCAATACGCCTTTCGAGACCAAAGTGCAGGTGAATTATCAATCAAAATAGTGGTTGAATCTCGAGGTATTCTCGGACTTGCTAATGAAAAGAAGAAGAGTGCTATCACCAACATTCTAAGTAGAACGAGCAGCCATTCTTTCAACTTATTACGTCGCCGATCTTGTGTTTTGAATTTGTCCAACCACATTAAAGATGGTATGGCTATGGGTTTTATTGATCGTTGTCCCAATAAATGAATAATGGGTACCAAAAGAGCTAAGGCTGTTCCCCACAACCACTGCGGTGAATCAAAGAGCATGGGTAGAACAATTATTTAAAAATACCAAAGTGGTTTCATAAACGTTCACTGCTTCGGAGCTGGTCTGGTGGTTATGAATCACATGGTCTTTGCAAGCGCAATTGGCCCATTGTTTTAAAGGTGAGCTTAAATTAGCATGCATCCATTGTGCTTTTTCAACGCTCACTACCTTGTCGCGTACCTCTACTGATTCATTCCACATCATAGTGAGTGACGGGGCTCTAACGGCTTTAAAAGTTTCGACTGTCATCGTGGTCTCCAGTAGCCATTGCATTTCTATCACACTCTCCCAACTGTAGGAGCGGTGTTTACAATCCTCAGTGACGCCGTCTTCCCGAGGAGCCAGGTCCCTATATTCCTGGCCCGATATCAATTTGAGCAAATCCAAACCCCATGGGCCGTTCGTCAAACTCGCTAAGGGATCATGCAATCGAATATTGGGACTATAATTGACTAGAGCATGTACCTTATCCGGAAATGTTGCTGCCAACTTGATGGCAAGGGGAGTACCTGTACTACAAGACATGATAATGACTTTCTGACCTAAAGTAGTGGCCAAAGCAAAGTCCTTTTTCGCTTTTTCCCAAGCCTCTGTTGCTGTGTAGGTCGCATATCTTAATGAATCAGGCTCTATTAAACCATGACCTGCAATCCTAGGGTAAAAGGCATTGGCCTTTAAATGATCCGCTACCCAATATCGAACAGAATCACCCTCGTGTTGAGAAGCACTGAAACCATGAAGATAGAGCAGTACATATTCGGTAGGAACAATGCTATCGAACCAATCGACGGTGCTTAATGCACAAGGTTCTGCTCCAGCTTGAGCGTCAAACTTCGCTAAGCTGTCATTAATAGTCGCAAGTGGCGTTTGTATGGAAGGAAAGGACAGGTCATAGGTTGGTGCCTTCGTTGTGGGTCCCGTGAAATAGAAGGACGTGACAAGAAGGAGTAGGGCAAGAGCACTTATTGCGATTCTTTTTAAATACTTCATTCACTTGCTTCTTTTAATGTGAGCGGGAACTTTAGTGGATCTTCATTCAGCTGCAACAGGCCAGTAAAGGTGATCACATCGTCTGTCAGATACACTTTGCTAGACTTCAGGTCCAATTCTAAAACACTTTCCGGGCCCGCCGCCCCACAAAAAAAACAGCTTGAGAAGGGAAAGGCGCTTAGAGCATAATTCTCACTTACCGCATCTAACGCGATAACATAGCCCGTGATTTTGACCCGTTTCCCGTCCCATTTTCGTAATTCATCTGACCATACGGGTACCTGAACCCAGCTCGCTGTGGTGGGTTCATAGACTTCTTCAAAAACCAGGCGTTCAAACGTATTCCACGTCAATCGCTCCTGTGCGAAGCCTAGAGTACTTAGGAAAGTAAAAAAAAGAAGTGCTCGCTGTTTCATCCTGCGAATTCTACATTTTTCAAAATAAAGAAGAGTCGATAGGGGTCCTTTTTATTGAAGACTAGTAGTCCTTTCACAACTACGAACTGATCCGTAATTAGCGCATCTGGGCGTTCCTTGAAGAGTAATTCGACTACGGTATTTGGTTCGGCATTTCCGCAAAAAAAACAACTGGAAAATGCATAACGACTTAACGCATATTGACTCCCTTCGACATCTACAGGAACGAGATACCCTTGGAGTACAACCTCTTGCAACTCATAAGCATCCAAATAGGAAGGAAATTGTGGAGAATACAGTCCATCAGGGGTTGTGGAGTAAGGCACTGCCAACAGCTCCCATGGGACGACCTTTTGGGAAAATGCAGGACTGGCGATCAAACTAAAGACAGTAGCGAGTATGATTCTTTTCATTGCTTATTCAGATTGATGTACAATAAAATGGTGGATACTACTAACGGAAGTAAGCCTAGGCCTGCATTCATAAGACTCAAAGAAAGTCCCATAATGTCAAACAAAGTTAAACCAGCGATCAGTCCTAGTAACCCTGAGAAGATATATAGCCCATAAGTAGCTGTAAAAACTACCGACTTTGCGATGCCTTTGATACGAAGCAACAACACTGTGGATCGTTCCGTCATGCCAATAAAAAAGAGAAACCCGATAAAAAGTAATGCCACAAAAATCGACACCATTCTTCCGTAGATGGCGGCACGATCTAAAGTTGGCTGCCACTGCTTTTGCAATTGGCCAAAGATGAAAACGGGGAAGGCACCTTGTTCATTGGTTCGTTTTGAAATCACTCCCGGCAACATCAATAAACCAGACTTAGACTTTAACTTCATTAATAATGATGTAAACTCTTCTTTAACAGAACTATGCATGCCGGCATATGCTGCATTAGTCACGAAATATGATTGCTCATCTGATGAACGCTCAGCATTGAATATTCCTACAACCTTAAGATCGTGATGTGCGTGTGTAGCACCACTTGAGTCACTACCGTGAGAGGAGTGAAGCGTCGCCCCCAAACTCAGGTTGTTTCGTATCGCAAGCACAGTACTAACGGCGATTTCATCAGGATTCGTGGGTTGTTTGCCTTGGTCGAAAGTAATACCGAACCATTCGAAGTAATTAGAATCGGTCCCCACGACGGGAATCCCTTCTATATTATCGCCAAGGGATATGGCGCAAGCCTCTTGAACAAGCGGGTGTTTTCTCCAGTACTCAGCCGTAGCGCTAGGTAAATTTCCAGTGGGGTTTTCCATTCGGTAAAGTGAACTCGCAATAATCTGCGTCGGTGCACCTTTGTACCCGATCACGACGTCCACCAAAGAAGCGCTTTCTTGCCAACGTTCATAGATGTAACGTTGCGTGGCGCTGGGTAAATGGAGTAGTATTGAAGTTATAAACGAGAGGAGTAGGGCGATGCCTAGAACTACCCATCGTTTGCGCAATTGTGCCCTCCATATTTTCAGCACAATCCTCATAAAGCGATGCGGTGGTTGTGGATGTTTCCTTGAAGCAATCGAACATCATGGGTTACGATGATTATTTTTGTCTTTTCATTCTCACGGCGAAACCGATCAAATAGACTAATCGCTGCAGTTGCCCAATCATCGTCGAGGGCGCTCGTAGGTTCATCCAATAGTATCCAATTCGCATTATCTGCAAGTACCCAAGACAACCAGAAACGTTGCTGTTGGCCTATGCTTAATTGGTCCGGTAATGTGTGAAAGTGGGATTGAAGTCCCAAGGTTTCCGCTATGGTTTGCCATTGTTCGCCTGCCGTCATCGAAAGCTGCTCGTACATCGTCATGTAGCCAATCCAGTACTGCTGTTGTGGCATTAACGATGTTTTTTGTCCTTTTACGATTGAAGAAAAACTTGTTCCCAACTCACCGTGAAGCGCACGAAGTAATGTTGTTTTCCCCACTCCAGAAGGGCCCGTGACCAGGGTAATCCCATCGGGGAAGGTCATATCAGGGTAGGTGATCGAGAAGGAAGGGCTGAGCTGTATATCCATTATCATCAAGTCGAAACTAGTAACAATACCAACGCAACGGCAGCCACGGTATAGATTAATTTACCAATGATACCAAGGACTATACCTAGAGTGGCTAATAAAGCGCTACGTAGACTCTTGACGATATTAGTGTTCGAGCGGTATTGACCGATAAACGCTCCAACAAAAGCGCCTATAAACATTCCCGGTCCGGTTATTAATCCCAAGAGTAAGCCAATCGTTGCGCCGCGTGTAGCTTCTTTTGACCCACCGCCTCGTTTCGTTATGATACCAGGCAAAAGATAATCGCCAATAAACAATAACAATCCTGTGATTGCCCAGAGGTACAGCCAAAATCCAGCATTCTGCGAAAGGTCATTTGTTTGTGCAAAAAGAATCAAGCCTACGGATGATAATAAAGGGCCGGGTAATAGCGGAAGAACCGATCCAATTACGCCGGCGATCAGTAAAATAAAAGCGATACTCTCCATTGGATAAATATACGAACTGCACTACAAGGAATAAGACGCGTATACCTAGATTTACAGGGTGCATTACGTAGTAGTAGATATAGAGACCACAGGGGGCAGGCCGAATGGAAACGACATTACCGAAATAGGTATTGTCCATGTGGAACATAATAAGATTGTGCGCAAGTGGTCCTCGTTCGTAAAGCCCGACCGCAGCATTCCCTATAACATACAAATGTTAACTGGAATTACAGATGATATGGTCGCTGATGCACCTACGTTCAAATCCTTAGTGCCTGAATTGCTCCAGGAATTAGATGGAGAAGTGTTGTTGCACAT